>Ga0134128_10011668_pt1 | contig 10495 bp, 7 predicted proteins | sample KB31754_FD_96462 | JGI IMG/M metagenome (GOLD analysis project Ga0134128, IMG submission 96462) | Terrestrial soil microbial communities with excess Nitrogen fertilizer from Kellogg Biological Station, Michigan, USA - KB3-175-4 | ecosystem: Environmental > Terrestrial > Soil > Unclassified ...
CTATCTGATCATGTGGCTCAAGACCGACGGTCAGTGGAAGATCCGATCAGAGCTCTATGTTGAAACCCATTGCAGCGGAGACCCGGACTGCAAGTGAGGCAGGGTTCGTATCGAAAGCCAACTTTCAGCGACGAAAGAGCGAACATGGAGTGAACGCTAGACTCACTCCGATGACATCTTCGCTCCACACAATCAAGAGCCAGGGATCGTCGCACCGCGAGGCCAGCCCATTGGCCAACGCAAAACCGGTTGAGATTCAAGCACACCGCGCGAAGTTTCATGGTGCCACTTAACGCAGGATACTCAGGAGACCTCATGCAACGCCATCTTCTCTTCTTTGCCGCCGTTATCTTGCTCGGTCTTGATCTCACGGCGAGCGCACAACAGGCGGCGCGAGATACGAATGGCAAATTGTTATTCGGCACCGACGCAGCGCTACGCGTGGCCGAAGTCTCCTCGCCGGTGCTTTCACCGGATAAAACCACTGTCGCCTATCTTGTCCAGACTACGCTTGAACCCAAGGGCAAGCCCTGGAAGGATGTGACGCAAATCTGGGTTACATCCGCCACCGGCCCAGCGAGCGCGGCACGTCAGTACACGCGCGGCGATGAGAGCGCCACGCAGGTGCGCTGGTCGCCCGATGGCAGTAAGCTCGGCTTCATCCGCTCCGCGGCCACGGGGGAGAGCGCCAAACCCCAAGTCTGGTTCATGTACGCCAACGGCGGCTCTGCTTGGCCGGTTACCACTCTGCCCGGAGGCGTGCAAGCCTTTGCCTTCTCGCCCGACGGCAAGTCGCTTCTGCTGGTGGCAGGCCCAAAGCCGAACCCGGCTCATCTGCTGGAGATAAAGGATCATATCGACGCTGCCGTTGTGGATCACAATCCGGTGCTGTCACAGCTCTGGCTGTGGGACATTGCCAGCGGCAAGGCAAAACAGCTCACCAACGGGGACTTCACCGTCAGCGATCCGCAGTGGTCGCCCAACGGCCATGATGTTTTGTTCGTCACTCGCCCAACGCCCGCGCTGGAAGACGGCAGCCGCACGACCGAATACCTACTCAACCTGCAGACCGGCCACATGCGCCTGCTTGGTCCCACCGCCGACTACGTCTCGGACGCCCGCTGGTCGCCCGATGGTGCGACCATCGCCTTCCTCGCCACACCCAAGGGGCAGATGATCCGGCAGCAAGTGGATGCGGACCTCTATCTCGTTCCTGCCGCCGGCGGTGTACCGCGCGCGTTGACGTTCCCATTGGGCGCGGGAACCCCGGTTTGGGCGCCGGATGGCCAAACGATTTATTTCAGCACCGTCGACCACGAGGCCGTGGCCGTTTTCGCTGTGAAGGTCGCTAGCGGTGCGGTGCGGCGCCTCAGCCGCCAAGCCGCCGACGTTCGCCTCGACCACATCAGCCCCGATGGCAGCTTTGCCATCGGCACTTGGAGCGATCCCACGCATCCAGCCGAAGTCTTCCGCGCCAACCTTGATTTCACCGCGCTTCACAACCTGACCGATCAGAATCAGTGGCTGGCGAGCTACGCGCTTGGCAACGCCACCGTGCTCAAATGGAAAAGCTCCGCCGACGGCATGGAGATCGAGGGCGTAGTCACCGAACCGGTCGGCTTTGACGCCTCGCGCAAGTACCCCTTCTTGCTCAATCCCCACGGCGGTCCCACAGGCGCGACGACGCTCGGTTTCAACCCCACCGAGCAAATCCTGGCGGCTAACGGCTACTTGGTGCTGGAGCCCAACTTCCGCGGCTCCAGCGGACGTGGATTGGCCTTTGCCACCGCCGACGAAAACGACTGGGGCGGCGGCGATTTCCACGATGACATGAGCGGCGTGGACGAGGTCATTGCCAAGGGCTGGGCCGACCCCAACCGCATGGGCGAGTTCGGCTGGTCCTATGGTGGCTACATGAGCTACTGGATTGACACCCACACCCGCCGCTTTCGTGCCATCTCACCCGGCGCGGGCCTGACCGATCTTTACCCTTTCTATTCGCAAACCGACATTCATACCTATCTCAAGCTCTTCTTTAAGAATAAAGACCCTTGGGATCTGCGTGCTGAATATTGGGATCACTCGCCGATGAAGTACGTCGAAAATGTCACGACGCCGACCATGATCCTGGAGGGCCTGGACGACCACCGCGTTCCCATCGCGCAACAGCAGGAATTCTATCGCGCCCTCTCGGACCGTCACGTGCCGGTCGAGTTCGTCACTTATCCGCGCGAGCACCACGGCTTCATCGAGCCGCACCACATCCAGGACCGCTGGCTGCGCTACCTGGTCTTTTTCGGCCGCTATCTCGACAACGAGCCAGTCACCGAATCCGCGCCCATCCTCGCCGCCCTGCGCCGCGACCTGCCCGGAGCGGCCACCGCGGCTGTGACCACAGCTGCGAATCCATAGCCAGACGGGGGGGCTTGGGCGGCGTCGCTTTGACGGTGCGGCCGCCCATCGAGCGGACCGAAGACCGCTTTGTGCACATTCAGATCAATCGATCCGAAGGATGCCGATTGTGCCACGGCGTCGCCGTCTCGTACGCATGCGCGATGCGCAGAAGCACGGCCTCGGTGAGCCGGCGTCCTGTGAATTGAATGCTGTAGGGCAGTCCGTCGGGTGAGAATCCCGATGGTAGGCAGATCGCGGGCACACCTGCGAGATCCATCGGCATCGTGAACTCCGCGGATCGTGGCGCCGCGGCTGACCAAGCCGCGTGGTAGGCCGCCAACGGGCCTACTTGAATGGCATGCGTGATCGGCCACGCCGGGTCTCCGCCTGCAGGACTCGCCATCGCATCTACAGACTGCAGTAACAGGTTCAGCTGCTGTGTGAGCGCTTGGCGCGCTCGGTCGGCAGCGGCGAGCTGCTCTGGCGTGACCCGCCCTCCGTTCTCCAGGAATTCGCGCAGATGCGGCCCTAATTCATCCGCGCGGGCGGGGTATATCGCGGCATAGGCTGCCGCCATCTCATGGCCACAGATCGGCTGCCAAATGTCGACCACACGGGAGACATCGGGCATCTTGACCTCGACGATCCGCGCGCCGAGGTCGCGCAGAAGGGCGACTGCCGATTCGATGGCTTTCGACCTTCCCGGGTGGATACCCATGAGCACATAGTCACGGTCGATGCCGAGGCGCAAGCCGCGCAGTCCCCTGTGGAAATGCCGGAACGCTCGCGGCGGTGAAGCGTGGAGCGAAGTCGAATACTCACGAATCAGTTTGTTCGCCAATGCATTCCCCCCTCAACAACGCGCTCCGCAGAGCGCAGGACCCTCTACTCAGGAACAGAATCCGATTCATACCGAGCGCCGTCTCGTGCGCAACGCGCCGATGATCTGCAGCGCGCGATCCAAATGCTTGCGTGCCGCCTGCGCACAATAGTGGCCCTTATTTTCAGCTTAGTATAACTTCCCTCCGTTTGGCTCCATGTTTGCAACGTCCGTTATGCGGAGCACCGTCAAACCCGGTGCGTGTCGGCTTCTGGCCGATCGCGTCGCGAAGTCTCGCTTCCCTACTCTCTGCCCGAGAAGGCATTTAGGACGGAAGGCGACGGCTCTCATTCACGAACCGCTGGGGAACAATCCCACCTGCCGGGGGCCGCCGCGAAGCGCGCGATTCATCGGCTCTGAGAAAGACCGTGCCGATGGAAAGCCGAGGACCGCGCTCATGCTAGAACGGCAAGCATCCACGCGACGATTGAAAACCGATCCAGGCTCGGCCTGGCTCGCGGCACCATTGAGCGCCTTGCGGGGAGAGTATCGACACCGGAGACGCTTGCGATTCGGCTCGGAGTCGATAAGCCAGCCCGCGCACCGTTGGCGCTGGCGTGTCGATTCCATTTGGCCTCCAGCCTCCCGTCGACACACAGTCCCATCTCGCGAGGCGCTGCGGTATCATGCGCCACGTTGGCGCATTGACCGCGGTCGTGTACACAAGAATTGGAGATGATCTTGGCCGATCCAGTTCCTGACAGAGTGATGCAACTCATTACTGGGGCATGGGCCGCGAGTATCGTGGGTGCGGCAGCCCGGCACGGCATCTTCACGGCTCTCGAATCCCTGCCCGACGATGCGAGCGGCATCGCGTCCCGAGTCAGCATCTCCACTCGGGGTGCACAGGCGCTCCTCGATGGGCTGACCGGTCTTGGTCTCTTGACCCTCTCGGGCGGCACGTATCGGAACACACCGGAAGCATCGAGCTTTCTCGTAAAGGGAAAGCCGAGCTACCTCGGCGAACTCGCCGAGGTGTTCCTCGACGACTTTGGCACATGGCAGAAGTTGCCCGATGCCGCCCGGACGGGGCTCCCGACGGCTCCGTATACGGCCGACGTGAGCGACAACCCGTTCTGGCACGTACTCGTCACGGCAATTGCGCCGCTCTCGTTTCCAGCCGCTCGCATCGCCGCCGATCGGCTGGCACTCGCCGGCGCAGGCGCGATCTCGTGGCTCGATATTGGAGGCGGATCCGGCGTCTGGTCAGCTGTGTGGCTTGGCATCAACAGCCAAGCGATCGGGTTCCAAATCGACTGGCCTCACGTCAACGCAATCGGACGCGAGTTCGTCGGGAAGTTCGGAGTCGGTGATCGCTTTAAGACCATCGATGGCGACTTTCACTCCGCTGATTTCGGCGATGCGAGATACGACTACGCCATCTGCAGCCATATCGCTCATCAGGAACTGCCCGTCGACAACATCGCGCTTTTTCGCAAATGCCGTGAGGCTGTCAAGCCGGGCGGCACCCTCGTGGTCAACGACTTCGTACTCAATGACGACCGCACGGGCCACGCGTTCGCATTGATGTTCGCGTCCCAGATGCTGGTAGCTTCGAAGGGCGGGTCTACCTACCGGCAGTCGGACTATCGCTCCTGGCTGACAGAGGCGGGCTTCAACTCGATTGAATTCTTCCCAACCCCAACCCCTGCGACCGTCGTGCTCGCGAAGTAAACGGTCGCGGCACGATGGGAGAAATCTGGATTTTGCTGATTCGTCGCCCACTCCAGCTGAGCAAATCGATCCGGAAGAGCTCCTGGAGTCTTCGTTGTGTCTTCGGTAATGTTATTCGTTATAATACGGGTCCAACACGTAGCCGCCACTTGCTAAAAGACCGGGGTCGGCGTATGAGTACCCGTTCTTCACAAGGCGCTGAACGTCGACAAATGCCTGCTTCAGAGGCTTCAAATCGCCTTGCACCTGACGGTCGCGCAAACCACAGACCTCGTCGCGCAAGGTATGATACTTGCGCCACAGACGCTCGTATGCCAAAACAACTTGCTGATCACCAGCGCCGTCTATCGTCCTGCGAAATTCGCGCGCCTCGTCGGCAAACCCGCGGGCTCCCGACAGATATCGACTAGCGAGGCAGGCGTCGCGTGGCTCGTAGCACGAACGGGCAGCAAACGCATCGGCCCTTCGCTCGAGCCTGTCGGCCGCCCTGGCCGTCCGGGTATGCGTGGTTGCACAACCAGCAAGTATGGCGATTGCCAGCGCTAGTGAGGCGATTTCCAAGAGTTTCACGGTACCTCCAACTTGCATCGAGGACTTTCGCCGCACGCTACGAGCGCCCCGGTACGACCGCACTCAGTGAGCGGGCGCACCCCCGGTCGCGAAGTACTGTGCGGGTCCGAGCATGCCTTTGTGGGCACTGCTCGTTGCGAGACACCATATTGTCGTGGTTGTATCCATCTTGTGCATCATGGCCTCTGTCCGCAGCCCGCTCGCGTATCCGCCTGTTGCAAAGGCGGCCATAGCATCCGGACGCGCGACTGACGCAGACATCAGCATGATTGCACCGATGGCGCAACCCGTGGCGATTTTGTTCACGTTTCGATCTCCCAGCGGGCCGTCACAAGATCTGTACGCCGATCGCAGTTGGAATCGGTGGCATCCCGCTCCTGTGGCATCATCGCTCTGAACGGACTCGCGGTCATGCGTCAGCCGCAGCGCGAGAGGAAACCCCGCCCGCGCGTTAGCCACGCTCCGGATCTCGCTACACTACATCGAGGTATTCTTCGGGGCGGCGGCTTCCAATTTTGATGCAACCACGGCTCCCTGTCCTTCAAGCCTGACCTCGAACTACCGAGGAACAGCGACGAACAGAGCACCGGTTAGATGTCCACCTTCGTCGGTCAGCGGCGCATAATGGGCCTCATACCTCCGGCCGAAGACCACGATCTCGCCGGAGAATGAGCGCTTCTCGATCAACGCCCGGTATGCAGGGTTGTCGTGACTGAGCCTGGTGTTTGTTGCAGACTTCCCTTGCTCCGTGCGCAACGTAGTTTGCATGCGCACGAAATCCTGACCTACATACTGGAAAATAGTCGAGTCTAGACTGCATTGCTCTTGAGCGGATCCGAATCCTGGAACACTCGAGCAAAGTACAAGCGCAATTGCCGGAAAGATTGACCTGCTGGTCCAAGGTGATAGCCGGTGATGCATAGTGCCTCCTCAGTTGCAGATCGAGATGTTGCAATGCATAAGGAGCCTGCCGACGGTGCCGCGGCCGATCCGGGCTTGATCTTAGACCAAATTCCTTCCTGAGCACTGACCGGCGGTTGCCAAGCAGCCGGCAGCGCTACGTCTGCGAGAATGCGGATGACGGAGGCCGTTCTGTCCGAGACTCCAAGACCGATCTCGAGGCCGCGTACATCCTCGACACCCGCCGGTCCCTGGTGAACCTCGACGTCGTATGACTCCCGGAGGGAACACAAATACATGGGGAAAAGCGCTCCTCCCTCGACCTCGAGAAGCGGGCGCCGGCCTTCAAATGGCCGTCAATGAGTCAGGGTTCAGAGGTAGTCGGCGGCGACGTACACCGGTGGCCGCATAGACCGCATTGGCGACGGCCGCCGCGACAGGCGGTACGGCCGGCTCACCGACTCCGGTAGGAGCCTCCAGATTGCGGATCAACTCGACTTCGATGCGCGGGCATTCATGCATGCGCAGAATCCGGTAATCGTGGAAGTTGCTCTGTTGCGTCTGTCCGTCCGCCACTGCAATCTCGCTCCACAGGGCCGCATTCACTCCCCAGACGATTGCGCCCTCGACCTGAGCGCATACCGTGTCGGGATTGATGACAGTGCCGCAGTCGAAGGCACAGACCACTCGATCGACGTGCACACGCCCGGACCCGTCGACCGTCACGTCAGCCACCTGGGCAACGTAAGTACCGGCGTAGTTCCAGAACGCGACGCCACGCCCACGCCCGTGCGGCAGACGTTCTCCCCACCCGGCGCGTCGGGCGGCAGCCGAGAGCACAGCCTGTGGTCGCGGCTGGCCCGCGAGCAGCGCCAGCCTGTAAGCGAGCGGATCCTGCCTCGCGGCGGCGGCACACTCATCGATGAAGGACTCCAGGCAGAAGCCGTTCTGCGAATGCCCTACCGAACGCCAGGCGCCGAGCGGCACGACGCCGGGTAACTCCATGTAGTCGATGGAAAAATGGGGAATGTTGTACGGCGGCGAATCACCGCCATCGAACTCCTCGGGTCGATCGGTCGTCGGGTTCCACCAGCGCTTCCACGATAGTCCCACCGAGCGGTTATGCCATCGGATCGGGCGGCCTTGGCCGTCGAGCGCCGCCCGGAAGCGCTCCATAGTCGCGGGCCGATAGAAGTCGTGCTGAATGTCGTCCTCCCGCGTCCACATCACCTTGACCGGTGTTCCGGCGTGCCGGGAGAGCTGCACGGCTTCCACGACGAAATCCTGATACGCCCGGCGCCCGAAGCCGCCACCGAGCAGCGTGACGTGCACGGTCACATCAGCCTGGGGCACCCCCAGCAGCGCCGCGGCTTCCTTGCGAGCACCCTGCGGAAACTGCGAGGGTGCCCAGATCTGCGCGCCCGCGGAAGTCACATGCGCGGTGCAATTCATCGGCTCCATGCATGCGTGTGCGGCCAAGGGAACTTCGTAGACAGCCTCCACTAGCTGCGTACCCGCAGGCAGCTCCCATGGCTTACCCCGACGCGCCACGAGTCTTGCTCTCTCGTCCGCGTCGACTATCGCGCGCGCCATGCGCCACATCGATGCGGTCTCAAAACCTGCCGCGGCACCGCGGTCCCAGGTGACCCGGAGAGCGCGCCGACCCTGAAGGGCAGCCCAGGTGGTATCGGCCAGAACCGCGACACGGCCCGGTAGCATTGTCGGTACCGGATCCAGCGTAACAACGCCTCGCACTCCGGGCACTGCCAGTGCACGAGCATCTTCCACCCGCGCGGCGCGTCCCGCATAGCTCGGGCACCGCAGCACGCTCGCTATCAACATCCCCGGAAGTTGCACATCGAGGCCAAAGCAAGCACGACCGCAGACCTTGTCTTTCAGGTCGAGCCGCACAATCGGCTGCCCCACCAGACGGAACGCGCGCGGATCCTTCAACTTGACCGTGCTCCAATCGGGCATATGCACGACCGCCGCCTGCGCGAGGAGGCTCCCGTAGCAGGCTCGGCGTGCGCTCGGCCGATGCACCACCTCGCCCGCCTCCGTCGCGCACTCGGAGCTCGGCACCGCCCAGTGCGTGGCGGCGGCGGCGATCATCACTGCGCGCGCCGCGGCTCCCGCGTGACGCAATGGCTCCCACTGCTCACGCACGCTGGAGCTGCCGCCGGTCTCGGTCGAGAACGACTCGGTCACCGGCGCATGCTCGATGCGCACGCATCTCCAGTCGATGTCCAACTCCTCGGCGAGGATCATGGGCAGCGCCGTACAGACGCCCTGTCCCATCTCGGATTTTTCCCAGAGCACCGTGACCTCGCCATTCGGGTGCATGCGGATCCACTGATTCGGCACGAAGGAGCGCTCGCCCAATGCCCGAGTCTCTTTCACATCCGCAGCTAACGCGGCTGCCGATGATGGAAACGCGAGCGACACGAGAAGACTGCCACTGGCCTCGAGGCTCAGTTGCAAGAACTGCCGGCGGCTCAAGGCGCCGGGGGCGGGCGCCGGAGCTGCTGGATCAGGCGAGGCGGCGACTCGGATGGTCATGAGAGGTCGAATGCTCGCTCATTCGGTGGCAGAGACGCGGACTGAAATGCGCCGCTGGCCGCCGGTCTCCGGCGCAACTGTCGAGCATCGATCGGTAGACGCCGCACTCGAAACCCCGTAGCCGCAAACACCGCGTTGCCGACGGCGGGCGCGATCAGCATCGCGCCGAGCTCTCCTGCACCGCTCGGAGTCTCGACGCTCGGCGTGATATGAACGTCGATCTGCGGTGCCTGGTGCAATCTCAGTACCGGGTAGTCGTGGAAATTACTCTGCACGACACGTCCATGCTCGACGGTAATCTCGGCGCACAGTGCAGCGGTCAGACCGAAGTTGATGCCACCCTCAATCGTCGCTCGCACGCCGTCTGGGTTGACGGCAAGCCCGCAGTCGACGGCAGCGACCACACGCAGCACCTTGACCGTGCCGTCCTCGAGCACACGCACTTCGGCGACCTGTGCATGCACCGTGCTTCCCCACCTACAGGCGATACCACGACCGTGCCGCTCGGGCAACGGCGTACCCCACCCCGCCGCATCGGCCGCAAGCTGCAGCACGGCCCGGAGTCGTTTTGCCGCCGGCTCATGCTCGGGCAGCAGGTCCAGCCGAAACTGTAGCGGATCACGACCCGCGAGGTGCGCCAACTCATCGATGAAGCATTCCTTGGCGAACGGCGTATAGGACGATGACACTCCTCGCCACCACGAGCGTGGCACTCCGGATTCCAATGGCGCATAGTCGATCCGGCAGTTGTCGATCGCATAGGGAGTCACATCGGCTCCGAACCATTCCAATGCGGCAATGGTTGCGGGATCGCGCAATTTCTCCGGCGTCTCGACCGTGTCGGTGTACAGGTTCGTTGCGGCAATCGGCGTTGTCACCACGCGCGTCCGCCACGCTACGGGGTAGCCCGAGCCGTCGAGGCCGGCCCGCAGGCGCTGGTAGTTGTAGGGGCGATAAAAATCGTGCTGCATATCATCCTCACGCGTCCAGAGCAGCTGCACGGGTTGCCGCACCTGCGCAGCGACTTGCCAGGCTTCGGCCGCGTAGTCCCACTGGTAGCGGCGGCCGAACGAGCCGCCGGAGAATGTCATGTGAACCGTGACGCGCTCCGGGGCCAAGCCGGCGAGGGCCGCGATCTCAGCCTGGATCTCATCGGCGAATTGCGTCGGTGACCAGACCTCGATCGTTTGCCCCCGCACGTGCACGGTCGTATTCATCGGCTCCATGGTGGCGTGAGCCTGAAAGGGAGACTCATAGTCTGCTTGCCAAGTGGTGGCCGCCGAGCGCAGGGCACCGCGCACATCACCTCGATCGACCGCAACGTAGATCGCCGCCCCTTCGGCGCCCGCTACGGCCAAGCGATGGATCCTTTCGCTGCTCTCCTGACCCGATCGCCCCTGATGCCAGCTCACGCGGAGCACCGCTCTACCCTGAAGCGCCGCCCAAGTGGAGTCAGCCACCACGGCCACTCCGCCTGCCGTATTGAACCGGCGCGGCAGCGGCCGGACGGGGAAGACC
>Ga0134128_10011669_pt1 | contig 10494 bp, 9 predicted proteins | sample KB31754_FD_96462 | JGI IMG/M metagenome (GOLD analysis project Ga0134128, IMG submission 96462) | Terrestrial soil microbial communities with excess Nitrogen fertilizer from Kellogg Biological Station, Michigan, USA - KB3-175-4 | ecosystem: Environmental > Terrestrial > Soil > Unclassified ...
CCGCACTGATTTCTGTATCTAGATCTCAGTCGGGCAAACTGCCCAAGCTAACGAAGCGGTGGCAAGAATAGAGCTCAGGGCGTAAGCCTCGGGTTCAACGCGAAAAAGACCAAGCCATCGGGGCGAAAGAGACGTTCGAATCCGGTTTCCCCGCGGGAACGGCGCCCAGGGACAAGGCAATCGCAAAAAAGACCCTCACACGCGATGAATTGCAAACGCAGGTGGCGGAATGGCGCCGCGCCGGCGAATCCATCACTCTGGCCAATGGCGGCTTCGATCTGCTGCACGTCGGACACGTGCGCTACCTGCGTGCGGCCAAGCAACTGGGCGGAAGATTGGTCGTGGCGGTTAACTCAGATGCTTCCGTCCGCGCACTGAAAGGCGAAGGCCGTCCGCTGGTCGCGGCCGATGAACGCGCCGAAATTCTGGCTGCGTTGGCCGATGTAGACGCCGTAGTCATTTTCTCTGAATCGGACGTGCGCGCGATCATTCGTGAAATCCGTCCTGACGTACATGCGAAAGGCACGGATTACACCGCCGAGACTGTTCCCGAGCGCGACGAAGTGATCGCCTGCGGCGGCCGAGTGGAGATTGTGGGCGATCCCAAAACCCATTCCACTACCGCGATGATCCGCTCGCGTCTGGGGCGGACGCGTTCGTGACCATGTCATCGCCACCCCAATCCTCTCCCAACGACGCGGCCGGGTCAGCGATGGTCGGGCCAACGATTGCCCGATCATCACTCGTCGGATCAAAGATCAAGCGCATGCTGATCGTGCGCCTGGGCGCCATGGGCGACGTCATTCATAGTCTTCCCGCCGTGACAGCGCTGCGAGTGGCGTTTCCCGAAGCCATCTTGGGATGGCTCATCGAAGAGCGCTGGGCGGAATTGCTGTGTACTCTGCCCACACCGCGCACCGGCCCACGTTCGGCGCAACGTCCGCTGGTAGACCGGGTCCACACCGTGAACACTCGGCAGTGGCGAACCGCGCCTTTTTCCGTCGCTACCTGGGAGCGCATCGCAGCCAGTTTGAGCGATTTGCGGGCAGCACGATACGAAATTGCCCTCGACCTTCAGGGCGCCGTGCGGTCGTCGTTGCTGGCGCGATGGTCGGGAGCGTCTGTCATTTACGGCGCGGCCCAACCTCGCGAGAATCTGGCCAGCATGTTTTACACGCGCCAGATCATCGCTGGTGGCGAACACGTTGTGGAGCAGAATTTGTCTCTCTCCGAGGCCGTTGCTCAGCAGACGCTGAAAATCCCGAAGATCGACTTTCCCCACGACGACGCAAGTGAACAGGAGTGTGATCGCCGGCTGAAAGCGCAAGGCACGCCAGACTTCGCGCTGCTTAATCCGGGCGCTGGCTGGGGGGCAAAGCAATGGCCGGCCGAACGTTATGGAGAAGTGGCAACGCGGCTCGCGGAAAACGGTCTGAGATCGCTGATCAATGTCGGTCCCGGAGAAGAAGACCTCGGACGCGCGGTTGAGTCCGCGAGCGGCGGCCGGGCCGAAATATTTACGGGCTCACTTACACAGCTGATCGCACTCACTCGTCGCGCTCGGGTGTTCATCGGCGGCGATACCGGCCCCATGCATCTGGCAGTTGCGCTGGGTGTGCCGGTGGTGGGTATGTTCGGGCCGACTGATCCAGCGCGCAACGGCCCGTTCGGTAGCGGAAGTATCGTGCTCCGCAGTTCTGCAAGCAACACCAGCTACAGCCATGTGCCCCGGCCGGATGACGGCTTGCTTGAGATCGGCGTTGAGCAGGTGGTTGCCGCCGCACGACAACTGCTGGGAGAGCGTCATGGCTAGCTGGTCTGCCATTGCGCGCCGGATCCGGGTGCCGCTGGGCTTCGCTTTTACCCTGCTCTATTTTTGGCTGGCCAAGCCCACCGTGAAATCTATTCTGATCGGCACAGCCCTGGTGATTCCCGGGCTTTTGATTCGGGCCCTAGCTTCCGGACAGCTGCAGAAGAACCAGCGGCTTGCCACCGGAGGCCCGTATGCCCACACGCGGAACCCGCTCTACCTCGGCTCACTGATACTGGCGATAGGGTTCGCGGTGGCCTCGCGAAGCTGGTGGATTGCCGCGGGAATCGTTCTTCTCTTCTTTGCGATCTATGTTCCTGTGATCCGTGCCGAGGAAATATTTCTATGCCAGCGCTTCCCGCAGTTTGAAGATTACGCCCGCCAGGTACCCCGTTTGTTCCCGCGCTTACTTCCTTTTGAGAAAAATAGTGGAGCCTTCTCCTGGGACTTGTACTGGAAGCATCGCGAATACAACGCAACGCTGGGCGCGGCAGGGATGCTGGCGGCTCTCCTGGCGAAGATGCTGATTTGGCACTAGCGGATCGGCAATACCTATATAAGGGCGGTCTCTGACCCGTCCGGCCGAGCAAGGCTCGGCAAGATTTGCGATGGGAGACTTATCAGTTGTTGCAATGTATTGATTCGTAACAACAATCAGGCCGCTCAGAATTTGTATGCACAAACCCCAGCCGAGCTTCGCTCCACCTGGACGGGTCAAAGACCCGTCCCCAGACATGCAGTACTAGCTCTTCGCGAGCAACGCTTTGGCCCGGCCGAGTTCCGGCCGGTCGGAATTCGACCCGGCACACACTTTCACCAATTGCGCGTAGTAGGCCGAGGCCTTTTCGCTGTTCCCTGCCATTTCAGCAGCCGTGGCCGCTCCGTAGAGCCCATTAAAGCGATTAGGATTGAACTTCAAATCAGTCTCATACTCCGCCAGCGCCTGGTCGGGATGCTTGGTCTCAAGCAGCAGATCGGCCAACATTTCTCGGGCTGGAATGCCCTCAGGTTCGTCGCCGGTCGACTCCTCTTTCTCGGCGATGGCGCGCAACGTCTTGACCGCCTCGTCGTCTTTGCCCTCGGCATGCGCCACCCACGCTCCGGCTTCCTTTTGCGCACCTTCCACTACGTGGGCCCAGGACGTCTTCTTGTGCTTCAGCATTTCCTGACGAAGCGACTCCAGTTCGGCGATATCCTTCCGCGCTTCAGCGACATTTCCCGACCGCGCCGCTCCTATGGCCCGTGCCCAGTAGGTGATTGCCTTGTCGCCGGAATCGGTGCCGGGCGCGGGAGTCAGGGCAGCAGCCTCCGTCCAGTGGCGAAGTTCGAGAGCATAGAGCGCTGGAAATTTCGACAACGCATAGGCGTGCTGGTCGTAGCCTTGGTCGTACATGTCTTTCATGGGAGGCAGGGCCTTCACCTCTTCGATCACGCGTTCGGCATCGGCCTCGCGACCGCTTTGCAGGTAGGCATAGACCAGGAAATCCATGGCATGAAACTGATGCCCTTCGCCCCCCATGTGCATGGCCGCGGTTTTGCGCGTGGCGGCGATCGATGCCAGGTTGGAAGCAATATCATCCTGCCACAAGCCGAGCCGCGCGAAAATGTGCGACGGCATATGCAGCGCATGCGGCGCAGCGGGGGCGATCTTGGCATAGCTGCGGGCGGCGGGCAGTCCCAAGGCGGCCAGTTGGGGCTTGTCATAACTGTGGATCAGGTAGTGCGCCACGCCGGGATGGTTCGGTTCTTCCTTGAAAAGGATTTCCAGCACGGCAGCCGCTTTCTTGCGGTTGGCGAATGTGGTATCGCCGTCCGGTTCCGACGCCAGCAGTGAAAGCGCGTAAAATGCCGCCGCCTCTCGATCGCTGGGATAACGCCGATAGACGCCCTCCATCGCCTGAGAGTATGCTTTGGCGCGTTCGTCGTGATCGCCTTTCTTCCGGTAAAACGCGCCCAAGGCCGAGATGTATTCGCGCTCGCGATCGGTCGCCGGGTGCATCGATTGCGCCTTCTTCAGTTCCGCCATGCCACGCTTGATGGTGGCTGCGTTCGGACTGTCCCAGAGCTGATGCCACAAACTCATGGCGACGCCCCAATGAGCCATGGCGCAGGCTGGATCATCTTTCGAGATCTGTACGAATTCCTTTTCCGCTTCCTCGTACCAGAACGAATGCAGCAGCGCGACGCCGCGCTCAAACGCTTTCTGCGAAAAAGCCGTACTGGAAACCGGGAAGTGCACGGTCCCCAGTTGCTCGGCTGTCAGATCTTCATGGTGATGACCTTCATCGGCTAGCGCAAGAACGCCAAACAGCGACACTACAGCGAACACCAAGCCCGCGCGTTTCATGGAAGTCTCCATCGGCAGCGAGTCTAGACCGGCGGTGATGGAGGGGTCAATCAGGGGAGGGGATAGGAGATATAGCACTTCAAAGTGACGCATCTCTAGTAACTAAGTCGTAAAAGCTGACTTCTAGAGGCATTTTCACCAGGAGCGCCGACAGCGTGACGCACTGAGGCGCCCTGGTGACGGATTGAGTTGGAGCTGCGTTGATCTGGCGCAATGACGTGACGCGCTGGTTTGGAGTTAAGTTGCGTTGACGCTGGAGCTGAGTTGAGCTGGCGGGGTGTGGCCAAAAATGCTGTGCTGGAGTGGAGCTGGAGGCTCGAACCCTGGCCGCTGGCCGCTGCCACCAGAGTCAGGAGGAGCCCAGGAATCAGAAAACAGCCTGCTTCGCATAATAGCCTCCTTGTCGCGCAGGGAGTCTGCGCGTAGGGAGTAGCGAAGTCAAGTTTAGATCTCTCCAACGACTCTGACGGCGATGGTCCGTTCAGCAATCGCTACGCGGCCGTTGAGGGGTCAATCCTCTCGCCGATCTCGGTGACCTTGGTGGCGGGAAAGCCACTCAGTTCGGCGTGCTTGTAGATGAGCGACTCATCCGCGGCCAGGTACATGCAGTACAGTTTGTTGGCAGTCACAAAGGATTCCAGCCACTGAATATCCGGCCCAAGCTGACGCAATACCTGGTTGGACTTGGCCGCGCCCTGCTGCAGCTGTGCCCGCTCCAGCGTTCCGATGTTCGGGATCTCCCGCTCAATCATGTATTTCTTCATAACGCCCTCCCCTAGATTTTCCGCGACAAAGTTGCGGAAGCAGTCCTCGTCAGTCGTCAAAACATTTCAGCTGCAACCACCGGCCTCGCTCCCGGGGGAAGGGCGGGCTGGCTGACGACCGAAGACCGACGACTGACCACTGCCCTTGAGACTAGTGGCAAGAAGCCCTTGCCACAAGATGGCGGATTTGCCATTATAGATAGGTGATTAGGCCATTCGAGAGGATGACACCCATGACAGAGGTTACTGTCCTATTTCTCGATGCGACTTTTTCCTCGACCGCCACCGGTCCGATGGAGGTCTTCCGCCATGCCGGCACGTTGTGGAACATTCTCACCGGAAAGCGGCCCGCCCAGCGCTTTAACGTGACCACTGCATCGGCGGATGGGCGCGCGGTTCGCTGCGATGGTGATATTAAAATCCAGCCGGAAGCCGCGCTTGCAGACATCCGCAAGACCGACCTTATCTTCATCCCCACCACTGGATTAGGCATCGACGACGTGGTCGAGCGCAACGCGCTGGCCGTGCCCTTCCTGCGACGCTGGCAGAAGCGCGGGGCCGCCATCGCCAGTGTTTGCTCCGGTGTGGGGTTGGTCGCGGCTACGGGCCTGCTTGACGGCAAACGCGCCACCACACACTGGGCCCTGGCCGAGCGCTTCCGCGAGAAGTATCCCAGGGTGAGGTGGATGCCGGAATTGATGGTCACAGAAGACCACGGCTTCTACTGCGGCGGAGGCGTGCACGCTGCGCTCGACCTGAGCCTGTACCTGGTGGAGCAATTCTGCGGCCACGAGGTTGCCATGCAAAGCGCTAAGGCCATGCTCATCGAAATGCCGCGCGCGTGGCAGGCCGGGTTCGCTATTGTTCCGGCAAAGACCGAGCATTCCGATGACAGCATCTCCAGCGCGCAGGAGTGGCTGCACCAAAATTTTCATCAGACGTTCCCGCTCGAGGCCCCGGCCCGGCGGGTGGGCATGAGCCTGCGAAATTTCGTCCGCCGCTTCAAGCAAGCCACCGGAGACAGTCCGCTGATCTACTTGCAAAAGCTGCGGGTCGCCGCCGCCAAGCGCCTGCTGGAGAGCGACCATCGCACTATGCAGGAGATCAGTGACGCTGTCGGTTATCATGACGTTGCCTATTTCCGCATGCTCTTCCAGCGTTACACAGGGGCCTCGCCCAGCGCCTACCGGCGGAGGTTTGGGGTGTAGCGTGCGCGACTCTCGTTCTGAGGTGCTTGGGAAAGGTCTAACTATCCTGCGTTCGATGGAAAAAGGTCCAATTGACAACGCGATTGCGTCGGGTGACTCCCGTCCCAGCGGAAGAGGCGTTTCACCAAATAGAGAGTCAACACTCCTTAGTCCGCGCCGAGACTAGTCTTTCCCGCTGTTTGCCTTCGGCGCAGCTTGTTCTCTGTTGTAGGTCTTCCACGCCTGGTCAATCACGTAAGCATGAATTGCATCCGCATCTTCTTTTGTCATCTTCAGATTGGGGAAGGCGAATTTCGGAGGATCGGCGAAACCGGGCATTCCCTTGTCCCAGTGCGTGCCGGCCAGGACGATGCCGTACCAGTCGCGATGGACATCCGGCGGCGCATAGCGGAGATCGGGAATCGCGCCGTTGAGAACCCACGCGCCGCTGCCGTCGGTATCGGGCGAGTGACAGCCGTCACAAACGAATTTCCCGTAAAGCAGCGAACCCTTGTGAATCGTTTCCGCGCTGGCAGTTTGCTGCGGAGGTATTGGGACCGGTGGCACGACATCCGGCGGCATCGGGAAAGGCACAGTGGCGCCAAGTTTGAAAGCCAGCAGGCGCACGGGCCCGCGTTTTGATTGTGGAGTCGCCATGGTCCAAGCCGGCGCGAACAATCTCGATCCCGATCCCCAACCCACCGGACACAAGACGTACTGTTCACCCTTTATTCTGAACGTGACTGGAATCGACTCGATCGCCGAGCCGGTTTGGATCGACCACACTTTTTTCCCGCTATCGGCGGCATAGGCGGCAAATTCTCCCGAGCCTTGCCCCTGGAAAACCAGATTGCCGGCGGTCGAGAGGACGCCGCCATTGGTTGCGATGGGTTCCTGCACCGACCAGCGGGCAGTTTCGCTTACCGGGTCCCAGCCGATCAGCCTTCCTTCGGTGCCATGCATCCACTCTCCCGACTCCACCGAGGCGTTGGACGCCGACTTCCGATCGGTTGCCGGGACATACACCAGTCCGGTGAGCGCGCTGTAGCTCATGGGCCACCAGTTGTGGACGGTCCATTGTTTCCCGCCGCCCGCGGAGGGAGGCACCTCGTCCGCGCGCCCGGTTTTGAGGTCAATCGAATTGGCCCAGGCCAGTTTGACCAGCGGCTTTGCCGAGAGGAGTCTTCCGGTCTTGGCATCCAGCACGTAAAAAAAGCCGTTCTTGGGCGCAGTCATGGCGACGTGCCGCTTTTCGCCATCGATGACCAGATCCGCGATCAGGATGTGATTGTTCTCGGTTTGCAACCCCGGAGCGCTGGTCTGGAAGTGCCAGACGTATTCTCCAGTCTCTGCATTGACGGCGATAATGCATCCGGCAAAAAGCTTGTCGCCTGCGACTTTGATGGATGACAATTCACCATAGTCAACGCCTGCACCGGCCGTGCCAAAGATAACCAGGCCGGTAACGGGGTCATAGGTAATTGCGGTCCAGGCATCGCCGCCGCCGACCTTCCACGAATCCTTCCCCGACCAGGTCTTCGCCGCCATTTCGAGTGCTTTGCTTTCAAATCCCTTGGCCGGATCTCCGGGAACCGTCCAGAAGCGCCACGCCTGTTTGCCGGTTTCCGCATCGTAAGCGGCCAGCGATCCTCGCACACCGTCGTCCGAGCCGTTGTACCCCATCAATATTTTCCCTTTGGCGACATGAGGCGCGCCGGTGATCCCAGTCTGAGTCGCGTCGCACACTGCGGCATCCCAAAGCTGCTTTCCCGAAGCCGCATCGATCGCGATCAGGCGGCAGTCCCCGGTGCCCACGTACACCTTTCCATTCCACACCGCCACGCCTCCGTTGGTTCGCGCGGAGTAGGAACCATTGATGGCCAGGTCCAACCGAATTTTGGGATCGAACTTCCACAGCATCTTGCCCGATGCTGCATCCACGGCATACACCACTGACAGTGGAGCGCTCACATAAGCGATGCCGTCGACGACAATCGGCTCCGAGACGATACCCATTCCGCTGTCAATATCGAGGAACCACGCCAGGCCAAGGCCGCTGACGTTCTTGTCGGTGATCTCTTTGAGCGGACTGAAATGCTGCTCGTCAAAGGTGCGTCCGTTGAGCAACCAGTTGTCTCCCGCGTTGACCTCCGCCATGGCTCTGGCCTCACTCACATTACCCATTCGGGTTTGATTGTCCGCGGAAGAATGGACCGCAACGGTCAGTACGAGTGCAAGACACAGAACTGTCAAACCAAGAACTTGCCATGTCCTCATAGCGCGCACCTTTTCTGAAATAGTCAGGACTTACGCGGGCATCATTCTATGCCAGTTTTGTGCCTCTCGACGTCTTTACCGGGAACCGCGTGGGGACACCCGTCCTCAGCTGTCCTGTCGTGCGATGCTCGACCTGGTTTTGTCCGGGGAGCCACCCTGGCGCAGCTTCGCTCCGCTGGGCAGATGAGGACATCTTTCCCTACGTGATCGTGATGAAAGATATTTGTTTACTGCAGCCGGAAGCGTTCGTTCATCAATCGCTGCAATCGAGGTTTGTAGAGGATGTCGAAGGCGAGTTCCTTGTCGGGAAACATGGCCAGGGCAGCGCGTTTGGCGCCGGCCGCCAGTTCTGAGGCTTCTTCCACGGTGAGGTCGCGGTCCTGGCTGATGACCGACATCACCATGCTCATCATGATCTGCAATCGCCGGATGTTCCTGGTTTCCTGCTCCTTCTCGGTAAGATGCGCAGCGAACTCAGCCCGCTCCCAGGTACTCATTCGGCCCCCCGAACAATCCAAGAAACACGCGGCGTCCCACCGCGCTGTACTTCATTCTTTCGATGCGCCGCCTCAAGGGGCGGTGCGCTTATCCTATTGGCCTATTTTGTCGGCATTCGGAGGCGAACGCAACCTCTCTGAGGTGTAGGACTTCGGTTACCCGTGCAACCCGAGGTACAATCAGGAGGCTTTAAGCAGGCTTGCAGCCTGCTTCCGTCAGCTGCCTCGAACGGAGGATCTATGAACGAACGTTCCGCCGCGCGCCCCAACCCTAATGAAAAGCTTGTACGAATTTTCGACACGGAACAGGAATCCGAAGCTTTGGTCGTACATGGCCTGTTGGAATCCACCGGGATCGACGCCGACGTTACTTCGCTGGACGCCCAGCAAGACATTCTGCCCGGAGTCGGTGGCACTATTATTCTGGTGCGCGAAGAAGATGCCGAACGCGCGCGAGGCGTTATCGAAGAGTATCGCCGGGCCCCCGGCGGCGATGAAACTGCGGAGATCGATATCAGTGGACTTCCGCCGGAGCATGACTAGGAACGACGGTCGTGCCGTCGAGATAAAAGGCTCCTTCGAGATAGGTCGGCCCGTCAGGACGTGGGCTGCACCCAGCCGGGCAAGAACTTCCTCCCGCGGATGTCCGTAAGTATTGCCGGCTCCCACAGCAATCGCAGCGAACCGGGGATGCACCCGTTCCAGCTCGGTCTCGACCTCAATCCTCTGCTGAAGCCCTGGACTGCCCTCTTGTAGAGTTCCTTCTTTAGTGACGTGGGCCACAAACGTCTGTGCCGTCGGCAAATCGTGTCCACCTGGACTTGCCCGCGACCTCCAGGCCCCGCACTTGAACCATGAGCGCGCCCAAGAACAGCAGGGCAACTAATGCGATGAATGCCGGCCGGCCACGCCGGACAGGTGCGCGCCTCACAAGGCAAAGACGATTCATGCCGCCCCCCACCAGAGCGGTGGCCGCCAGGCGTATACACCGATGGCAATTCCGGGAGCAAAGACCCAGTGCAGCGCAAGGCACGGGCTGCCGTCCTGCCGGCGTTGCAGAGAGACTAAGGCGCGAATTGGATTGCGGAGCCACCAAAGGCCACGGGGAACAACCGCCCTCGGCTGTTTCAGTCGAGCGAAGCTCGACACGGTTTGCCGGTAAATCGCGAGCTTCGCTCCCCCGGACAACCGAGGGCGGCTGGCCCACGTGGCTGCTGCTAACGGACTAAATGGAAGACGCTTTCCAGGTGATAAGTCTGGGGAAATAAATCCACCAGATGAGCCTCCCCTACCCGATATCCGGATTGAAGCAGGCGGGACAGATCGCGCGCTAGAGTTGCGGGATCGCAAGAAACATAGGTGATGCGGGGAGCCTTCAACTTTACCAGTCCCGTGATCACCCTTTCACCCAGCCCGCTGCGTGGCGGATCCACAACTACCAACTCGGCGCGCAATTTACCCGCCACATTTTGCAGATACTGCTCCGTGGTCGCGCGGACCGCCTTCACGTTCGCGGGCGAATTGTATAGCAGATCGGCATGCGAAGTCGGTGACGACTCAACCGCAATCACTCGCGCAAATTCCCGATTCAGGACGGATGAAAAAAGTCCGA
>Ga0134128_10011670_pt1 | contig 10494 bp, 5 predicted proteins | sample KB31754_FD_96462 | JGI IMG/M metagenome (GOLD analysis project Ga0134128, IMG submission 96462) | Terrestrial soil microbial communities with excess Nitrogen fertilizer from Kellogg Biological Station, Michigan, USA - KB3-175-4 | ecosystem: Environmental > Terrestrial > Soil > Unclassified ...
CAAACAAAATCTTTCACGCTCGGCACGCGCGAAATGATCTCTTGGCAGAGCCAGGACGGGACGACGATCGAGGGTGTTTTAATCAAACCCGCCGATTTCGATCCCGCAAAGAAATACCCGCTGCTCTGCATAATCCACGGCGGTCCGACCGGAATCGATCGTCCTGTGTTGCTGACGCCCGATGCTCGCTACTATCCATCAGACATCTGGGCCGCGCGCGGCGCGTTGATTCTGAAAGTTAATTATCGAGGCAGCGCCGGCTATGGCGAAAAGTTTCGCAAACTGAATGTGGGCAATCTCGGCGTCGGCGATGCATGGGACGTTTTGTCGGGCGTCGATTATCTGATCGCGAAGGGCTGGGTCGATAAAAACAAAATCGCCTGCATGGGTTGGAGCCAGGGCGGATATATCTCCGCGTTCCTGACGACCAGTAGCGATCGATTTGTCGCGATCTCAGTCGGCGCCGGAATTTCAAACTGGGCCACTTACTACTACAACACCGACATCACGCCGTTCACGATCAATTATCTTGGAAACGATCCAGCCGAAGACCCGGCGATTTACTTAAAGACGTCGCCGATGAGCTACATCAAGAAGGCCAGGACGCCCACGCTGATTCAGCATGGCGAACTCGATCGACGCGTGCCGATTGCGAATGCTTACGAGCTGCGGCAGGGACTGGAGAATCGCGGCGTGAAAGTGGAGATGGTTGTGTATAAAGGGTTCGGTCACGGCATTACCAAACCTAAATCGATGCGCGCCGTCATGCAGCACAATCTCTCATGGTTCAATCATTACATCTGGGGCGATCCAATGCCCGACTTCACCGCGCCGCCAGTGCCGAGTAAGAAATCAAAGGACGGCACGGGCGTGCTCACCGAAACATCCAACTAAAGTAGCCGCAGATTTACGCGGATAAACGCAGATCAGATGGAGTACAAATGCGGCTGGTTTCATATCTCACTTTCTGTTCGTTGATGATCCTCTCGCCGGCCATCACGACATATCCTCAAGCGGCTAAATCCGAACTGGTCGGAGAGGTGAGAGATCAAAACGGCGCCCTCGTTCCTAACGCAAAGGTTACCCTGACTGACGCCGCCACTGGCCAGACGTCTTCGAAGATCTCTTCCGATGGTTTGTTCATCATGACGAACCTCAAGCCGGGACTCTATAACGTTGCGGTAGAAGCTCAAGGATTCAAACAGTCTCAGCGTGAAGGTGTGCGTCTGGCAACTGGCGAGCGCGTGCGCATCGACGTCGTGCTCGATCCAGGCGCCGTGACCGAGTTGGTTACAGTTGTTCAGGACGCTTCGCTACTGAGAACAGAGAGCGGTGAGCTGGGTCAGGTTGTCAGCAACAGAAAGATTGTCGACATCCCACTCAACGGTCGAAATTTTCTTTCGCTAGTGACATTGTCGGCCGGAGTCGCCCAACCGCCGCCAACGACAGCCGGTCCCTCATTCCCACGCATCAACGGCGGGCGACCGCGAACGAACGAATATCTGTTCGACGGCATTTCCGTGTTGCAGCCTGAGCCCGGCCAGGTAGCGTTCTTTCCGATCGTCGAAGCCATCCAGGAATTCAAAGTAGAAGTCAACAGTCCTTCCGCTGAGTTCGGACGCTTTAATGGCGGCGTCGTTAACCTGACGACAAAGTCCGGCACAAACGATTTTCACGGATCCGCTTTCGAGTTTTTGCGCAACGAAGCGTTGAATGCGCGCAACCTCTTTGCGCCTGCGACTGCCGCGAATCCAAAGAAGCCGGTCTTTCGAAGAAATCAGTTTGGGTTCGTCGTTGGCGGACCAGTAGTAAAGGACAAAACGTTCTTCTTCGGTGACTACCAGGGAACTCGACAACAAATCGCGAGAGTTCGCATCTCCAACGTGCCTACGCTCCCTCAGCGCCAGGGCAACTTTTCATCCAGCCTCGGGGCGCGTCTCTTTTTCCAATCGAACGGTTCGATTGGAACAACTGTCACTGCGAATCCCGTGAATGTCACTGACACGAATGGCGATGTGATTCAGGCGCGAGTGGGCCAAATCTTTCGCCCGTCGGATCATCGCGCGTATGCAGGCAATCTGATTCCGACGAACACCTTCGATCCGATCGCCGCGGAGTTGTTAAAGCGTTATCCGAACCCGACGAGCAGTGGCGCGGCAAACAATTTCACGCGAATCGGAACCGAGAACGATAAACAGGATCAGTTCGACGCTCGACTCGATCATCGCTTCTCGCCGAAGAACCAGATTTACGGACGCTTCTCTTATGCGAAAGACATCACAGCGCCTGTAACACCACTGCCGGAAGGTAGCGGAAACATCACGGCCGGCGTGACCGGGTTAACAGACACTCGCGCGCAGTCGTTCGCCGGAAACTATGTTCACGTCTTCAACTCCCGCGCACTGAACGAACTGAGGCTTGGCTATACGCGACGATCGATAGATCGAGAAGCCACCTCGCTCGGCGCGCCGCCTTCTGAGAGTCTGCAACTGCCGGGCATACCGACGAACGGCGCGTTTGAAAACACGCTCCCAACATTTTCAATTGCCGGATTGCAGCAGCTTGGTCCCTCAGCCAATACGGCGTCGAATTTCCGCACAGACGTGACACAGATCTTCGACGCCGTGTCCCTCCAGCATGGGCGTCATTCGCTCAAGTTTGGCCTCGACTTTCGCTGGGAGCGACTCGCCGTCATTCAACCGCCATCGCCGACCGGTAATTTCAGTTTCAGCACTCTGTTTACTAACTCGCAGGCCATTCCCACGATCGGCTCGGCGTTGTCGAGCTTCACGGGCAACGCGCTTGCGAGTTTCCTGCTCGGCCAGGTGCAAACGTTCTCGATCGATATTCAAGAAAAAGTTTTGCGGCCGCGCGCTGCTACAAAAGAGTTTTTCGTGCAGGATGATTTCAAGGCGACTTCTCGCCTGACCATCAACGCGGGTTTGCGTTACACGCTTAACTTTCCGTCAACCGATGCCGACAACCAGGGTGCGGTTTTCAATCTGCAAACCCAGCAATTGGAGTACCTGGGCCAAAATGGTTTCCCAGAATCAGCCCGGCGATTACACAAGCTTGATTTTGGACCACGGCTCGGCGTTGCCTATCGTTTCAACGACAAGACTGTTGTGCGCGCCGGCTATGGCCTGATCTGGATCGAGCAAGCGGGTATCACCACGCCTTTTACAATCCCGCAGTTTCCGTTCATCCAGGCCGTCTCTCAACGCACGCTCGATAACATCAATCCTGCGTTCGTACTTTCAAATGGACCAACTGTCGCGCCGCTTCCGATCAGTCCCGATGCAGGCCTGGGGCAAGGCGTCTTCGCTGTTGACCAGGATCTCGGCAGTGGTTATGCGCAACAGTGGAACTTCGCCGTGCAACGCGAATTGACGAAGAACATGGTGGTGGAAGTCGCATATGCCGGCTCGAAAATCACACACGTCGGTGTTCCTGACACCAACATTAACCAACTTACGGCGAGTCAACTCGCGCTCGGACCGGCATTACTCACTCGCGTTCCCAATCCTTTCTTCGGCCAGATTCCGAGATCGTCAAGCCTCGGTGACCCGACGATTCCACTCGCGCAGCTCCTGAAACCGTTTCCGCGATTTACCAACGTGACGTTCTATCGAAACAACGTCGGTAACACTAACTACAACGCGTTACAGGCCAAGCTGGAGCAGCGGTTCACAAACGGACTTTCTTTTTTAGTGTCGTACACGAGATCGAAACTGATCGATGAGGCGTCGTCGGTGTTCGATGCGTCAATCCTTACTGGGCCAATCGCGAATTTCCCGGTCGCTGACAGTTTCAACCGGAAGCTGGAGCGCGACCTCTCAACCGGTGACATCCCGAACGTTTTTGTTGCGAGCTTCACGTACCAACTTCCGACTGGCAAAGGCAAGAGATTCAACCCGCGAGGAATTGCGGGAACGATCCTGGGTGGCTTCGAATTAGCAGGTGTGGTCCAGCTTCAGTCAGGGCTACCACTCGCGGTTACCCAGGCGACCAACTTCAACGCGTTCGCAGGTTTTGGCACGCAGCGACCGAACCTCATCGCCGATCCGAACCTTGCATCGTCAGAACGCACGACCGCTCGTTTCTTTGATACCTCTGCATTCACGATCGCACCGCAGTTTACAATCGGTAGCAGTTCGCGCAATCCGGTACGCGGTCCACAGTACCACAACGCCGACATCGCGCTAATAAAGCGCATGTACTTCGGCGAGCAACGCAGTATCGAATTTCGCACTGAAGCCTTTAACATAACAAACACTCCACCGCTCGGGGCGCCGGCAACGGTGCTGGGCGCCGCGGGCTTCGGTTCCATCACCTCCGCTGGCGACCCGCGAGTCATCCAGTTTGGTTTGAAAGTAAATTTCTGATTTCGTGTAGCGACCCGGGGCTCCGCCGCCTTTACCTCGCGCCGCGGCTCCGCCGCCTGATGTGAGGCAAGGCTGTGCCTTGCCGTCGCATTCAGCTATCCGTTTGGGCTATGCCCGCGGTTCGGGCTTTGCCCCCGCGTTTCAGGGCCAAAGGCCGAACCCGAGGGCACAGCCCAAAAATCTTCTTCGAGAGCTGACGGCAAGGCGTAGCCTTGCCTCACATCAGGCGGCGAAGCCGTAACGTTTGGCCAAAAAGGATTCTTAGCGCAAGGCCAGCTGCCACCGAAAAACTTTGATCATTCACCCTCACTTCGCCTAAGATTCCACGCAACTCAGCCTCTCGCCCAGCTCCCGAATTGTAAGCAGGTCCCCGATCCCTCAATTAGACAAGGATCTTAAATTTAGACGGAGGAGAACTGGAATGCTAAGAATATCTGTGCTGAGCTTGCTTCTCGTTGCCGCACTCTTCGGTAGCTTTTCTGTAAAGCCCAAGCCCGTTGCTGCCGCCAATAACGTTTCGGTTTATGGAGCCTGGCATTGTGGCAGTGATTTTTGTTCATGGGCCAGCGTGCGCAACATGACTGACTTCGATACCCGCAACCACTGGATAATCAATCGTGGTGATGGCTCGCCATCCGTGAACCTCGTAGTGCTGAGCTTCGTTCAGCCACTCAAACTATTGAACAAGACAAACGATTCCGGCACATCTCAAGGCGTTCCGATCGGCATGAACCAGGCAGTCGTCGATTACTTCAAGAGCCATGGCATTCGCGTCCAGTTGTCAATCGGTGGGATCACTTATGTGGATGCGTGGAACCAGGCGTTGGCAACGAACCCGACCCAACTCGGATTGAACGCAGCCGCAGTCGCACAACAAATGGGCGTCGGCATTGAGATCGACTACGAAGAAAACACGAGTCCGAATCTGGTCGCGTTACAGGCGTTCATCGATGCTTATCGTTCAGTGCTGCCTTACGATGCTTCGGGGAACAATCAGGCCGCACGCTTAACGATTGACCTCGGCGCCGGCGATCGTTTTCTCATCGCGTTGGCGCGCAAGGCAACTGCTGATTGGCTGAACACGTCGACGCCTGTGTTGGATTACGCGAATGCAATGGTTCCGAATAAACAAGCGTCTTCCGCATCCTCAGCGGAGGCCGATTGGCAGGAGCATGTGGATGGTAAGCCACAGTATGCTCCTCCGATTTTGCCACTCGCACCGGCGAAGTTTACCGGCGCACTGTACATCGTCACCGGCACACGAGCAGCGCCGGAGTGTACAAGTTTCAGCAGTTCACTGATCAACTCGACCGGCGCGTACGTTCAAACAGTTGCACCTAACGGCGCGGGCACTACGAGCGGAATGTTGGGTTACATGTTCTGGGCCGCGGAGTGTCCGTCGTCACGTCGCGTTTGCACTGTGCCTCCGAACTCGTGCGAAGGCGGTGTTGGTGTCGGCGCAACTACGTACGGCGTTCCGATTCCGATGCCGGCGCTGCGTCAGAGTTAAGAACAATTTTTTCTCACAAAGGCGCAAAGACGCAAAGATAAGACCCGGGTCTTTCTTTACGTCTTTGCGCCTTTGCGCGAGACTCTTTCAAATGAAATATTGGGCAGAACATTTCCGCGCGTTTTTAAGTATTAGACAGACGTCTTCCCAGTAGAGCTTGGGGCACACACCTTATTCCAAATTATTGGAATACCTACCGGATTTCGTACGAAAGGAGCACCACCATGAAGCTGAAACTGTTTGTCGTTGCCAGCATGCTTGCGCTGCTCGCATCGAATGCGGTCCTTGCGCAACAACTCGATGCTTCACAGCGTTCGTATCAACAAGCGCGACGCGTCCTCGACGATGCCATCGAAGCCCACGGCGGAGTCGAAGCGTTACGCGCAATCAAAGATTTCACGCTCAAAGAACGAAGCAAGATTTATGCACGTTATCAAAGCCCGGCCGCCGAACCACCCTTCGCTGCCGGCACGTCCGAAGAGACGCTCATCATCGATACCGAGCGTAACTTTGTCTTCGACGATTTGAAGACTGCCAACGCCGGTTTCAATAACTGGAATCTGACCGTCATCAAAGGCGCCGAAGGTCAAAATTACGACATGTGGTCCAAGACCGCCACGCCGGTTGTCAATCCGTCACTAAATAACTTTCGCGGGCAGATGCGCCGTCTGCCGCCGTTCGTGTTACTCGAGGCGTTGGACCGCGCTGCAACTCTGCGCTGGATCGGTGAAGAAGAGATCGCAGGCAGAAAGCAAAAAGTGATCAGCGTCATTCGTCCGGACAATCAGCAGCTCGCGCTTTCGTTCGATGCGCAAACGCATTTGCTGACCAAGTACGGTTATCTCTACGCCGATCCGATCACGGGCGACTCAGAAATCGCGCAGACGTATTCAAACTATCACGCCGTCGGCAAGTTGAAACTTCCCGGCACTCGCGTTCTCTACAACTCGGGCGGCGCGATCCAGGAAGCGGAGTACACGGACATACAGATCAACACCAAGCCGGCTGAGAGTGTCTTTCAGGGTCCCGATGGTTTCGAGAAACTCGACGCGCCACCGGCGACACCGCCGCCACCCGCAGTCAGTAAGATCGCCGAAGACGTTTACGTTTTGAACGGACTCAATGGAGGCACACACAATGTCATGTTCGTGGCCTTCAATGATTATGTGCTGGTGGTGGAAGCTCCGGAACAGATCATTTATGGGAACAATTCAGTGCAGGCACTGGCAAAGATCAAGGAGACTGTTCCGAATAAACCGATACGTTATCTCGTCCTGACTCATCATCACTCCGATCATGCGGGCGGCTTTCGTGAATACGTTGCTGAAGGTGTAACGATAGTCACGACTGCGAGTAATAAGAGCGTTCTGGAAAAGGCCGCGGCGGTCGAGTCTTCATTACTTCCGAAGCTGTCGAGTCAGAACAAGTTGAAGATCGAGGTCGTCGAAAACAAGAAGCGTGTGTTTCAGGATGACAAGCACGTGCTCGAGTTGTACGACATTGGGCCAAATCCGCATGCGAACGAGATTCTCGTAGCGTATTTGCCGAAGGAGAAGATCTTGTTCCAGGCGGACATGCTCAATCCTTTGGCGAATGGATCGATTCCGATCGCGCAGGACGTGACGCTCAGTTTTAGCGAGAAGCTGCAGCAGTTGGGATTGCAGGTCGATAAGATCTATGGCGTACACGGCCGGCCGGCTACACCAGCAGAGTTGCAAGCATCAATCGCAAAGCGACGGGCGTCAGAGTTGAAAACAACAGCAGTGACAGGTCCAAAGTAAATGATTTTCTCCGCGGCCCTCTGCGTATCTCTGGGACCTCTGCGTTAACAGGCGTTCTTAACGCAGAGGGCGCATCAGAGATACGCAGAGGGCCGCAGAGGTAATTAGAAATAAATCTTAGACAGGAAAACGGCGGAGAACGCCACCAGTAGCACGAGTGCAAAGGCACCTGCGACTGCGGCGAGCGGTGACTGCTGCGCGCCGTCCTGCTCTTCGTCAGAACTCGTGTTGTCGTTAAGCCAGACATGGTGTGTGTACGACTGCATCTCGTCCAATCGCGAATGAACCGGCACGTGAAATCGATTATGGAAGGGATTCCGATAGGGATTGTTGATAAGGCTTTTATTCATGGCTTGCTTGCTCCTCGCTACGTTCGCTGAAGGGCTCAGCGCTGCGTTACGACCGCACGAAGCAATGACCGTGCCCGATCACGAAGCGATTGAGTATCTATGACTTAGCTGACGCCCAGCACGAGATGGTGCGCATATCCGTCAGCCGATACACCAACACGTTTACCAGTTGCCACTCTGTCGAACGCATAGCCCTACACAAGGTCGAGTGCAACGTGGTCCACGCAACCGCCATCAAACCCTCCGCGTAAATGCCGCGGCTCCCTTCTCCCGCTTGCAAAAGCATTCGAGTCTTGCTAAACCTCGTCAACGGAATGCCCCCAACAAGGGAGAAGTATCATGAAGAATACATTTCGACTTCTGCTCTCCACTTTACTTTTGATTTCACTCTCGACTCCGCTCCTTGCCGACACAATTCGTCTTAAAGACGGCAGCGTTATTCGTGGTCAGGTGATCGGCTTTAAGGACCAGCAGTTCACGATTCTGATCGGCGGAAATGCAAAAGGCAGACGCGGGCAGACCACTGTCTATGTTGAAGACGTTGAATCGATTGAGTTTGACTCAAACAACGGTAACGCAAACGTCACTGACGACAGCACCGCGCGCAACAACCCTCCTCCCATGAGCCGGCCTTCGCGCCCGGTCAATCAACCGGATAACAACTCAGATTCCCGAACCGCCGACACGACACCCATTTCTTCAGCTCCGACTCCGACTTTCTTTACGATCAAAGTCGCTGTCAGGGCCGACAACTCAAACAACGGTTGGACAAACAGCGGCCTCGTCGTGCGCAAGGGTCAAAGGCTGCGAATCAGTGCTTCAGGCCGCGTATCACTCGGGCACGGGCGTTTTTCAACACCAGGCGGACTGTCAGGGGTTCAGGACAACGACAAGCTGATGCGCAACGAAGCCACGGGGGCGCTGATCGCCGTCATCGGCGACGATAACGACGACTTTATACTGATCGGACCGAGGCGAGAATTCATCGCCCAGCGCGATGGTGTGCTGTTCCTGGGTGTCAATGAAGGCGATTTGACGGATAATACCGGCAGCTACGATATCGTGATCGAGGCTGAAGCTAGCGGCCGTTAGTGGTAAACTCGCGTCAGATCCCCAGCATCAGACGACTGATAACCTCGGAGAAGGATAGATGTCGCTGGTTAGCTTTGCCTCAGGCAGGGCGCCACTCTTCCTCGCTTTATGGCCTTCGGGAGTCGAAAAACTATGAGATTTAATCGTTCTAATCCCTTTTTTGCTGTTGCGCTCTCGTTACTGCTGCTCGGCGCCAGTGTTAATACGGGGTGGTCGCAGTCCAGACGCCAGCCACCCAGCTCTAACGAAAAGAAAAACAAACGTCCCGGCGAAACTAAACCCGGCGAAGACCAGGAGCCGCTTCCCAAGGACATTCAGCCAACCAAGCCCCAGGACATCGAAAAAGTCAGCATCTCAACGCAGATCGTCAACGTCGATGCCGTCGTTTACCACAAGAAAAGCGGCCAAATCGTTGCGGGCCTGAAGAAACCAAACTTCGCGATCTTCGACAATGGCGTAAAAGTCGACATCACAAACTTTTCCACTCCAGAAGCACCGATCACCGTCGCGATGGTGGTGGAATACAGCAAGTGGTCTGAGCTTTTTGGCTTGTACGGTAATCACGGCTACGAGCCCGGCACGTATGAAGTGATTCGCCCGACCGCGATGTTTCTTTCCCAATTCATCAAGCCACCGGACGATTACGTTTCGGTGGTCGCGTTTGATATTCGTCCGACGCCTCTGACTGACTTCACGAACGATCCAAGCCGGTTGCAGCAAGTCATTTCGTTGCTGCTGAGAAACCAGCCGGCGTTTCGCGAGACGAATTTGTTTGACGCGCTGAAGTTTGTGCTCGTCGGCGGACGCGGCGACTCGGTCGTGCTGGAAGATTCGAAGTCTGAGAAATCCGATTACTCAGGGCTTGCCGCTGTCCAGGGACGAAGGCGCGCGGTCATCCTCGTCGCATCCGGCATCGATACTTTCAGCAAGATCAACTACGGCGACGCACGCAAGGTGCTTCAGAACGCGGGCGTGCCTGTTTACATCATCGGCACGGCAAACATGTTCAAGAAGCTCTACGGCGATTCGCTTCCGGCTACGGACAGTTTGACGGGAATGCCCGGACGCATGAGCTGGTTACAGGCTGACAACACGCTCCAAACGTTCGCGAAGGAAACAGGGGGCGCGTATTTTCCGGTGACGTTTGAAGGCGAGTTGCCGAAGGTCTTGAGTAGTATCAACGCGCTGCTGCGTAGTCAGTACAGTCTTGCGTTCAATCCGGGCGACGTCCACGACGGCAAGCAGCACAAGTTGCAGGTCAGAGTTGATGTGGATGGTGACGGGACGTTCGACGACAAAGAATATGTGGTCCAGGCGCGGCAGTTCTACAATTCACCCAAGCCAACCGCGAGTGGTGATAAGAACGGTGGCGATAA
>Ga0134128_10011671_pt1 | contig 10494 bp, 14 predicted proteins | sample KB31754_FD_96462 | JGI IMG/M metagenome (GOLD analysis project Ga0134128, IMG submission 96462) | Terrestrial soil microbial communities with excess Nitrogen fertilizer from Kellogg Biological Station, Michigan, USA - KB3-175-4 | ecosystem: Environmental > Terrestrial > Soil > Unclassified ...
AAAGTTCATCGGCTATGTGGCGATGGCAAAGCACCTTACTGCCTGGCGCAATAGCGTGGAGACGGGCTGGCTCGCCGATGCGCCGGTTCATCCCTTGCAGCACCCACTCAAGGACCTGGAGCGTGCCTACAAGAACTTCTAGAAGGCGAAGGCCAAAGTCCAGAAGCTCCATACTCGCATCGTCAATGTCCGCCGCGACTTCCTGCGCAAGACTACGACCACGATCAGCCAAAACCACGCGATAGTGTGTATCGAGGATTTGCAGGTACGGAATATGTCCAAGTCAGTGGCAGGCAACAGCGAAGCGCCAGGCAAGAATGTTCAGGCCGAGTCTGGCCTCAACAAGTCGATTCTGGATCAGGGTTGGGCCGAGTTCCGGCGGCAACTGGAATACAAGCAGGCCTGGCGAGGCGGTCAGGTGGTGGCAGTCAATCCGCAACACCAGCCGGACGTGTCCGTGCTGGGGCATGTATCAAGGGACAATCGCCAGACACAAGTCCGCTTTGCCTCTATCGAGTGTGGTTTCGAGGAGAATGCCGATCTGGTCGGCGCAATCAATTCCTATCGGCAGGGCATGCCGTGTTAGCCTGTGGAGGAACGGCGCAGTCGGGCCATCCAGCGAAGCAGGAATCCGCCGAAGCGATTATGCAGGAGTTCGCTCTTGTTTAGCGCCGTAGGAATCGCCCACCTTCAGGGCGGCGAGGATGTCAAATACTTCTACCTGTCCATTGACGGGAAAAATAGCGCTCAGTATAATTCGCCTTCTTTTGCCGGGGGTATAGCTCAGCTGGGAGAGCGCTTGCATGGCATGCAAGAGGTCAGCGGTTCGATCCCGCTTACCTCCACCAGTTTATGGCAATATCGCAAACTGACGGTAAACGGCTTTTAAGCATTTTCAAAGTTCTCTGGTCCCCATCGTCTAGAGGCCTAGGACATCACCCTTTCACGGTGAGTACGGGGGTTCGAATCCCCCTGGGGACGCCACCAATTCCCCCAAACCAAGCTTTATTGTGTAATGAATACAACAAGCTGGCGTTTGGGAATTGAGTGTAATATGGTCTATCAGGCTGCGCAATATGTCCTTTAGTGACTCGCGGTCTAGTTCTGGCAGGTTTTCTGCCACCATAGAGAGCATGGATTGCACATCCGACTCTTTTATTTCCCGCATCGCCTCCGATTGCTTGCGAGTTATTTCCAGCTTGGAAAGCTGATCTTCGAGCGAGACTCGTTGATTCGCGAATTCTTCTATCTTTTGAAGCAGTTCCAATTGCTGTTGTCTCCGATAGAAGATTGGATAGCCGGTTTATTTTCGCGTCCAGCTTTTTGATTTACGACCTTAAGTCTGCGTTCTCCGCATCGTCATCTGTCAGCTTCGCAGATTTGCGAGCGTTTTCGGTGAGAGATTTTATAAATTCCTGCGACTGCAAATCAGATGGAGAAGCTGTGCTGAACAAAGAGGCGGTTGAGTTGGTGGGCGAGGATTTTGTACATCGGGTCAATGCTGGCGGACTGGCAATGCTCGCCAAGAAACAGGAGAGCGAGGTTGGAACACCTCTTCTGGAGGATTGGGAAGGGTTAAAAGAAGATTGCAGTAATATCAAGTCTGATAGACTGGTATCGGGCTCAACAGCTGGAGATTCATTATGAAGAGGACATTAATACTTCTAATAGCTGCTGTGGCGTTATCAGGATGCGCAACCACAAGCGGATACGAAAAGAAATTAGCTTTGTTTAACGGCATATCAGAGAGTGATTTGATCATGTTGCTTGGAACTCCTCATCAAGTTTATGAGACAGGAGACAGAAAGTTCCTTACTTATTCCAGGTTCGTGACGGTTCCAGCTGCGCAAGGAAGTATCGAAAATACCAAGTCATGTCAAACTACCTTTGAAGTTGAGAAAGGTATCGTTATCGGATCAACCTGGAAAGGGAACGCCTGCAAAGCATAGCATCCGCTAAAACAGGATCACCAGGCCGCCGGGCGGTTTTTTATTGCCTAAAGGAGGTATCAGGAAATGTCATTATCACGGTCAATGCAGCAGATGATAGTCCAGCGTCTGGACTCACGCTGCAGATTTACGTGGATGGCGCTTTGACCGCTTCCGGGGGACGCCACTAATTCCCAAGGTGAAATGCCGGACTGTGTGATAAATACAACAGTCCGGCATTTTCTAGTTGAATCCGAATCAGGCTTGTTTCGGCTCTTTCTGACATACGGGCTTCTTTCCTGAAGTCGTGTCAAGAAATCCGGAAACCGGAGAATAATAAACCCAAGTTGCTGATTAACATAATGTTTTATTTACTTTTTGCAGTAATGAGGTGGCAAGGGAGATTTCGGATAATCATGATTGCGTTGAAACGAGGGTAAAAATTTTTTCCTCCAAGCCAGGAGTTGATGAGAAAGTGGCTCTTGACATTCGGCGTCATCCCATACAAAGTATTGATTCCAGAAATGCCATTTAATTAAAACCAACTAAACTTTGAAAGGAAACTAATGATGAAAATAAACAAGGCAATGTTTGCAGGTCTGGCTTTTGGCATGCTGTTGACGGGAGCGGTGCATGCAGCAGAACAAAAATTCACGGTGGTTATCAATGCCTATGACACCACGATTCCTGAACTCAATGTTGAAGGTGTTACGGTCAAGAACATCCGGGCTTTTAATGTTCTCAACGAGCCGGAAGCACTGACGGTCAAGAAAGGTAATACAGTAAAGGTCACCATTGAGAACAAATCGCCCATCAGCGAAGGGTTTTCCATTGACGCCTATGGAATCAAGGAAGTAATCAAGGCGGGCGAAACCAAGACCGTCAGCTTCAAAGCGGACAAGGTCGGTGCGTTCACCATCTGGTGCCAGCTTCATCCCAAGAACATCCACCTGCCCGGTTCTCTGAACGTCATCGATTAATTGGATTGATCTGACGCCGCTGATGGAGCAGCATTGGCGGCGAAAGATAGCCAGTTGCCGTTAATTAAAAACCCGCCAAATGGCGGGTTTTTAATTTATGCATTTAGTTCGGGAATGTTCTTACGGCGCAGGTTTGTAAAGATGTATAGGGAAACGAAAAGCCGAATTGCCTGTAGCGCATTACGTTTTCCCAAATGTCTTTCATTACTTGGCTACACATATCCCTTTGCAGTCAAACCCATCCCTGGTGGGGTCGCAGTTGTCCGATGGATCATCGATGCAAATCATACCCCCCACGCATTTGATTCTGCTGGGGCCTGCGCAAGGTTGCTTGACTTTTGTTTCTTGGCCCTCGGCCGTTGCACACTTGCCCGGACAGTTCAGACCGTCTTTGGTGGGGTCGCACTTGTCTGACGGATCATCTACGCAGGCCATACCTCCGGGGCATTTAATTACGCTAGGCCCGCCACAAGGCAGCTCCTTTTGATCCATATGATGGGATTTCGAATCGGATTTATGGCCTTCATGCATTCCGTCCTGTGCCTGAACATTTCCTCCCAAACCCATGGCCAAGCCCAGAGTCAACGCAAGCAATGTTGTGAATCTGGCAGCCACGCTAAAAACAGAATAATTTTTCATGTTAACTCCCTTTGAAATGAAGAAAAAAAGCAAATGACCGAGAACTCCCTCTTGCTGATACTATTTATTGTTTATTAGTGATGATCGGGTTTCTTATAAAAGAAAGAAAGAAGCGGCAAAAAACACGATAATTTTAGGAGCGGAAAACTGTGGCGTTCTGTGCGGTGACGCACCTATTGCAGAGGTCGAATTTGCACAGGTGGGAGCGCCGCGTCATAATCCTGACTGTGGCTCGTTAACTGGCGGAAAAGCATGGACGACGTTTCCTGGAGCGATGAAGAACTGAAGGCTTCCGTTGAAGCTTACGTTGAGATGCAGCACAATGAGCGTACGGGACAACTCATTGTAAAGAAGCTGTATTACAAAAAGCTGGTGGAAATGTTCGGCCGCAGCGAACAGGCTTTTGAATCTCGCATGCAGAACATTTCCTATGTCCTTTCGCTGATGGGACGCGGATGGATGACCGGGCTGAAGCCGGCAAAAAATATCGAGCCTCTTGTTGCTGCACGAATCGAACAATTACTGGAGCAGATCAGTGGACAAAAGGTGGTTCCAGTAGCCGCATTTGAAATTGCAGTGCGCGAGGCAGCAGAACAGAAAGACCTTCCCAAGCCCAGCGGTAATGCCCACCCTAAACGCAGACGCATATCTGTGGCGCAATTACAGCGTGATCCCAGCGTGAAGGGATGGGTGTTGCAGCAGGCAGCAGGAACATGCGAATCATGCGAAAAACCTGCTCCATTCCAGGGGTCGGATGGATTACCTTATCTCGAATTGCATTATGTTCAGGGCCTGGCTGATGGTGGAGCCGATACTGTTTCCAACGCAGTGGCGTTATGTCCCAATTGTCACCGCGAGATACATCACGGCGTCAATGCTCACGCGGTGGAAGCGTGGCTGTATGACACTGTCCAGAGACTGGAGCGGGATTAGATGGAGGTAAAGGTCAGGTCGAAACCATGAATTCGGAGGATAGCTGATGCTCTGGCAGGCAATGACCGCAGCGCGCGATCTCGGACGCCTGCACGAGATTGCCTCAATCCTCATACGGCATGGTTTCGGGGATGTGGTGCGCCGGCTCGGGTTTGCTCATGTGCTGGAGCGTGCTGGACGCGCACTACACTGGAATGAGGCCACCGAACTGGCACAGCTTGAACCTCAAACGAGTGTGCGGCGCGCGATGGAGGAGATGGGACCCACCTTCGTCAAGCTCGGCCAGATTCTGGCAACACGCGTCGATCTTTTCGATCCCGAATGGATCGCTGAATTCAGCAAGCTGCAGGACAGTACACCCGCTTCCCCCTATCCTGAAGTTCATCAGCAGCTCATTGAAGATCTGGGCGGTCCGCCGGAGGAAATATTTGCCGCCTTCGAGCCGGAGCCGTTTGCCGCCGGGTCTATTGCTCAGGTGCATCTTGCACGATTGGAAGATGGCACCGAAGTTGTGGTCAAGGTGCGGCGCCCCGGCATTCGGGTGGTGGTTGAAGCTGATTTGCGCTGGCTCTCAAGGCTTGCCGAACTCATCGAAACCAGCAACTCAGAACTGCGCCATTTCCACTGGCAGGAAGTGGTTGCGCAATTTACCCAGTCACTCCGGCGTGAGCTCGATTTTGGTGCCGAGTGTCGGCATGCGGAACGTGTTGCTTCGAACTTCGCCGGCTACTCCGACGAGGCCTCACCCGTTTTGCCCCTGGCACATCCTCCTGCCGGCGAGGATGAATTTTCTTCGTTACTTCCACTCATTGTCATTCCCAAAGTCTATTGGCAATGGACTGGTGAACGCGTGTGTGTGCAGGAGTATATTCGAGGCATCCCTGGCCGCGATGTTGCGGCGGTCGATCGGGCTGGCCTCGACCGCAAGGTCCTTGCCCGCCGTGGGGTGGGGGCGGTGATAAAAATGATCCTGGTGGATGGGTTGTTCCACGCGGATCCGCATCCCGGCAACCTGTTTTATCTTCCGGGCAATCGAATTGCCTTCATCGATTTTGGCATGATCGGCCTGCTGGGGGAAGCACGGCGCGGAGAACTGATCCATCTTTTACTCGGGTTGGTTCAGTATGATTCCACCGCGGTGGCCGATGTGTTGCTCGACTGGACCGGGGAGGGTGATGTCAACGAAGAAGCGCTTAAGACTGAAATCCAGCTGTTTGTCGATCAATATCTGGGTGTTCCTCTAAAGCAGCTCAAGCTTGGCTCCATGCTTGCAGACCTTGTTGCCATCCTGCGCGGGCATCGGCTGCATCTGCCGCCTGATCTTGCGCTCTTTTTCAAGGCATTCATTACGCTTGAGGGCACGGGAAGAGAGCTCGATCCGGAGCTGGATATTGCAGGCGAGGCACTGCCCCTGTTGCGGGATGCAATGGCAATCCGTTACGCGCCGGCCGCAATGGCAAAGCGCGGATGGCGCACAGCCATCGAGCTGGCAAGTCTGCTAAGCAATCTGCCTCGCGATCTCTCGCGATTGTTGCGTTCTGCCCGTCGGGGCAAAGTGGATATTCATATCGAGGTGGCGCATCTCAAGCACGTGGGTGATCAACTGGACGGCGCAGTCAACCGTCTGGTCGTGGGTATCGTGGTTGCCGCTGTCATCGTGGGTTCCTCGGTCGTGATGGCAGTCTCCACCGGGCCCACTCTATGGGGCGTCCCTTTCTTCAGTCTGCTGGGTTTTGCCTGTGCAACCATTGGCACAATATGGCTGTTTTCGGCGATTTCCCGCGCCAATAAGGCCGATCGCGCAAGGAAGCCACGAGGCGATTGATCGCAGGATTGCGCTTGTTTGCTTGTGCTTGTATTCATATTCTGTCTATTTTATTTTTCCTTCCAGTTGCAGAAACCAGAATAGAACAATGAGAACAACCAATTTCTTACAAACCCTTACTTTGGCAACCGCCATCGTACTGGTAGCGGGTTGCTCGACAACGCAGCGTAACACTCAGTCATCAAGAACAGCTGTCGAACAGCTCCTCCTGAGTGAAGCAGTAAAAAGAAGCTTTCCGAATGATCCAGGTGAATTTCTGCCCATTCCCCGCGGAGCGAGCGTGGCGATCAACACGGTAGGAATGACGGCCGACCAGGCTTTTCTGCAGCAGGTTTTAGCCGGATGGCTGGGACAGCAAGGTTATCTGGTGCAGAAAGACGGCAAGGATGCCACGCATCGGGTCGACGTGGTCGTGGAGGCCCTGGGAACAGAATTGTCCGGGGCATTCATGGGAATGCCCCCGGTCCAGAGTCAGTTCATTCCATTTTCGCTGCCGGAATTGGCACTCTTTAAATCCCAGTATCAGACCGGATATGCGAAATTTCACCTGAATGTCTTTGGCTTGCCAGCCGGGAATTTTCTTGGATCGACCTCTTTCGTGGCGGATGCCTACTACAATGACTACACGGTTCTCTTCATGTTGTCGCATACCTTCACAGATCTTCCATCCGTTCCGGAACTGGGTTCCTTCAACCGCAAACCCGCCGGTCCCCGGGTGGAGAACAAGGCAGAGTAAGCACGGGACAAAATATGCCATCCGGGGTCAGGGCTCTCCAGGAAGTCGACTCATTTCACTTGCTTTCCAGGCGTTGGAACTTGCAGTTCCTGTATACGCAGTTCTTGTACAATCTCGTGCAGCGCATTCCGGAAGTCGGCATCAAGCAGGTGGCGAATTTTCAACGCCACGATAAGCTCATGCCCGTTTCGCATCCGGCTCCAATTTTCCATCTGCAGGCTTTTTTTGATGGCTTCCGCACGTCTGGCGTCGGAAAGATAGAAAAAATCGCAGCAGCACTTTCGTTCTGAGCCGGGAGCGGGAGGTGTCCGGCAGGAAGCGCAGGCTTTGAACAGCGCCGATGGGGGTATCGGGAGAGGTTCGAAGCCAAGCTGTTCGGTATTGGCAGCAGAATGTTCATTGGCCGGCTTTACTCCGGTGATCAACGCCGCAAAGCTTTTTGGGGTGATGTCGTCCCCGCTTTTATCCGGAACCTGACCGAGTGTTGCAGCGCAAATTCTGATTTGCAAAAGGAGGGTCTGCAATCCGTAGCCTCTCCATTCCTTCTTTACGTAACACATCCCCAGTTCTTTTTCGGCCGAACCCGGCAGGTCGAATACACCAGCACCTGCCATGAAGCTACCCACGGCATTCTCTATGACAAAAAACAGACCGTTCTCGACCGCGGCCTTGAATTCATCATAAGGTCGCCACAACAGGTTTGCGGATTCTTTCAGGGGCAGTTCTGCGACGGCTTGCCGATATTCCGCCAATATATGCTCAACATCCCCAAGGCCTGCTGACCGGATGGTTGCATGAGTAATGCCTGACATCTCGCTCTCCTGTCGCGCTTGTCGAATTCCCGATGACAAAAAGGAAAAAAGGAGGAGTTTCGGTAGGCACCAACACACACCGGAACACACCTCCTGGAATAGCGGCTGTTAGATGGGATCTATTCCACAGAATTCAACCCAATGGCCAAATCCATGGGCATCAGCCTGTTTTGAACAAGCCCTTGCATGGCTCGGGATAATGGTTTGACACAAAACAGAAAAGAATATATAAATAATTGCATGGTGCAGGGTTGGGTGCTTTGGATTTTTGGCAATGGGGTACGGAAAGTAATGGTTACGGTAGAGCAGTATCGGCAGCTTTGCGCGGAATGGAGTGGGGATGCCGCCGAATTTTCCTGGCTGGTCCAGCATGGCGATATTGCGGGAGCCTCGCAGCGTGCCATTGCAGCCGAGTTCGAATTTGCTCCGTCCACGGTTTCGCGATGGGCAGCGGGTGAGGCATTTCCTCACAGGCGTCTCCAGAAGCTGGTAGTGGGCGCGCTGGAAAAAAAGGCGCGGCGGCTCGAACAGGCTTGCGCCAGCGCGTTTCTTCCGGTTAAAAAAGAAGTAGACGCCGCGCAATCCCGGCCGCGGGCATAAGATTCTTCGGTCGACAAAGTGCGTCCCGGCACTCCATCTACCAGGCGATGAACGCTTACGAAGTCAATTTTGACGGATTGGTAGGCCCTACGCACAATTATGGCGGACTGGCGGTAGGAAACATCGCCTCTGCGGAAAGTGCGCTGACAGTTTCCAACCCTCGGGAAGCCGCATTGCAGGGATTGGAAAAAATGAAACGGCTTTCTGATCTCGGCATCAGGCAGGGCGTTCTGCCACCCCAAGACCGTCCAGCTGTTTCGGTGCTCCGAAAGCTGGGATTTGTCGGGGAGGACGCAGCCATCATCCGGTGCGCGGCAACGGTTGCCCCTGGGCTTCTGCGCGCGTGCTCGTCGGCATCCAGCATGTGGGTGGCCAATGCTGCCACTGTTTCGCCGAGTGCCGATACCGAGGATGGCAAGGTACACCTTACGGCTGCCAATCTGCCCTCGCAACTTCATCGAAGCATCGAGGCGTCTGTTACGAGTGCCCTTTTGAAGCGGGTGTTCAGCGATGGGCGCTATTTCGTGCATCACGGTCCTCTGCCGTCCAATCTTTATTTTGGCGATGAGGGCGCCGCCAACCACATGCGCCTCTGTCCGAATCACGGTGAAACCGGAATGGAGGTTTTTGTCTTTGGCCGCTCTGCCAGCCGCGATATTCCTAAGCCTCTGCGATTTCCTGCACGCCAGTCGCTGGAGGCCAGTGAAGCGATTGCGAGGCTGCATCGCATCAAGCGTGGAAAGGAACTGTTCGTGCAGCAAAACCCTGCGGCCATTGATGCAGGGGCATTTCATAACGACGTGCTGGCGGTGACAAACTGCAATGTCCTGTTTTATCACCATGCGGCATACCCGGAGTGGGAGGGGACCGAAGCTAAAATTACAAAGGCATGCGACTGGCCGATTCACTTCATCAGGGCTGGGGAAGAAGATATTACGCTTGCCGAGGCGGTCAGGACTTATCTCTTTAATGCCCAGCTTCTTACTCTTCGCGGTAACGAGATGATGATCCTCGCGCCAGCGGAATGTCGTGAATCTCACTCCGCCAGAGCCTTTCTCGAACGAGTTGTGGAGGATGCGGCTAATCCCATTGCGCATGTCGAGTACGTAAATTTGCGCCAAAGCATGAAAAACGGGGGAGGGCCTGCCTGCGTGCGACTTCGTGTCGTGCTAACCGAACTGGAACTCGATGCTGTGCAAAAAAACAGCCGCGTGATTCTTGACGAGGGCCTCTACAATGAACTCAAGGCATGGATCGAAAAGCATTACCGGGAGCGCCTTTCACCAACTGATCTGGGTGATCCGGCTCTCCTGCAGGAAAGCCGTGCTGCACTGGACGAGCTGACGACTATACTGGCATTAGGCCCGCTGTACGATTTCCAGAGGCTTTAACCCTTGTTCATGATGCAGAGGGCAGTAGAGCAAAACGCTTGAACCTGGGCAGGCAACCCAACCACATCCCGGAGGAGTTCATGGCAATCACGCTCAATCACACCATCGTACCGGCGCGCGACAAGGAGGAATCCGCGCAGTTCTATTCGAGAATATTCGGTTTCCGGTATGTTGGCCCGTTTTCCCGCTTCATCGTGCTAAAAGTGAACGACACACTTTCTCTGGATTTCGATAGCAGGGAGAAATTCGATTCGAACCATTATGCATTCAAGGTAACGGAGCAGGAGTTCGACGAAATCTTCGCCAGGTTGAAAGCGGAGAATATCAAGTATGGCAGCGGTCCCTTCGATCCGGAAAACATGAGCATCAATCACAACGATGGCGGTCGTGGAGTCTATTTCCGCGACCCGGCAGGCCACCTGCTGGAAATGCTGACGGTTGATTACAAGATTTCTTGAAGCATAAGTTGTCCCGATATATCCCGCCTTGCCGACATCTTTTGATGACAGAAGAAGCGGTCACTCTTCCATATTGATGAGCTTGCGAACGATGTCTTAGAATTCTATGCCTTAAGGAGGAGCATCAGATCGGTCCTCGTGCTGCTGCTCATCATGCTTACCAACCTTGCGGAATGTCGCATGGGAAAACAA
>Ga0134128_10011673_pt1 | contig 10491 bp, 9 predicted proteins | sample KB31754_FD_96462 | JGI IMG/M metagenome (GOLD analysis project Ga0134128, IMG submission 96462) | Terrestrial soil microbial communities with excess Nitrogen fertilizer from Kellogg Biological Station, Michigan, USA - KB3-175-4 | ecosystem: Environmental > Terrestrial > Soil > Unclassified ...
ACCGGCAGCAGCATGGAGATCATGCCCGTGGCCGGCAGGAAAATGATGTACACCCACGGATGCGCGAAGAACCAGAAGAGCTGCTGCCAGAGGAGCGTGCTGCCCCCGTGGCTGATGTCGTAGAAGTGCGTGCCCCAGTTGCGATCGAGCAGCAGAAAGACGCACGCGACACACAGCGTCGGCATGGAGAGGATGGACAGAACGGAGTTCGTGCTGGTGCTGTACATGAAAAGCGGCATGCGATTGACCGACATGCCCGGCGCGCGATGCCTGAAGATCGTCACCAGGAAGTTGATTGCGCCGACGGTCTGCGAGATCGTCAGAAAGATGAGCGCAATGGCGAAGTAATCCATGCCGAGCCCGGGGGAGTACGTCTTCAGCGTATAAGGCGTGTAGGCGAACCAACCGGCATGCGGCGCCTGCCCGACGAGAAAGCTGGTGTAGATGAAAATCCCCGAGAAGAGAAACGTCCAATAGCTGAAGGCATTGGCGCGCGGGAATGCCATGTCGCGCGCGCCGATCATGAGGGGAACCAGATAGACGGAAAAGCCCGAGAGAATCGGCGCGGCGTACCAATAGATCATGGTGCTGCCGTGCATCGTGAAGATCTGGTCGTAGGTCTCGGGCGCCAGCAACTTCAACCCTGGCTGCGCGAGCTGCACCCGCATGATCAGCGCCTCGATGCCTCCCGCGAGCAGGAACACCATCGACGTGATCAGATAGCGAATGCCGAGTGTTTTATGATCGACGGTAGTGAGCGTGCCCCACAGTGTCCGCGGCGTCTCCCACAGGTACGTCAGACGTGCCGAGATTGCGGTGGAGCTCATCGTTTGTTGTTGCACCTTGTTGGAGCAGTTGCATCGTTTCGCGACAGCAACCCCTATGCCCGTTTTTCGCCGTGCGGCGAAGCTGTAATTCTTGCGGGAATCGCCATCGAGACCGGCCGTGCGGGGGTCGTCCCCGCCGTCTTCAAGCAGCAGCAGCTACGATGTGGGACTTTGCGCCGCCAAGCAGGTACTGACGCTATCTGCGACCGGGCAATTCCCGTAGAATCCACCGATGAGAACTAGAATGGGCGCCCGTGGCGGCCTCGTCCTGACCGCTACCCTCACCTTCATCCTCATCGCACCCGCGCTGCAGGCACAGCAGGCGAGTCCCGCCACGGCCTCAGGCTCGGCGCAGCAGCAGTCCATCGGTTCCGTAGAGCCGGGATCTTCGATCGAGTATCCGCCGCCGCGCGAGAACCTGGCCGAGCGCACCCTCGAGGACGCGAAGGCGTACTACACCGCACCGCTGCGCTGGGACGGGCGCGATTGGGCGTACTTCGGCGGCACGCTGGCGGCAATCGCCATCACCCACCACTACGATACGCAGGCTCGGACGCACTACGTCCAAGGGTCGGCCTCGGTCCTCGGGCCCAAGAAGTCCGGTGAGCTCACGGATGTCCTGCCCAGCGCGGCGCTCCTCGTCGGCACGTGGGGTTACGCCACGCTGATCGGCAGTCACGCCGGCGAGGGCGAGGCCTGGAACATGGTGGAATCCAGCGGACTCAGCCTGGTGAGCGCCTACGCAGTCAAGTACATCATCCGCCGGCCAGGACCGGATGCCACAACCGATTCCAATCGGTGGTTCGGCGGCGGCCGCTCCTTCCCTTCCGAGCACGCCACTTTGGCCTTTGCGGTGGGCACCGTGCTTGCGGAGTCCGGCAATCCGGAGTACCGCTGGCTCCGACGCACGATCGGCTACGGCGTCGGGTTTGGCACCGCCTACCTGCGCATGAGACACAATGCCCATTGGCTTTCCGACACGATCGCCGGGGCAGCGCTCGGGGCGGCGAGCGCGCATTTCGTCATGAATCGCAATGCGCAGCGTGAGGACGCGGACAGCGCGTCAATCTCGCTGGTGCCGGTGCAGGGCGGCGTGATGCTGGCCTACAGCGCGCAGTTTCCGAACTGAGGGACGCTCTCCGGCTGTCCATTCCGCCGAATCTGCAAGATAATGGCGGGTGCCGCACGACCGCCGATCTCCACTGGCCGCCCGGATATCCGCGTGGATGACCATCCCAACATCTACGACGACCCATCCTTCTTCGAAGGCTACAGCCGGCTACCCCGATCGCTCGATGGGCTGAAGGGTGCGGCTGAATGGCCCGTCCTGCAGGAAATGCTGCCCGAAATGAGCGGGCTGCACGTCGTCGATCTGGGCTGCGGCTGGGGCTGGTTCTGTCGCTGGGCGAGAGAGAACGGCGCCGCACAAGTCCTCGGGATTGACCTGTCATCGCGAATGCTTGCGCAGGCGTGCGCGAACACGTCGGATCCGGCCATCGTGTACGAGATTGGGAATCTCGAACACTTGACGCTACCGGCGCGGAGCTTCGACCTGGCGTACAGCTCCCTGGCATTCCACTACGTCTCGGATGCGGCCCGGCTCTACGCGCAGATCGCCCGATGCTTGAAACCCGGCGGCCATCTCGTTTTCTCGACGGAGCACCCTATCTTCATGGCTGCCGCGAAACCGGGATGGCTGACCAGCGACTCCGGAGCACAAGTCTGGCCCGTCGATAGCTACTTCGCCGAAGGTCAGCGCAGAACGGATTGGATCGCAAAGGACGTTCTCAAATACCACAGAACTACCGCGACGACCTTGAATCTACTGATCCGCTCGGGCTTCAAGATCGAGCGCATCGAGGAGTTCTGCCCCACCGCGGAGCAGATTGCCGCCCGGCCGGCGCTCGCCGAGGAACTGCAGCGGCCGACGTTTTTACTCGTATCGGCCCTACGCGAGTGAACTCACCTTGGTCGAGCCGCTGATCTCAGGGACTTCTTCGCGCATCTCCCCATAACCACCGGATCTCGCCCTCGCAGGGGTCGAGAACCTGATGCAGCATCTCGTCTCGGTTCAGGGTGCGCAGGAGTGCGAATGCGCAGACGTCGGCGATCGGAAAGGCTTCGCGCAGCCTGCTCGCAGCGGCAAGTAGCGTACGGCCGCGCGTAATCACATCGTCCACGAGTGTCAGCCGCAGCCGATTTGCTTCGGGCTCGCCAACGCAACTGCATGGACTGACTGATACTCCGCTCGATGGGGCTCGCTCGACAGTGAACGAGGCGTAGTGCTCGAGCACCGATGGACGCTCGCCTGCAGTCGCGAAGGCGGATTTCTTCACCGCGTGTCGGCGCCGCAGCAGTGGCCAGACCTCCGCTGCCAGACCCACTTCCCTCAGACACCACGCCACGCGCTCTCCCACCCATTCCGCGCGCTGCACCGGCGCACTACCCGGAACGGGAACCAATATCACACGGCCTCCGAAGGCCGTGCCGAAGCGGCCGTGACCTACCGCCTCCAGCCACACCCGCGCGACGAGTCGCGGTAGCCAAGTCGCGTCGGCGGCCTTCAGGTGTGAACACAACAATCTTCCCTCCCTGCAAAGAGGTCCGCGACCGCCCGGCAGATACGCGAAACACGAAGCGAACGGCAGGACCGGAAACGACGGTCCGTCGCTATTCGTCGCCGAGTCCCGGCGTCTCGCCCGCCCGCTCGGCCTCTGCCCGGTCACGCCCGGCATCGCGACCTCGCCGGCCTGACTCCGAGGCCAGACTTTCCGCCCCCCTTGCCTGTAGGCTCCGCCATTGCTCGACGGCTCGCCGGCGCACTTCGTCCATGGAGAGCGGCGGCGAGGTCTCGCTGCCCTGCCCGCCGCCGGTGTTCTCGAGGCTCGAGCGATATTTGAGCCAGTCCTGGACCGCCTGCCTGCGGCGCGCGTCCATATCCTGCGCGAGCGCGGGTTCCTGATGCGGCTGCGGCGCGACAGCGGCCCCAGTCGCGGACCTTTCTGCAGCGCCTTGCATCTCTTTCTGCGCCGCCTTTTCTCTTCGTGCCGCCACTCGCTGCCGGTACTGCGCCCGGATGCGCTCGGCCACTTCGCTGCGCTCACCTCTCCTCTCCGCAGCGATGGCCGCCCAAGGAAGCCACGGAGTGGGCTCACGGTCGATGCCCTGCTCCTCGAGGCTGCGATGATCGATACGGGCTTCTACGTTGGCTTCGCGCAGAGCCGCGTTGGCCAGCTCCGCCCACCGCGCGCGGAGATTCGTGAACTCCTGACGCGACGTGGGCAACCCGAGCTCACTGCGAATCTCTCCTTTTCTGTCCAGGCCCGTCTTCGGACCCAACCCCTCCGGTGTCACTTCGCGCGTCGTGGCAAGCAGGTGCGCATGATGGTTACGCGGATCGCCTTCCGGCCGCGGCGCGTGGATCGCAAGGTCCACCGCGACGTTGTAGCGATCAGCGATCTCCCGCGAGAAGGTACGCGCCAGGGCAACACGCTGCTCAGCCGACAGCTCCGGCGGCAATGAGACCTGAAATTCCCGTGCCACCCGGGAATCGCTCCGGTGCTCGGCTTTTTCCGCCGTGTTCCATAGCGTCGAACGGTCGCGCGCCCATACCGTCTCAGCCGTCGAGCCCTCGAGTCGCGAGGGAAGGAAGATCTCCTTGTGCAGGACATCAGTGCGCTTTCTATGGTCATAGAGCGCGCCCGTACGCTCGTCGCGGATCCGCTCGCCCGCCCGGTAAGCGGCCGCGCTGGTGGCTGTGCGGCCCGTGCCGCGAGTGACAGCTTTGATTTCCAGGCGATAGATGGCCATGGCACGTAGTCCTCGTCCTTCAATGACACCCGCGCCGCAGGCGCACCTTCAGCCACGCGGCCGAGGAGGCGGTCTTCAGGTATCCCGTCAGGTCCGGCAGCTGCTCGATCTCCGCTGGCAGCACCGCCGGCTCCATGACGCGCTGCTCGCTGACATTCGTGGACCGGCGCCACCCGCGTCCCCAGGGAGATCCGCCGCTGTCGCGGCCGCGTGTCGTAGTGCGGCGCGCCACTTCCCGCTCGCCGATCAGTCTCGAGGCGAATTGCGAGGTGCCCCCATGCTCGCTCGCCGAGCAGCGAAGGATGAGGGTATTTCCGCAGTTTTCGACGATCGTATGAGCGTCCCCGGCTCCGTACGTGCTCGAGACCTGCGCAAGCGACTGAAAGCCAAGCACACAACAGCCACCGAATTTTCGCAGCCGAGCCAATGCGTCTTTGAGACCGTCGATTGCACCCAATGCATCGAGCTCATCGACAGCCAGCCAGAGGCGCCTCTCGACGCCCTCGCGACTCATCGTCTGGAAAATTGCAAGACGAGCCCACGTTGCGATGATGGTACGCAGTGCCGCAATCTGACTCGCCCGGTAGGGCAGAAACAACGCGCCGCGACCGCTCTCGATCCAATCGCGCACGGAGAACGCACGCGCGCGCTGCGCCTGCACGTACTCCAAAGCGGCAGCTGCCGATCCCGCTACGGAGCGGATGGACCCGAACATGCGCGCGTTCTCCGGCTCTAGAAAAGGCTGGGCCGGCGTGCCGGCGACGATCGGGCGCAACTCCGCGGTCGGCGCCATGGCGATGAGCCGCCAGAGCTCCGCGGCGTCCCGATGGCCCATCTCGTGACAGCGGCGCACGACGGCAGTCAGGAAAGTCCGCGCGTAGCCGCGCCATTCCCGCGCGGAAGCATCCTCGGTCGAGGGAATCAGGCTGCTGGCGAGCTGCTCGGCATCATAGGGCTGGCGGACTTCGGCAAAGGGGTCCCACTGCACTGAGCGCGAGTCGAACGGGTTCAGGATCACATCGCCTCGCCCCGGATCGTACAAGCGAGCGAGATATCCGCCGTCTGGATCCGTGATGACCGCGCGATCGCCCCGATCGAGCGCCATCGCCAGCAGCTCCCGGATCACGGTCGATTTGCCCGTTCCCGTCGTGCCGATCAGCTTGAAGTGCTTGACCTCATCGCCTGGAGCGATGCCCACGCCTGCGATCGTGAGCAGCGGCGCCGACCGAAGGAGCTGCAAGCGTGCGGTGCGCCTCTGCGCCGGCCTCCCGTCGAGTATCCTCGCGCCACGCTTATGAGCTTCGCGCGCGCTGGCTCGGCGTGAGACCACCACGGCGATGAGTACCGCCACGATCAGCAAGGCCGCGATCTCCGGGCGGCCGAGGGCGATCAGATCCCAGGATTCCGTCCATGGAGCTGACATGATTCGGCAGCGCCCCTCAGTAGCTTTTTACGACCAGATAGTCCGCGCCGGGCCCGTAAGCCGGGGCACGTCGATCGACACGGACGCACAGCCTCGCACGCGCGCCGCATGCTCTCAGATCGAGCGAGCCGCCGCGCCGTTCCAGACGTGCAATGTTGGCGGCAAGCGTATCGCGTCGAGCTCGCATAGCGGCTATCTGGCTTTGCGAGGGCAGCATCCACCACGCCTCGCCCATAGAGACGCCCGAGCAGATCATAGCGATGGACACCGTCCACAACAGAGTCCGCAGGTTGGCGGCGCGCCGCACGCGCTGCAGCGACTCCGTGGCGCGACGGCTCTCGGTCATCACATTCCCGAGCGCTTCGGCGACGGAGCGCCGGACCTCATCTCGCACAATGGCGTCGAGATCGCGAGTGTGCATTGCCAGCCGGTCGAGGCTCTCCTGGCTCAGCCGCTGCTGCGCCTGCGCGGTCTCCATCAGCAGGCCGAACTTCATCGCCTCGTTCAATGCGGTGTCAGTCATGTTCCCACGCTTCGTCGATGCCCGTCGTGGTATCTCGCTCGCGGTTCGTCTCCGCGGAGGTCTGCTCGTGCTTCACTCGCGGCACCTCGCGTGTGCGCTCCGGCAGGCGCAGCGTGACGCGCAGCCAGTCGGGGTGGGAGGCGAGCTTGAGATATCCCGCGAGGTCCGGCAGTCGCTCGATCTCCGAGTCCATCACCGCCGGCTCGATGTGGCGGTGCTCCGACTCGGTGATGGAGGGCAGAACGCTAGTCGGACTGCGAGACTTCGAACGGGAGATCTGCACGACCTCACGCTGGCCGATGAGCCGCGATGCGAACTGCGACGTACCGCCATGCTCGCTCGCCGAGCAGCGAAGGATCAGCGAGTTCCCGCAGTTCTCCACGAGCGTCTGCGCTTCGCCCTTGCCGTAGGTGCTGGAAACCTGCGCGACCGACTGAAACCCCAGGACGCAGCGCCCGCCGAACTTCCGTAGCCGCGCCAGCGCATCCTTCAGGCCATCGATCTGGCCCAGCGCGTCGAGCTCATCGACTACAAACCACAACCTTTGATCCTCCATTCGCCCGTCCGTGGACTCGCTTGCCGGCCGGCTCATCGCCTCGAATATGCCGAGGCGCATCCACGCCGAGACCGTGGAGCGCAGCGCGGCAATCTGGCCTGCCCGATACGGAATGAAGAGCACTCCGCTGCCCGACCTCACCCACTGCTTGACCGAGAGCGGCCGCGACTCCTGCCGCGCGACGTGCTGCAAGGCACCTACCGCCGAAGTGAGTACGGATCGGATTGAATCGAGCATTCTGTCGTTGTGCTCCTCGAAGAAGGGTTGCGCGGGGGTGCCGGCCACCAGCATCGCGAGGTCGCTCTTCTTCGCCACCACGAGGAGCTCGAACAACTTCTTGACATCCGACACTCCGGCCGCCCGCGCCTGGCTGGTCACGGCGGTGAAGAGTGTGCGCGCATAGCCGCGCCAGCTGCGGTCCTGGCCCTCATGATCCGGGATGAGCGCGAGGGCGAGCTGATCGATGTCGTACTCCTCGCGGATCTCTCCGAAAAGATTCCACTTGGCGCCTCCGGGCTCGAAGGGGCTCAGGACCACGTCCCCGCGGCCCGCATCGAAGAAACGACTCGTGTAGCCGCCGTCAGGGTCGGCGATGATTGCGCGATCGCCGCGACGAAGTGCTCCCGAAAGCAGCTCGGTGATCGCCGTGCTCTTGCCTGCGCCAGTCGTGCCGATCAGTTTGAAATGCTTGGTTTCATCCATCGCCGGGACCGGAATGCCGGCGATCGTGACAGGCATCGAGACCCCGCGCGCGCGCCCTCCCGTGTGCCGCTCGCCGCTTTGCGCCGCAACCTCGTCTGCGGCGATCACGGTCGCGCCCCTGATGTAACCCTGTCCGTCGGAATGGGGGGTGGCGAGCGCGCGGCCAGCGCCATAGCCCAGCAGACCTCCAACGCCTCCACCGATCGCAAATTCCATCAGGCCGCCGTCGGCGACACCGAGCGCGTGCAGGAGAGGACCAGCCAGGGACATGCCGATGCCCGTGGCAACCATGAGCGTTCCCCCCAACACGGGCGAAACACCGAATGCCCGCAAGCCTGCGTGCCGCCTCGCCATCGCCACCCACATCGGAGCCTGCACGGTGGTGTAATCCAGCGCGAGCCCCGACCATCCGTGCAGCAGCTCGTGGACCGAGGAACCGATCTCGGTCAGCATCCACTTCGTCCCTTGGACAATGAGGCACTCGGACTCGACACTGGCGGCAGCGATCGCGGTCGATACCAGATCTCTTGGATGAAGCGCTCGTGCCGTTCCACGCCGCACTGGATGACGATATCGATGAGCCGCCGCAAAAGGCTGCGGATGTCGCGGCGCGCCAGCTGCCTGCCGCCTTCGCTCTGCTTGACCAACAGAACCAGCTGCTCGAAAGCCAGCGCGGCGCTCGATGCATGCACGCTCGTGATCGAGCCGGGATGCCCCGAGTTGACATTGCGCAAATAATCGAACGCCTCCTCCGCCCGCAGCTCTGCCAACAGAATGCGATCGGGCTTCATCCTCAGGGTGGCCTCGAGCAGTTGCTTCGGCGTGACGCGCGCCAGTCCCTGGTCGTCCTTGCTGTAGAAGAGCCGCACGTGGTTGGGGTGCGAGTCGAGCACCAGTTCCGGCGCATCCTCGATGGTGACCAGACGCTCATGCGGTGGAATCTCACGGATGAGGGCTTTGGTCCAGGTGGTTTTACCGGAGCCTGTCGGGCCCGAGACCAGGATGTTGCGCCTGCTCCGTACCGCCAGGCGCATGAATGCCTCGTAGCGCCGCTCGGCCATGAGGCTGCCCAGCTCGATCTCGACCTCCTCCGGTCCGGCAGCCGCGGCGCGGGTCTGACGGAATATCCCTCGCTGTGCGAGCTCGCCGACCGACCAGACCTCGTCCGAAGGTCGCCGGATGTTGATTGCCACGCACCCCTGGGCGGTTGCGGGTTGCAGCGCGATCTGCACGCGCTCTCCGCTCGGGAGGGAAGCCGAGAGAAGCGGTGCCGTCTCATCGATGCGCTGCCGGCTGTGATTCGCGACCAGCTTGGCGAATCGCCGGCACCAGTCGAGGTCCGCGTATGCAGCGGGCTCCCGGCGCCACCCGGCGGAGGTCTCGAAAAACACTTCCGACGGCCTGTTGATGCAGATCTCCATCACCTCGGGGCTCGTGAGCAGTGGGCGCAACGGACGCAAGGTGAGCTCGAGGGCCGTGGCGTACTCAGCGGGACTCGAGCTCATAGACCGATCCGAAATCGACGTCGCGCGCGACGAGCACCTGGATGCGCGCGCCGTTACGCACCCTGACCGTTGGCGGGATGTTGACCGTACTGCGCAGGATTTCGGTGAGCACGTCCTCCGAAGCCGTAGGGTCGAGGACAACCGTGCCGCTGCGCGACGAGGACTGCACCTGCCCTTGCACGACACCGTCGATCGTGGAGACCAGCGCGGCGGCGCCGAAGCGTTGCCAGAAGTGACGGTTCACCGTACCCTCGAGTCCCGAGCGCCCCAGCGCATCCGTCCCGGGGGAATCGAGTTGCACCACGACGCCCGCGGGCGTTCGGGCTTCCGTCCACACGACAAACATTCGTGCCTCGCCCTGGCGCACTTCGCCGCGGGTTTCCCCTATCAGCTTGGTGCCGCGCTCGAGCAAGACGACGGTCCCGTCAGCGCCGAATGTATCCGTAGCCGTGATGCATGTCGTCATGCCAGGCAGCGTCGAGTCCATCGCAGTCTCCAGGGTGCAGTCGATGAAGGCCCCCTTGGGAAGCAGCAGGCGCTGCGCGGGAAGTATTTGCGCTCGTGTCGCGCTCAGGACGCTGGGCCGCAAGAGCGTCTCCAGCGTGTCCCCGCGCGGACCCGCCGTCGGCGCGCCGCCCGACGGAAGGGCCGCGACCGGGCCCCCGCCCATACCACCGGTCGCGATATGAGACGACATATCGCTCCTTCCTCCCGCAAACACTTCACCGGACAAACGGCGATCGAGCGCCCGTTGATGAGCGGACGGCGGCAGAGGCGCGCCATAGCCGGGCGACAGTCCGCCACCCGCTCGATCCAGCGGCGGCTCGAGCAGCGGATCCGGCGCTGCAGGGATCATCGGCGATGATTGTCCCGTGGTGGACGACCGCAGTGCGACAGCTGTCGGCACCGAAGACGCACTTCGTACTGAAGCAGTGGAACCCCGTACGCCCGGCAAGGCGGCGGGTCCGAATACAGGCAGACTCAGGCCTCCTCCGGCGGCCTACGGCAGTGCAGCATGCGCTGGCGCGCGCGGCGGCCGGGAGAGCGCCTCGACGTAGTACCAGGCCAACATGCCGGCACCCACGCTGATCATCAATCCCGCCGCGAGCAGGCTGGTCATTCTCGACTGCAGGGAACGCGCGCCG
>Ga0134128_10011676_pt1 | contig 10491 bp, 11 predicted proteins | sample KB31754_FD_96462 | JGI IMG/M metagenome (GOLD analysis project Ga0134128, IMG submission 96462) | Terrestrial soil microbial communities with excess Nitrogen fertilizer from Kellogg Biological Station, Michigan, USA - KB3-175-4 | ecosystem: Environmental > Terrestrial > Soil > Unclassified ...
CGGGCGGAAACACGCCTGGGATGGCGCAGCTCGCGAGCAGCGCCGGCACTGCAGGTCCTGAGGTCAGTATCGTCGCTCGCCCGCTCTTCAACTCCGTGGCCACGATGTGGACGGGCCGCGCTGCCTCTTCCAGTCGCCGGTAAGGGATGTGCCGCTCGAGCAGGTCACGCAGGTTGTCGTTGGAGATGAAGTGATTGCTCCTGCCGAGCAGTCCCCGCGCCCCGGTGAGCGGGCTCAGCGGGAACACGTCCTGCCGCCGCAGGCCGAGCCAGATCTCGGCCAGGTCGTCGACGGAGTCGGGCTCCGGCCGGCCGGCCACCCACGCGGCGTTGACGGCTCCCACCGAGGTGCCGATCAGGAAGTCAGGGCAGAGGCCATTCTCGAAGAGGGCTCGCAGCATTCCAACCTGCACGGCGCCGAGGCTGCCGCCGCCGGAAAGCACGAAGGCGCAGGAACCGGTCCCCTCGCCCGCCGGTTGGCGAGGGGACGTTCGGCTCATCGCTGGTGGCAGGTGAGCCACACCGGCTCAGGCCGCCTTGTCGAGGTCGTCGCGGAACTTGTTCAGGCGCTTCTCGCGCAGCGTCTCAAGCGTCACCGCGGCGTCCAGACGGTCCCATAGCCGCCAGTCGGATTCCGATCGCCACACCTGATCGAGCAGCGACTCGAGCTGAGTGTGAAGGTCGGGCGCGTCGGATTTGGACCTGAATCTCACCATTCGTCTCCTGCTTTGAAAACGCGTACGCAGCCATTCGCCTACTACCACTATTGGATGGTTCTTGGATTCCACCGTTGCGCTACCCGGCAAGCCACACGGGCGCGGAATCCGAGTCGAGGTCGAGGTTGTCGGTGACGCTCTTGGCCGGCGCGGTGCCGGCCGCAGGGACGCTCCAGAGCTGGAAATGCCCGCCCGCAGCGTCCGGCGCGAGGAAGGCGACCGTCTTGCCGTCCGGTGAGAAAGCCGGCGACGCGACCAGCTGCTCGCCGACGAGGGTGGTCGGCGCTCCGATCGTCAAAGCGCTCTCGTCCAGGGGGGCGGCGACAAGGTCTGAGTGCTGGTTGGAGCCTCGGTCGCAGACCATGACGATCGCTGTCTCATCGGATGACACCGCGGGCTGGCTGCAGCCCATGCTCACGGGCGTCAGCGCGAGACCCGGGCTTCCAGCTCGCCGCTGGATCCAGATCTGGGAGTGGACCTGCGCTGAGTCGTCGATCGAGTACTTCGTGTAGATCAGAGCGCCGCTGCGCAGCGGCACCGGGCTCACGTCACCGCCGGTGTACGCGTTGGGGGTGGTCCAGACGATGGCGCGCGAGCGTGCATCGACGTGGCTTGCGAAGATCGTGAGGTCGAGCTTGTAACTTCCGTAGATGTCCTTTGGATCGAACGAATAGAAGACGGACTTTCCATCCGGAGCGAATCGCGGATAGAAGACCCAGTGGTTGCTCGCCACGGCCGTTTTCGACTCGTCATGCGTGAGCTGGGCTACCGCCGCGCCGGCGTCCGACAGCAGGTACATGTCCGAGTAGTTGCCCTGCCTCCGCACGGCTACCAGCTGGTTGTTCGGCGCCGCGCTCGGCTGCATCCAACCGGACTCATCGGTGATCTGCTTGAACGAGCCCTTCTGGAGGCGGTAGATGGCGCCGTTCTGGACGACGTACAACGTGCCGGGAATCGAAGGCGCGCGGACCTCGGTCGGTCGGCGCACGTCGTTGCGCGCAGCGCGCAAGTGCTCGGCAGCCTGGTACACGCCAAAACCGAACGCGAGCATCGCGACAAGGAGCCCCATGGCGATCAGCACGCGCGCCATCTGCCGTTTTCCGCTCACGGGAACGACTGGCGTATGAGAGGTCGGATCCGGGTCCAGTCCGGGAACACGACGCTCTGGTCGCCGGCGAAACCTTCCGACGTGTAGGGAGGGACCAGTACTACGCGGTGGATGTTCGGCCCGTCGAAATTGTTCGCGATCGAGAGCATGGCTCGCAGCCGGTCCAGCCCGATGCTTGTTTGGATCTCACCGTTGAACGCGCTGGCCAGCGTGGGGAGGTCGGCGAGGTTCAGATGCGAGGCGGTGGCCTTGAGGGCGAGCAAGAGCTGCTGCTGTCGCTCGGAGCGCGCGAAGTCTCCGCGCAGGTCGCCATGCCGGGATCGCACGTATTGCAGAGCCTGGACGCCGTCCATGTGCGTCGCGCCGGGAAGGACGGCGACGCGGTGGTACCCATACGGACTCTGGTCGGAATCGAGATCGCTGGGGTAGTAGTCGTCCATCACGGGGTTGGTCACCTGCAGGTTCACCCCTCCGAGCATGTCGATCAACTTGACGAGACCGTTCAGCCCGATCCAGACGTAGTCGTCGACATGTACCTTGAAGTTGCTCTCGACGACGTCGACCGCTCCCTGGGCGCCGCCGTGCTGGTAGCCCCAGCTGATCTTGCCCATCCCGTGGTTCGGTATCGGCACCCACAGGTCGCGTGGGATGGAGAGCATGGTCGCCTGCTTGGCGCTCGGATCGACCCGCAACAGGATCATCGACTGCGTGTTGAGACGGTCCGGGATGAACTTCGAATCGTCGTCGGAGCCGAGCAGCAAGACGGTGAACGGCTGCGTCGGGGGGTCGATGGGGTTTAGATTGGGAAGACCGTCAGAGATGGTGGTCGAGTTCGCCGCGGTCTGGAACACGGGCAGGAAGTACGCGCCCAGGCCTCCGATCCCGGCGAGAACGAACCCGAGGACCACGATCAAGGCACGGTGCATATGAGCTTCGACCCTCCAACCCGAGCAACGCTTGACGGCGGGCAAAAACCCGTGTGCAAGACCGCCGTAGGCGTTGACATTTAGATGACAAAACGGCTGCTGGTGTTCGTGCTGGCCGCGCTATTCCTCGGCAGCGAGGTGGTGCCTCAGCACACGCCGCCCCCGCTCGTCGGATTCAGCTACAGCCCGCTGATCGCGTGGCAGGCCGACCGCGATCCGCACGAGGACCTGCGGCGGCTGCTGGACGCGACGAATGCGGACCTGGTCCGGCTGCCGATCTATTGGGAGCTGGTGCAGACGATGCCCGACGCGCCGCTCGACTTCAGCTCCGTCGATTCGCTGCTGGACGTCGTCAGCGCATACAACTACGAGACCGGCCGGCACGCGCGTGTGGTGCTCACGGTCGGCGCTCGCAACTTTCTCTTTCCGGAGCTCCACCAGCCTGCCTGGGTCAGCGATCGGTCCCAGCCCGCCATCGGCGAGGCGCAGGCGGGCGCCGCGTATCGCAAGTATTTCGAGACGAGCATCACGCGCTACCGATCGTCGCCCCTGCTTTACGCGTGGCAGGTCGAGAACGAAGGCTTCGACATGGTCGTCAACGACTTCACCGGCGACGACACGATCTCCCCGCAACAGATGCAGTGGGAAGTCGACACGGTGCACAGCCTCGACCCTCTGCACCAGGTCGTGGTGACAACCTACAACGCGATCACCCCGACGTTCGACATCATGGAGAGGTACACGCCGACCCTTGCGTGGCTTATCGGCGTCGGCAGCGGCCACCCCAACGAAGCGCTCGCCTCAGGAGACGCCTTTGGGCTCGACCTGTACCTCGACGGTCCGTACATTCCCTGGCGAAACTTCACCAGCATCGGCCTCCGCACGCAGTGGAAGGCGCAGACGCTGACGTTCTGGTCGGACATCGCCCATGCCGACGGCAAGCAGCTATGGGTCGCCGAGGCGCAGGCGCAGCCGTGGGGGGACGAGGGTCCGTTCAGCCCGCAGGACCTGGTGAACAGCGCGGTGGACTACCGCGAGGCCAGGGTCGACGTCGTCCTGCTCTGGGGTGTGGAGACGTGGCTCAAGGACGACCACTGGCTGGAGGCGGGCATGAAGGCGTCGGAGATCCTGCACGAGCGGTAACCGCTCTCCGGTCCTTTCCTTTTAATGTGTCGACAACCGCGATGGGACACCTTGACTCTCAGAGGTCCTTGCCCGCCATCACAGCCGACCAGCTCGGGCTAAGCGCGATGGCCAAGAAGCTTCGCCTGGGGCGGGATCACCAGGTGGCGGTCCTCAACGCGCCGGACGGCTACGCCGCGCAGCTGCAGCCGGGGCCGGCCGGCATCCGCACCGAGCTCGAGCCCAACGCCTCTTATGACGCGGTCGTGCTTTTCGTCAAGGACGTCGCGGAGCTGCGCAGGCTCGGCTCAACCGCCATCCATGCCGTCAAGCCGAACGGGCTGCTCTGGATCACCTACCCCAAGGGAGGCAAGACGAAGGGTGTGACCGATCTTCCGGCCACGCCGTCGTGGGTGCAGCGCGACGTGCTCGGCGAGATCACCTCGGAGGCGGGCTACAAGGCGGTCTCCTTCGTCGCCCTCGACGACCAGTGGACCGCGCTTCGCTTCAAGCGCGTCTAGCGTTCCTCGCGTAGCGTCACGAGAATCCTCGCCGTCGCCGACGAGGTCGACGAATCGCTGTACGGTGACAAGCTCCGCCGCCTCGAGGTGGACCTCGTTCTCAGCTGCGGCGATCTACCGTTTGACTATCTCGAGTACCTGGTCAGCCGTCTCGATGTGCCGCTGCTGTACGTGCCGGGCAACCACGACCCGAGCCTTGAGCCTCCGGACGCGACCTGGGCGCCGCTGAGCGCAGTCGCTGCACCCGGGCCTGGTCCCGAAGGCTGTCTCAACATCGACGGTCGGATGGTCCACGTGCTCGGCCTGCGCATCGCCGGACTCGGTGGCAGCATCCGCTACAGCACGGGCGCGAACCAGTACACGCAGGGCCAGATGGGACGGCGCGCCTTGAAGCTGGAGATCCGGACGCGCCTCGGTCGCACCAAGAATGGACGCAAGCTCGACATCCTGGTCACGCACGCGCCGCCGTTTGGTCTGGCCGAGGCGGTCGACTCCGCTCACGCTGGGTTTCGGGCGGTTCTCCGGCTGATCCACAGCTTCCAGCCGCTGCTCGCCGTGCATGGACATATCCATCCTTACGGGCGCGTCGTTCCGGAGAGGGTGCTCAAGCAGACGCGGGTCGTCAACGTCGTGCCGTCGCGCGTGATCGACCTCTAGCGTCTACAGCGGGAGCCTGGTGCCGACCCCCATCTTCTGCGCGCGGTCGTAGACCAGACGGGCGGTCGCAGCGTCCTCGACGGCGTGGCCCGTGGACTTGTAGAGGGTGATGTCGCCGGCCGACTGCCGGCCCGGCCTTGTCCCCGCGATCACCTCACCAACCTCGGTCACCGCGCTGGGGTCGAGTCCCTGGAGCTCGTGGGCCCCCGCGGGGGGAGCGTTGGTGACCGCGCCGCGCCACTCGACGAAGACACGGCACGCCTTGACCGTGTCGGCGTCGAGCTCGGGGCCGAAGGTGCCGCCGACCGCGCTCACGTGCATGCCTGGGGCCAGCCACTCCCGGCGGAGGATCGGCTGCCGGGAGTCGGTGCAGCAGGCGACCACGTCGGCCCCGGACACCGCCTCCTCGAACGATCCGACCGCGCGCGCCCTGGGGTGGCGCTTCGCCAGCTCTTTCGCGCGCTCGGGATTCCGGTTGGCGATGCGGATGTCGGTGAACTCACGCACCTTCGGAAAGGTGGCGAGGTGCGAGCCGCCCTGCGCGCCCGCGCCGAGGATCGCCAGCACCCTCGAGTCCTGGCGCGCGAGCACCCGGGCCGCCACGGCCGCGCTTCCGCCGGTGCGGATCGCGGTGATGTAGGCGCCGTCCATCAGCGCGATGGGCGTGCCGTGCTCCTCTTCGAACAAAGCGATCAGTCCCTGGTGCGAGGGGATGCCCTGCGCGTCGTTCTCTGGAAAGACGGAGACGAGCTTGGTTTCCAGCGCGACGTCGGGAAGGTAGCCCGGCATGACGCCGAGCATTCCTCGATCGCCGACGCGCGCCGCGACCCTAGGCGGCACGACGGCGCGGCCGGCCGAGAACGCCACGAGCGCCTGGCCCAGGGCGTCGAGCATCGCGTCGACGTCGAGCACGCGCTCGACATCGGCCCGGCTGAGATACAGGAGCTCGCCCACCACCGCGATCATAGTGATGCGTGCTCGACTTCCTTCGGAACGGAAAGCTGCTGAGCCTGATGCTCGGGCACTTCACCGTCGACAGCTACGTCGGCGTCATCCCGATCCTCTATCCGATCCTCATTGGGCGGTTCCATCTGACCCTGGCCACAGTCGGTCTCGTGAGCCTCGCCTACAGCGGAATGGCGGCGATCTCCCAGCCGCCCTTCGGGTTGCTGGCCGACCGCTACGGCACGCGCTTCACCGGCATCGCCCTCCTGTGGACTGCCGGCTCCTTCGCATTGATCGGGTTCGTCGGCAGCTTTCCTCTGCTGCTCGTGCTCGCGCTGTCGTCGGGTCTCGGGTCGGGCGCGTTCCATCCGCTCGGAGCCCTTGACGTGCGCGCCTTGCTGCCGGCCTTGCGCCGCAGTCTCGGCATGTCCATCTACGTCACCGCGGGCACGGTGGGGGTGGCGTCCGGCCCACTCGTCGGCATCCTGCTGTTCAGCGCCTTCGGCATCCGTGGCACCGGCTGGCTCGTGCTCCCCGGGCTCGCGACGGGCGGCTACCTGCTGTGGAGGATGCGAGGCAAGGCGAAGGCCGGGATGGCCCGGGCGCGGCGAGGCGCCGCCGCTTCGCAGGTGCCCGTGTTCGCCCTGGCGGCGGTGATCGGCGTGATGATGTCTCGCAGCTGGACGGTCGGAGTGTTCCAGGCGTTCACGCCCACCTGGTACTCGCAGCAGGGATACGGTCCCGAGTTCTACGGCCCGCTGGCGACGACGCTCGTCCTCTCCAGCGCGGCGGGCACCATCGGCTGCGGCTCGCTCGCGGACCGCTTCGGCCGGCGCGCGGTCATCCTGGCCACACTCGTGCTGTCGATCCCCGCCATCCTGCTGTACTGCCTGTTTCCCGGCCCCTGGGCTTTCGGGAGCGCGATCCTGATCGGCTTTCTCGCGGCCTCGACCGCGCCCCTGATGTTGCTGATGGCCCAGCAGCTCATGGCATCCAGGGCCGGCCTGGCGTCCGGCCTCGTCATGGGTCTCGGCTTTGTGACAGGCGCGATCGGCGTTCCCATCAACGGTGCGATCGGCGACGTCATCGGCCTGCAAAGATCGCTTCTGACGCACGTGATCCTGGTCATCGTCACCATCGGGATCGCATGGTTCCTGCCGCGGGAGGAGCAGATCGAGCGCTACGCCCAACCGCACGAGGCGCTTCGTGCCACTCCCGAGCAGGCCTGATGTTGTGCTGACTCGGAGCGTCTATGAGCTGGCCGGCGGCGAGCCGACGTTCCGCACCCTCGTCCAGCGTTTCTATGCCGCGGTCGCGACCGACCCCGTGCTGCGGCCGGTCTATCCCGAGGAGGACCTCTCCGGCGCTGCCGAGCGGCTGACGCTATTCCTGATCCAGTACTGGGGCGGCCCCTCCACCTACAGCGAGCAGCGAGGTCACCCGCGCCTGCGCATGCGACACCACCCGTTCACGATCGGCCAGCGGGAGCGCGACGCATGGCTGCGGCACATGAGGGCGGCGGTGGATTCGCTCCCTCTCGCGGCAGGCGTGCGGAAGGCGCTCCTCGACTACTTCGAGGCCGCCTCGACCGCCATGATCAACCAGCGCCAGTAACGGGCATCTCCGATCCGGGCCCCGGCTTGACCAGGTCCTGGGTCACCGCCGGGATCGCCTGCAGCTGAACCGTCATCGGCGTCGAGCTGCCGTTGCCGCCGCTCTTCACTCTCCGCAGCGCGACGCGCAGGCGCGGGATCTCATCGCGGAGAGGCTGCTCGAGCCAGTCGAACGAGATGACGCGCTCGTTGACCTCCCAGAAGAGGCCGTTCTGCATCGTCTCCATCCGGCTCAGTGCCGCGTCCACGAACTCGGGCGGCGCGGCTGCGATCCCCTCGAGGAGGACATGCGTGATGTCCTTCTCGTCCGATGCCATGGACCAGCACGCGAGCTTGGCCACCGCCTTGAACAAGCCGTTCAAGCCGATCGGCCGCGCGCTGGGGATGAGGTCGAGCAGGTTGCGGACGAGCAGCTGTGCCAGCCGGAACGAAACCTGGGGATCGCGGACGTGCGCTTCGATCGCCAGGTCGGCCACGTCTTCGGCGGCCGCGCCGAAGGTGGCAGGCATGCTCGCCTCGTCGAAGTGGCGGCCGTAGCGCAGCAGATGCGCGGCCGACTCGATGGAGAGGTCGCGCCTCCACTCGAGCGCGCCGATGGCGTAGCGGCGGTACTCGTTCATGATGCCCGACGCAAACGTCGGCGCCGACCGGTTGACAGCGACGCGCAGGTAGGTGTTGAAGAAGCGGACGGTGAGGTCTGCCACCTCGGGGTCGCCGGCTTCGATGGCTGCGAGGCCGATCTGCCGCGTGGCGATCGCGATCGCGTGCACCGCTTCCTTGCGGTGCACCGGGATCAGGCCGATCATGTCGACGAAGCTCGACAGCGCGGAGTACACAAACCACGTGCGTCCGCGGTTGACCTCGGTGATTATCTGGTCGGACGCGCCCGGAAGCTCCGCGTGGCTGACCTTGAACCACTCCGCGCTCAGGCCTTTCTTCGCCGGCAGGTACTCGTTCGCCACGAAATTGCCGAGGCTCTCGATGCCGAGCACGGCGACGGGCATGTCTCCAAGCTGGATCGATCCGAACGCGATGTCTGTGACCTGGGCCACGTAGGTCATGAGCTCGCGGCGGTGGCGTCGCGGCTCACCGCCGGCTTGGGCGCGCTTGAGGTTGCGGTGACCGTTGCGGATGATGCCCTCGATGAGCGTCTCCGGCCGCATGAACTCGAAGATGTACAGGACGTAGGGAAACAGCAGCGCGAAGTTGACCAGCGCGAGCACCTCGGCGAGGGCGACGCTCGCCAGCGGCACATAGTTGACCTTGACCTCGGAGCGAACGAGGAACGTATAGAGGATCGACGCCAGCGCGAAGCTGAGCACGAAGGCGTTGAGCGGGTTGCGGGTGAAGATGCCGATGATTCGCGGCGAGTACCTCGAGGAGGACGTCTGGATGCCGAACATCACGCTGATGAGCACGATGCTCAGCGTCACCCCCTCGGCGCCGCCGACCAGTCCCAGGGTGCCGGCCGCGGCGCTCGCATCCGGCGTGAAGAAGTCGGCGATCGATCGGTAGTGCAGGGCGTCGAAGACGCCGAACAGCACGACCAGCATCACCGCCACCGTGACGAGCGCGAGGCCCGAAACGGCGGCGCTGAGAAAGCCGATCGTGGCCGGCTGCTGCGGATGCTGCGGCATGCGTCGCGATCCTAATGTTTGCGACGGTGATTCGAGCCCTCGTCTTCGACTTCGACGGCCTGATCCTGGACACCGAGGAGCCGGTCTATCGCTCCTGGCTCGAGGTCTATCAGGCGCACGGCGAGGTGCTGCCATTCGAGCGGTGGGTGCAGATCGTCGGTTCGAGCACGACCGGCTTCCACCCGCAGCACCACCTGGAGGAGCGCCTGGGAAGGCCGCTTCCGAAAGAGGTGCTCGACCGGCGGATCGGACGCCGGACCGAGCTTGTCCTGGCCCAGGCCGTCCTTCCGGGTGTCGTGCAGCAGCTTGACGCGGCGCATGAACGGGGGCTCAAGCTGGGCGTGGCCTCGAGCTCTACCCGGGAGTGGGTGGCCGGACACCTGGCCCGCCTGGGCGTCCTCGAGCGCTTCGAGTGCCTCCGCTGCCGCGACGACGTGGCCAATGTCAAACCGGAGCCCGACCTCTACCTGGCGGTCCTCGACTGCCTGGGCGTGCCGGCTTCCGAGGCGATCGCGATCGAGGATTCGCCCAACGGTGTCGCGGCCGCCAAGAGGGCGGGAATGAGGTGCGTCGCCGTCCCCAACTCGATCACCGCCGGTCTCGACCTCTCGGAGGCGGACCTCACCCTGGCCTCCCTCGCCGAGCTCACCCTGGCACAGCTGCTCGCAAAGTTCGATCGGGCCTAACCTAGTGCCGTGCGAATCGGCGTTCTAACCGGTGGTGGAGACGCGCCCGGCCTCAACGCCGCGATCCGTGCGGTGGCGAGGCGCGCGTTCCAGCTGGGGCACCAGGTCAGCGGTGTCAAGAACGGCTGGGCGGGTTGTCTCGACGAAGGCCTCATCGACGAGCTCACGCCGGCCGAGGTGCGCGGAATCCTGCCGATGGGCGGGACGATCCTCGGCACCTCGCGCACGAATCCCGCCAAGGAGAAGGATGGGATCGCGCGCGTCATTGGCACGCTCCGGCACCACGCGGTCGACGCACTCGTGCCGATCGGCGGAGACGACACCTTGAGCGTCGCCGCCAAGCTGCACGACGCCGGCTTTCCGACCGTCGGGGTGCCGAAGACGATCGACAACGACCTGTCGGTCACCGAGTTCTGCATCGGTTTCGACACCGCAGTCGGTGTCGTCACCGAGGCGCTGGACCGCCTTCACACGACCGCCTCGGCACACCACCGCGTCATGGTCGTCGAGGTGATGGGCCGCGACACCGGATGGGTCGCATTGATCGGCGGCATCGCGGGC
>Ga0134128_10011680_pt1 | contig 10489 bp, 15 predicted proteins | sample KB31754_FD_96462 | JGI IMG/M metagenome (GOLD analysis project Ga0134128, IMG submission 96462) | Terrestrial soil microbial communities with excess Nitrogen fertilizer from Kellogg Biological Station, Michigan, USA - KB3-175-4 | ecosystem: Environmental > Terrestrial > Soil > Unclassified ...
CCGTGGTGCTGCCGGCCCGCTTCGGCTACGTGCTCGAGAGCCGGGAGGAAGCGCTGGAGCTGCTCGCGCTGCCGGAGATCGAGGCACTGCTCGAGCGGCACGAGAACACCTGTGAGCTCACGCTCAAGGGCACGTACGAGGAGTCGGTGCTCGCAGAGATCGGTGCCGGCCTGCAGCCGCTCCGCGAGGCCTACCGCGCGGCTCCGTCCGTCGAGGTCGGCATCGCGCTCGGGGAGGCGGTCGGGGAAGGGCTCGCCGAGCGTCGCGCCCGGGATGCTGCGCGCGTGCTCGACGGCCTCGGATCGCTCGCCCTCGACGTCGTCAGGAGCGAGCCGGCCGGGGAGCTGGCCGCCTTCGACCTTGCGCTGCTCGTCGAGCGCGGCCGGGTGGAGCCGATCGAGAAGCGGGTCGAGGAGCTCGCCGCCCGGCTGTCTCCGCCGCTCCGCTTCAAGCTGGTGGGTCCTCTGCCGCCGTACAGCTTCGTGCGGCTCGCCACGCCCGCGGTGGCCTGATGGGACTGATCGGCGGCCTGCTCACCCTCCCGCTCGCGCCCGCTCGCGGGCTCGGCTGGGTCCTCGACCAGGTCGTCCAGGAGGCGGAGGCGCAGCTGCACGACCCGACGCGCATCCGTGCCGAGCTCGCCGACGCCGAGGCGGCTCTCGAGCGCGGCGAGATCGACGAGGAAACCTACGAGGACCTGGAGCGCGAGCTCCTCGGACGACTCCATGGCTGAGAGCGGAAAGAAGCTGTCGCCGCCCGAGCTCGTCGGCCGCGCCCGCGAGCAGGTCGAGGAGCTGTTCGGCAAGCCCGTCGAGGCCGTGTCCGGATTCGGCCACCCCGAGGACAACGGCGGCGGCTGGACGGTGACGCTCGAGCTGCTCGAGCTGGAGCGCATCCCCGACACCACGAGCCTCCTCGGGACCTATGAGGCGACGCTCGACGCCGACGGCAATCTCCTCGACGCGCGGCGGGTGCGTCGGTACCCACGCAACCAATACGACCCGGTCCAGCAGGGGGAGGATTCATGAGCGCGCTCGAAGGACGTGCCCACGCACCGAACAGCATGTCCCTGGCCGAGCTGCTCGAGCGCGTGCTCGACAAGGGCATCGTCATCGCGGGCGACGTCGAGGTGCGCCTGCTCGACATCGAGCTCCTGACGCTGAAGCTGCGGCTGCTGATCGCCTCCGCCGACACGGCCAAGTCGATGGGCATCGACTGGTGGGAGCACGATCCGGCTCTCAGCTCGCTCGCCCGCGATCGCGAGCTGGAGCAGGAGAACCGCGAGCTGCGTGAGCGTCTCGACCGGCTCGAGCGCGCAATCGGGAGGAACGGCCGGTGAGCGGCGTCGACGATCTCGCACGGACCCTCGCCGAGCGCGACCTCGACGTCGGCGACCTGATCCGGCAGGCGGAGGAGGATGCGCGCGCGGACGTCGTCGAGACCCTGCGCCGCCTCTTCGCCGACGACCTGCTGCGGCGGGTGGGCGAACGGCTCGGAGGAAGGCCCGTCGTCGCCCTCGCCGGAGTCGCGGACGGGTTACGGCCTCTCGTGCTGGAGCTCTCTCCCGGCGACCTCGACGACGAGGGCCGGCTCGAGCGGCTGGTCCGGGAGCACAACGAGCTGCTCCTCGGAGCACTCCAGGAGGGCGCCGTCGTGCCCTTCCGGTTCGGCACGACCTTCCCCGACGAGGCGGCACTCGACGCCTGGCTCGAACGGCATTGCGACGCTCTCTCCGCCGAGCTCGAGCGCCTGCGCGGCACCGCTGAGTGGAGTGTCGAGCCGGTCGGCAGCCTGCCGGAGGTGGACGCCGCGGAGTACCTCGGCGCCCGGCTCGCGACGACCGTGAAGCCCGGCCTGCGCGAGCGGCTCGCAGCGGCGAGCGAGGAGGCGGCGGGCAACGCGTACCTCGTCTCCCGGGCCAGACAGGACGAGTTCGGCGCCGCCGTCGCCGCGCTCGAGGCCGAGGGCTACGAGCTGCGCGTGACCGGCCCCTGGCCGCCGTACTCCTTCGCGCGCCTGCCGTGAGCGACTCGCTCGTCGACCTGCTCGACTCGCTCGTCGACACGGGAGTCGCCGCGGGTGGCGACGTCACGATCTCCGTCGCGGGCGTCGACCTGATCGCGTTGCGGTTGAAGGCGCTCCTTGCCTCCGTCGGGACGGAAGGCGCCGAGGACCTCGCCTTCCCGGGCCGCGAACGGCGCGCCCGGCTGCCCGCGCGGGTCGAGACGGACGAGAACTCGCTGCAGCGCGGCCTCGCAGGGCTCGTGCTGATGCTCGTCGAGATCCTCGGCGAGCTGCTCGAGCGCCAGGCCGTCCGCCGCATGGCCGCCGGGAGTCTCAGCGACGAGGAGACGGAGAAGCTCGGCGCAGCCTTCCTCGCGCTTCACCGCCGCGTCGACGAGCTGTACGACGAGCTCGTGGGCGACGAGTCGGCCCGGCGGCCGATGCTCGAGGGACTCGCCAGAGCGATCTAGGGCGAGAGTCGCGTCAGCGAAACTCGTCGATGCCCTCGCCGTCGTTGTGGTCCCAGCCGTACGCGGCCAGGTGGCCCCAGCAATCCGGCTTGCTGCCGTCGGTGTCCGTGAAGCCGTAGGCGTCGGCGAGCCGGCGGACGCTCGCGATCGTCCCGGCCCAGCGATCGGCGTCGGGGGCCTGCGCCAGCGCGGCCACGCCCCTCGCGACGTAGGTCGGCGACTCGGAGATCCCGAAGCCGGGGCGCTGCTCGACGGCGTCGCGCCAGTTCTCCTCGGTGACGCCGAAGTTGTCGAGCATCTTCTCCGAGCGCAGCCAGCCGGGTGTGACGCCCAGGACCGTGATCGGGCTGTGCTCGAGCTCGGCCGTGAGCCCCTTCACGATTCGCTCGACGTTCGCCTTCACGAGGTCGTAGTAGAAGCCGACGTTGCGCCGGAAGTCGGCGTTCGCCTCCGAGGTTCCGTCGGTCATCTCGACCACGAGGCCCTTGGTCCGGTGCTCTTCCGCGGTGCGGAGCATGAGCGGGATCGCGGCGCGCGAGGTGATCAGGTGCGTGTGCACGCCCATCTGCAGCATCCGCAGGCCGCCCTGCCAGTCGTGCTCCCAGAGCGGCTTCTCCCATTCCATGTAGCGGTCGCCGCCGAAGATGTCGTTGACGAGGACGTCGAGCCGCCCACGGTCGCGCTCGACGGCCGCGCTCAGCTCGTCGACGGCGGCGGGATCCTCGTGGTCGACGACGAGCGCGGCGCCGGCCCCGCCGACGGCCTCCATCAGCTCGCCGGTCTCCTCGATCGTCTCCGGCCGTTCCAGCTCGGACGGGCCGGAGCTCCGGCTGCTGCGGCCGGTCGCGTAGACGAAGAAGCCGGCGCGCGCGAGCTCGACTGCGATCGCCCGCCCGGCGCCGCGCGTCGCGCCCGCGACGAGCGCGACCCTGGGTTCGGAGGCGCCTCTTGCCAAGTGGGCGGATCATGCCGCAAGGAGTTCCGGCGGATCGGGCCGGCGTTCGCAGCGCCTTCCCAGGAGATTCACAGGAAGCCGTGGCAAGGTTGACGGGTGAAAGGGCCGGACGGCAACGGGAAGGTCCTCGTGGTCGACGACGAGCCGTCGATCGTCGACGCCGTCGCGACCGCGCTCCGGTACGAAGGCTTCGAGGTGCGCGAGGAAGGGACCGGGCGCGGCGCGATCTCGGCGGTCGCGGACTTCGAGCCCGACCTCGTCGTGCTCGACTGGATGCTGCCGGATCTCCAGGGGGTCGAGGTCGGCCGGCGCCTGCGAGAGCGCGGCTTCAAGACGGCGATCCTCTTCCTGACTGCGAAGGACGCGGTCGAGAACAAGGTCGAGGCGCTTCGCGCCGGCGGGGACGACTACGTCACGAAGCCGTTCAGCCTCGCCGAGGTCGTGGCCCGCGTGCAGGCGATCCTGCGGCGCACCGCGGGCGACCTGCCCGGGGACGTCCTCACCTTCGCGGACGTGACGCTCGACGAGGTACGGCACGAGGTCCACCGCGGCAAGACGCGAATCGACCTGACCGCGACGGAGTTCTCGCTGCTCCGCTACTTCCTCCTCAACCCGCGCCGCGTGCTCTCGAAGAGCCAGATACTCCAGAACGTCTGGCGCTACGACTTCGGTGGCAACTCGAACGTCGTCGAGACGTACGTGAGCTACCTGCGCAAGAAGCTCGACGCGCTCGGGCCGCCGCTGATCCGGACGATCCGGCAGGCGGGCTACATGCTCGAAGTGGAGGAATAGTGCTCGCGCGGCTCTCGCTGCGGACGCGGCTCCTGCTCGGCGTGGTGGTCCTCGCGGCACTCGGCCTGGCAGCGGCGGACATCGCGACGTATGTGTCGCTGTCGGGGTTCCTCATGCACCGCGTCAACGCGGGTCTCGAGGCCGGGCACAGGGTCTTCGAGCACCCGGCGCCGAAGGGGACGCTTCCCGAGCAGGACGCGGGCGACCGTCACGGCCCGCCGCCGCAGGGAGTGGACTGGTACGAGGTGCGCACGCTGGGCGGGCGCGTCCTGAGGGGGAACGAGTCCTTCGTCGAGGGGCTCGGGTCTCCGAAGCTGCCTGCGAGGATCGAGCTCCCGGCGCGGCACGACAAGCAGGACAAGGAGGGCGACGAGCTCGTCAGGTACTTTCGAGCGCCCGCGACGAAGGGCGACGGGAGCTTCCGCGTCCGTGCGTCGATCGAGTCGGATCGACCGCACCAGATACTGCTGGTCGCGAGCTCACTCGGCGGCGTAGACAGCACGCTGCACCGGCTCCTTCTGATCGAGCTGATCGCGACCGCGGCGGTCCTCGCCGCCCTTGCCGCGTTGGCCCTCTGGGTGGTGCGGGTGGGACTCCGGCCGCTCCGTCGGATCGAGCAGACGACGGCCGCGATCACCGCGGGCGACCTCTCCCAGCGCGTCGATCATCCGGATCCTCGGACCGAGGTCGGCCGGGTCGGCACGGCGCTCAACACGATGCTGGACCGCATCGAGGCCTCGGACCGCCGCCTTCGCCGCTTCGTCGCCGACGCGTCGCACGAGCTACGGACGCCGCTCGCGGCGGTCCGCGCGTATGCCGAGCTCTTCGGCCGCGGCGCGGCCTCCCGCCCCGAGGATCTCGAGCGCTCGATGTCCGGGATCACCCACGAGGCCGAGCGGATGAGCCTGCTCGTGGACGATCTGCTCCTTCTCGCGCGTCTCGACGAGAGGCGGCCGCTCGAGCGCAAGCCGGTCGATCTCGCCGCGGTCGTCGGGCAGGCGGTGGATGCCGCGAGGGTCGTCGAGCCGGACCGGCCGATCGATCTCTCCGTGGAGCCGGCCACGGTCACGGGTGACGAGGCGCGGCTGCGGCAGGTGCTCGACAATTTGCTGGCGAACGCCCGCGCGCACGCGCCGGGGGAGACGCCGGTGGCCGTCGAGCTCCGGAGGAGCGACGGCCGCGTGGAGCTGGCCGTCGCCGACCACGGGCCCGGGCTGACCGAGGAGCAGGCGGACCGCGTCTTCGAGCGCTTCTACCGGGGCGACAGCTCGCGCACCCGCGCGAGCGGCGGTGTCGGCCTCGGCCTGTCGATAGTCGCTGCCGTCACCGAGGCCCACGGCGGAACCGCAAAGGTGCGCCCGACGCCCGGCGGCGGCGCAACCTTCGTGATCACGCTGCCGCTGGGCGCCGGCGTCCCGCCGCGCTAGGCGGCGAGCTCGTCCGGAAGAGGCGCCGCGAACGAATAGACCGCGGCCTCGTGCTCGTGCCGGTCGAGCAGGAACGGGACGAGCATGGCGACCGTCACTGCGAGGACGACTCCGAGGTCCAGGATCGCGTTGAACAGGATTGCCGTGTGCAGGGTCATCGGTGCTCCTAACAGGTCGTTGTCTTGCTTCCAGCGTTCCCCCGGCGGATGAGGCGGGCCTGGACGCGACCTGTGAGAGTGCTGTGGGAGGGTGAGAGAGGCCGCTCGCGCGGCCCCTCTCGGCGTTAGCTCTACTCCAGCCGGAAGTCGAAGCGCTGGATGATCCCGGGATCGCGCGGATCGGCGGGCAGCTCGGGCTGCCGCGTGGCGACCCAGGCGTATCCGTGCTCGGGATAGGCGACGACGTCGGGGAAGGTGCCCCAGCCGATTCCCAGCACCCGGGCAGGCTTGTCGTGCGGGTTGCGGTAGGCGTGCAGGCCGCTACGGCCCTCGGGACAGAAGACGAAGTCGCCCGGTGCGAGCTCCTCCTCGCCCGCAGGCGTCCGGAACACGGGCCTTCCGCTGACGACGAAGAACATCTCCTCGCCGGGGTAGTGCATGTGCCACTTCATGCCCGAAGCGCGGGGCTTCAGCTCCCATAGCGAGGCGCCCATCCGTGCGTTGTCCGGGCGCCAGAAGTCGCGATTGCGCAGGCCGTTCTCGGCGTACTCGCCGTCCCAGGGATCGTTGGCGAACAGGTTCTGGCGGTTCATGTGTACCTCCGTCGCGTGAGCGGTTTGCGGCAGAGCGATCCGCCACCTGCGGCGGCCGGACGCTCGCCCGAAGTCGAAAACCGCTACCTCGCTGCCGGATCCACGCGGCGATCCTAGACGTTCCCCTACCATGCGAAACGCCCTGCCACCGACCAGGAGAAGCGCGTTGACGATCACCGACCGGCCCGAAGACAGCCTCGCCGTCCACGGACTGCGCGCCGGGGGGCGCGTCCTCCGCAACCCGACGACGTCGCAGCTGTACACGGCCGCGCTCGACCGCGGCGAGGGAGTGCTGGCCGAGGACGGGCCGCTCGTCGTCGACACCGGCCGCTTCACCGGCCGCTCCCCGAAGGACAAGTTCGTCGTGCGCGAGCCCGCGTCGGAGGGCCGGATCTGGTGGAGCGAGACCAACGCCGAGATCTCCGAGGAGCACTTCGACACGTTGCGCGGCAAGGTCGTGGCGTACCTCGAGGCGCGCGACGTCTACGTGATCGACGCCTTCTGCGGTGCCGACCCCGGCCACCGGTGCGCGGTGCGCGTCCTCACGACGCACCCCTACCACGCGCTCTTCGCGAAGACGATGTTCATCGAGCCGACCGATGCGGAGCTCGCCGGCTTCGAGCCGGACGTGCTCGTCCTCCACGAGCCGGAGGTCGAGGCCGACCCCGCACAGGACGGCACTCGCACCGGCGTCTTCGTCTGCCTCCATCCGTCCCGCGGCGAGATCCTGATCGGCGGCACGTTCTATGGCGGCGAGATCAAGAAGTCGGTCTTCACGCTGATGAACGACCGGCTGCCACTCGACGGCGTCCTGCCGATGCACTGCTCGGCGAACGTCTCGCAGGACCTCGAGGACGTGGCCGTCTTCTTCGGCCTCTCGGGAACCGGGAAGACGACGCTCTCGGCCGATCCCGGCAGGCTGCTGATCGGCGACGACGAGCACGGCTGGGGCAACGAAGGCGTCTTCAACTTCGAGGGCGGCTGCTACGCGAAGACGATCCGCCTCTCGGCGGAGGCCGAGCCCGAGATCTGGAGCGCGGTGCACAGCTTCGGCACCGTGCTCGAGAACGTGGTGGTGGACGAGCGCGGCGTGCTCGACCTCGACGACGACTCGAAGACCGAGAACAATCGCGCGGCCTACAAGCTCGAGCGGATCGCGAACGCACTGCCGGCGAAGCGGGCCGGCCATCCGCGTTCGGTGATCCTCCTCGCGGCGGACGCCTTCGGGATCCTGCCGCCGATCGCGCGGCTCAGTCGCGAGCAGGCGCTCTTCTTCTTCCTCTCGGGCTACACCTCGAAGCTCGCCGGCACCGAGCTCGGCGTGACCGAGCCGCAGCCCACGTTCTCCACATGCTTCGGCGCTCCGTTCTGGCCGCAGCCGCCGACGGTCTACGCGCAGCTGCTCGGGGAGAAGCTCGACCGGCACGGCGCGACGGTCTGGTTGATCAACACCGGCTGGACGGGCGGGCCGTTCGGCGAAGGGCATCGGATGCCGATCCAGGCGACGCGCGCGCTGCTCGCCGCGGTGCTCTCGGGCGAGCTCGGCGACGTGGAGTTCCGGACGGATCCCGTCTTCGGCTTCGACGTGCCCGTGACCGCGGCCGGGGTCGACGAGTCGCTGCTCGATCCGCGCTCGACGTGGGCGGATCCCGAGGAGTACGACCGCCGGGCGCGGGAGCTGGCACAGATGTTCGTCGACAACTTCTCGACGAAGCACGCCGACGCGCCGGCCGAGGTCGCGGCGGCCGCCCCGAAGCCGTAGGGCTCAACCCGGCAGCGGCTGCCAGCTCGGGTCGTCGTTGATGATCGCGCACTCGCCGCAGACGTGGGTGACGATGCGGCGGTTCGTTCCGTTCGCCCGGCTCACGTAGAGCTGGTAGCTCGAGGCACCGTGCGAGCTGCTCTCGCCGATGTAGGCGATCCAGCGGCCGTCGGGCGACCAGGTGGGATCGTGCTCGTCGCGGCCCGCCGTGTTCGTGACGCGCCGGACGTCGCTGCCGTCCGCCTTCATCGTCCACAGGTCGAGCTGGAACGTGTCGGGCCGGTCGCTGGTGAAGAGGATCCGGCTGCCGTCAGGCGACCACGCCGGCTGCAGGTCCGAGACACCCGGATCGCTGCTCAGGGTCGTAGGGCGTTCCCCCGCCGGAGGGGACGGCCTGGATGGAGAAGATCTGCGTGGCCTCGTCGTAGCGGTCGAAGGCGATCTCGCTGCCGTCGGGCGACCAGGACGGATCCGCATCGGCTCCGCTCGTCAGCTGCCGGCGGTGCCTGCCGTCGACGCCGATCGCCCAGATGCCCTCGAGCGCGGCCGGCTTCGTGACGGCGAAGACGATCTCCCTGCCGTCCGGCGACCAGGCGGGATCGGTCTCGTCGATGCCTCCGGTGCGGGTGAGCCGCCTCCGCTGAGTTCCGTCGGAGTGCATGGTCCAGAGGTCGCTCTGCCTGTACGCGCGGACGTAGACGATCCTGCGGCCGCGCGGCGCGTACGCCGGCGAGCGGCTGCTCGCGCCCTTGCCGGGAGTGAGCAGGCGCCGCTTCGTCCCGTGCGAGGTCATCGCGTAGGATCTGGGCTCCGCCCGCCTCGCCGATGTGGTCGAACGCGATCCGGCCGTTGCGCGGAGAAGCGGAGGCGGCGCTCGATTGCCGGCCGCCGAAGCCGACGAGCGTCAGCAGGGCCGCAGCGAGAAGCGCTCCTCGCAGCATCGGAGAAAGTGTGGCACGCGTTCCGGTCGATTTAATGGCGCAGCCTTGCGTCCGCGAGTCATACTTTGCGCCGTGAGCCTCAAGCGCAAGCTGCTCATCGGCGTGTCGGTGCTCCTCGTGGCCGCCGGGGCGACCGGCGGAGCGCTCGCCGCCCGCAGCCACGCGGCGGTGAAGGCCGCTCCCGTCCCACGCGTGGCCGGCAAGAGCCTTCTCACCGCGTCGTCGATCTACCTCGGGATCCCGCTGGCGAAGCTGAAGAGCGAGCTCAAGCCGGGGCACCCGCTCGCGGAGATCGCGAAGAGCACGCCGGGCCGCAGCGTCGCCGGTCTGAGGGCGACGCTCGTCTTCGACGCGATGACCAACCTTCACCACGCGCAGGGCGCGCTTTCGACCGTGCGAACGAGCTACGCGCGCACCTGGTTGACCAGGCGGATCGCCGGCTACGTCGCGGGCACGTGTCCGCTCAAGGTCACCGGCATGTTCGTCAAGCTGGGTGGCGGCTGTCCCGGCATGAAGATGTAGGTCAGCGCAGCCGCGTCCTCGTCTGCGCCTCCCGCGCCCGCAGCTTCCACTTCCGCGTCTCCTCCTTCCGCAACAGGACGTTGTGGCGCAGCTCCATTGCCCGCAGCTCGCGCTGCAGCTTCCGCCAGCTCGCGAGGCGCTCGCGCGGAAGCTCCCCGGTCTCGGCCGCGGCGAGGACGGCGCACTCCGGTTCGTGTGTGTGCGTGCAGTCGCCGAAGCGGCATTCCGCGGCGAACTCTTCGACGTCCGCGAACGTCGCGCCGAGCGCCGCGGAGCCCGCGTCCCAGAGCTGCAGCTCGCGCAGCCCGGGCGTGTCGATCACGAGCCCGCCGCCCGGCAGGACGAGCAGCTGGCGATGCGTGGTCGTGTGACGGCCTTCGTCGTCGTCCTCGCGCGTCTCCTTCGTCGCCATGACCTCGGCGTCGAGTCAGCGGTTCACGAGCGTCGACTTGCCGACGCCCGACGAGCCGAGGAGGACTGAGGTCGCGCGGGCCGGGATCCGCGCGCGCAGCGCGTCGCACCCCTGGCCGGTTATCGCAGACACGACGTGCACCGGGACGCCCAGCGCGATCGCCTCGACCTCCGCGATCATCGGCCACGGGTCGTCGTGGCGGTCGGCCTTCGTCAGCACGATCTCGGGGGAGGCACCGCTCTCCCAGATGGTGACGAGGTAGCGCTCGATCCGCCGCGGCTCGAGATCCGGGCCGAGCGACGAGACGACGAACGCGACGTCGACGTTGGCGGCGAGCGTCTGGGCGGTGGTGGTGAGACCGGCCGCGTTGCGGACGATCGCGCTGCGGCGCGGCAGCACGGTGCGGATGAGGCCGTCACCGAGGCCCACCCAGTCTCCGACCCCGACGTCGAG
>Ga0134128_10011682_pt1 | contig 10486 bp, 11 predicted proteins | sample KB31754_FD_96462 | JGI IMG/M metagenome (GOLD analysis project Ga0134128, IMG submission 96462) | Terrestrial soil microbial communities with excess Nitrogen fertilizer from Kellogg Biological Station, Michigan, USA - KB3-175-4 | ecosystem: Environmental > Terrestrial > Soil > Unclassified ...
ATACGTGAGCTGGCCTTCGTGGATCAGAAGCCCAGCGTCCACGCTGCCCGCCGCGACGGCGCCTTCGATCTGGTCGAAGGGTACGACCACAGCATCGAACGAAGGCTGGAATAGCCTGAGCGCGAGATAAGCCGTAGTCAGCTTGCCGGGTACCGCCACCCGTCGGCCTCGCAGCGCAGTCTGGGGATCGGCGGGGCAAGCGGTGCGGGCGACCAGTCGCGGGCCGTAGCCGTCGCCCATGGACGCACCGCTTCCCAGCAGAGCGTACGAGTCTGCCAGATGGGCGTAGGCATGGATCGACACCGCCGAGACTTCGAGCTCACCGGCCAGCGCCCGCCGATTGAGCGTTTCGATGTCCGCCAGCTCATGGACGTAACGCAGCTCGCCGGTATCGAGCTTTCCCTCGGCGAGGGCGTAGAACATGAACGCGTCGTCGGAATCGGGGCTGTGGGCGATGTGGATGGTCTTCGTCATAGGTGCCTTGAGAGCAAAGCGTGAACGGTGAACAGTGAACGGGGGCTCCGGTGATGAATGGGCCTCCTGTTCACTGTTCGCGCGGTCTCTTAACCGCCATTTCGGCCTTTTTACGGAATTCGTCAATCGCCGGCTCGTGCTCCCGGTACTCAGGACGGTTGGCGCGCTCCTCTGCCTGGTAATGCTGGAGAAAATCGCCGTATGCCCGGCGGCGCATGGTGTCGTCGTGGGCCAGATCGGCCGCGCTGCCGCGGATGAGGTATCCGAACAGGTGGCCGGGCTGCGCGGCCTCGATCGAGTCCGCCAGTGCGAGCGCGGCAGGCACGCCACCCACCCCCAACATCAGTAGCGCCGCATGGTATCGTGCATCCACGTTGATCGTATCGAGCTGTGCGTACGCCCCGAGTGCCATCGGCGTAAAGCTCATCACCGTAGTCGAGTCGCCGCGGTCGGCCGCGGCCATCACCCGGTTGAAGAGGCGGTCAAAACGCTCTCGAGGCGGCATCTGGCTGATGTCTGGCGCTGCCCCTGCGGGCGAGCCACCGGCAAAGGGCGCCGCGCCGGCCGCTCCGGGATTCGCCATATCCGGCGTGGCCGGTGCCGGCGTGCCGCGCCCAACCCACCAAACGATCAGGCCAATCAGGACTGCGACCACCGATGCCGCTACGATCCACGCCGTTTGCTCCGATCTCACCGGCTGCGCGCCGGTGCGTGCACTCGGAGCAAGCCCGGGCGCCAGGGGACGGCCGCATCGGTGACAGAACCGGGCCCGGCTCGACAACTCGGCGTTGCAATGGGCGCAGCGACGGGGCCCAAGACTGGCGCCGCAGCTCCCGCAGAATTTGGCCGTTGCCAGGGCTTCAGCACCACAGGCACTGCAGCTGATGGTCGAGGATCCGGTCATCGCGTTCCGGATGGCGTGGGGGCGGAAAGGTAACCCCTCTCCCGCAGGGTGGCAGCCGTTCTTACCTTCATCCCGACTCCTCTCACAGAGGTCGCATGACGCCCACTCCGGCCCGCCCAGCGCGGGAGACCTTTCCGACCGATCTGAGCGGGGCCGGTAAACGGGACATCCTGGAGCTGGCCGAGCAGTTTCATGTCGATTTCCTCCGGCTCCAGTTCACCGACATTCTCGGCGTCAACAAGAATGTCGAGGTACCGCGCAGCCAGTTCGACAAGGCCCTCGACGGCGAGATCATGTTCGATGGGTCGTCGATCGAGGGGTTCGTGCGGATCGAAGAGTCCGACATGCTCCTCAAGCCGGACCTGGCGACGTTCCGGATCCTGCCTTACGACGACGAGGGCGGCCGCGTAGCCCGGCTGCTCTGCGACATCCACACCCCCGACGGCGGTCCATTCGCAGGCTGTCCGCGCACCACGCTCAAGCGGCAGATCGAGCGGGCGAAGAAGCTCGGCTTCACCATGATGGCCGGGTGCGAAGCCGAGTTCTTCCTGTTCGAGATGGCGCCGGATGGGTCGCCCACGACGACTACCCACGATTCCGCCGCGTACTTCGATCTGACACCGGTGGACAAGGGAGAGGAAATCCGGCGGGTCATCGTGGAGCATCTCGAGATCATGGGGTTCGAGGTCGAGGCCGCGCACCACGAGGTCGCCCCCGGGCAACACGAGATCGACTTCCGCTACGCGGACGCGCTCACCACGGCCGACAACCTGGCGACTTTTCGCTTCATCGTGCGGGACGTCGCTCGCCGGCTCGGCTTTCTCGCCTCGTTCATGCCCAAGCCGATCCAGGGGCAGAACGGCAGCGGGATGCACACCCACCAGTCTCTGTTCAAGGGACCCAAGGACAACGCATTTTACGCGGCGAACAGCGAGCATCAGTTGTCCAACGTGGCGTTGTCGTACATCGAGGGATTGCTGCAACACGCCCGCGGCTTTTGCGCCATTACCAATCCGCTCATCAACAGCTATAAGCGACTGGTCCCCGGTTACGAGGCGCCGGTGAACGTCGCGTGGTCCATGCGGAACCGCTCACCGCTGGTCCGGATTCCCGACCGGCGCGGCCTGGGCACCCGCTGCGAGCTTCGGATGCCTGACCCCTCGGCGAATCCCTACCTGGCGCTCACAGTGCAACTCGCGGCGGGGCTGGATGGCGTCGAGCAGAAGCTGCCGTGCCGCGAGCCGGTCAACCGGAATATTTTTCGCATGAGCTATCGGGACCGCCGGAAATACCGGATCGACGAGTTGCCGAGAGACCTCCACGAGGCGCTGGAGTACTTCGAGAAGGACGACGTCATCAAAGCAGCGCTGGGCGAGCACCTCACGGAGCGCTTTCTCGAGGCCAAGCGCGAGGAGGTGTCGCAGTACAACCTCCAGGTGAGCCGGTGGGAGATCGACAACCACCTCGGTCGCTACTAGGCGCCTCCGGCTTTCTCCTCGACCTTGACGGCACGCTCTACGCTGAAGGCGCTGCGGTTCCCGGGGCGCCGGAGACCGTGGCTGCGCTGCGCCGTGCGGGCGTTCCGTTCCGTTTCGTCACCAACACCACGAGCCGACCACGCTTGGGCCTCGTCGATCGGCTCCGGGAATGTGGGTTCGCGGCCCATCCGACGGAGATCCTGACCCCCCTGACCGCTGCCGGCCGGCTCGCGCGCGACCGGGGGATCAGCGTCCTCGCACCGTTTCTTGCAACGGCATCTCTCGGCGATCTCGAAGGCTTCGAGCTTCGGGGCGGGACCTCGGGGCACCCGGCCGGGGGATCGCCGCCACAAGCCGTGCTGGTGGGCGACCTTGGTCAGCAGTGGACTTACAATCTGATGCAGGAGGCGTTCGGCTACATGCTCGATGGCGCGTTGCTCATTGCGCTGTCACGCGACCGGTACTGGCAGAGCGGCGGCCGACTCGCGCTCGATGCGGGGCCCTTCGTCGTCGGCCTGGAGTACGCGGCGTCACGCGAAGCGCTGCTGGTGGGCAAACCGAGTACGGAGTTCTTCCGTGCCGCCGTGGCCGAGCTCGGCCGGACACCGGCTGAGGGGTCGGTTGCGATGATCGGGGACGACCTGTGGGCGGACGTCCGCGGGGCGCAGGAAGCGGGCTTTCTGGGCTGGCTGGTACGGACCGGTAAGTTCCGCCAGGACGTGCTGCGCAAGAGCGGGATCACGCCGGATCGAATACTCGACAGCGTCGCCGACCTGCGCCCGGCCGCCGAGGCACTCGCCGAGTGAGGCGGTTCCACTTCGTTGCGCTCGGATGGATCCTGGGCGCCGCGCCGCTTTGCGCCCAGTCGGCGCCAGACACCATGGCGCATCCTCAGTCTGTTCCCGACACGGCCGCACGCCCCATCATCCGGGGTGTCATGGTGGACAACCGCGACATCTTCGAGCCGGAAGAGGCCCAGGCCAGCTCGCTGGTGCGGTTTGCCAACTCGATCCACGCGACCACCCGAAGGGGCGTGGTCGAACGTGAGCTCCTGTTCAAGACCGGTGACCCGTTCGACTCCGCCAAGATCGCCGAGACAGCCCGGAATCTCCGGGCAATGGGGATCTTCCGTCGGGTCATCATCGACAGCATCCACACCGATTCGGGGCCCGTCCTGCGGGTCACTACCAAGGACGGCTGGAGCACCCGCCCGCTGTTCGACTTCAACAGCACTTCAGGCCAAATCGCCTGGGCCGTCGGGTTGGAAGAGCTCAATCTGTTCGGCCGCGCCACGTATGCCTCGGTCACCTACAGCGACACGCCCGATCGGACGGCACTCACCCTCCAGTTCCGACAACCTCGCCTGATCGCCAATCGCATCTACGCCACGGCGGGGTACCAGCACCGCTCGGACGGCCGCTCGGTCAGCGCGGGATTGGGCTTGCCCTTTCTTAGCCTGGACTCCCGGCACGCGCTGACGACGAGCTTTCTCGGCTTCGACGGCGACGTGCTTCGATTTCTGGGAGGAAATCCGGTACCGAGTGAGGTGCTCCGACGCCGCTACACGATCGGCAGGATGGATGGCGCGCTAGCGCTGTCCGCCTCGACGCACGGCTTCGTTCGCCTCGGGATCTTCGGTCAGGTGCGGCGCGACGACTTTCTGGATACGAGTCTGGTCGCCTCCACTCCATTCCCTCATACGGTCACGGCGGCGGTCGGGCCCTACTTCTGGGCCAGCCGAGCCTCGTTTCTGGTGCTGCGCAACTTCCGGAGCTTCGGGCGCGAGGAAGATGTAGACCTCAGCACCACGTTCCTGGTCGGGACTTATGCTGCACCCGAGGCGTTCGGATACGACCACGATGGGGTTGGTCTCCAGGGAAATGCCGGGTCCGGCGTTCGGCTGCCCGGCGGGTTCGCTACGCTGAGAGCGGCGGCAACGGGGCTGGTCAGCGGATCCGGCCTCGATTCCGGAACGGTCCGGGTAACCGGTACCTGGGTCGTGCAGCCCTCCCGGGCCCACACCCTGGTAGTTCTGGGCCAGCTGGGTTGGCAGGAAAACCCGACGCCCGGTGAGGAGTTCGATCTCGGACTGAGTCGCGGTCCCCGGGCCTTTTACGCCCACGCTTTCACCGGAGACCGGATGGTGAACGTGCTGGTCGAGTACCGCTGGACCATGCTCGAGAGCTGGTGGGACGTCCTCGGATTGGGCCTCGCCGGATTCGTGGACTACGGGGGGGCCTGGTACAGCGGCTCCACCCGCCGGACCGGAACCGACGCCGGGTTCGGATTCCGGCTGGGCCCCAGCCGGAGCACCGACACCGATGCTGTGGTCAGCATTGACTTTGCCCGGCGGTTCGAGACCGATATTCAACGAGCGGGGTGGGCGGTCGTGGTCCGGAGGGGGGTCCGCTTCTAGGGCTTGTCTTGCCGCCGCCCTGGCGGACGTCATATATACCAGAGAGCGGTGGTTCCGTCCCGGGTCAGGGGCGGTCACCCCTTTTTTAGCGACAAGTCCATGCGACTCACCCTGGTCGAGTCAGATCGCAGGTTCCTTCAGACGGCCGAGTGCGCGATGCTCAGCATCGTAGCGCACGGCGCGTTGATATGGGGCGCGCTGGCACTGACGCAGGGCGGACGAGCGCTGCCCCAGACTGAACGTGAGGCCAGGGTGTTCTTCCTGCTGCCTCCCGACCGGGTGGATGCTCGTTCCCGCCAGATGGAAGTCGCCCAGTGGGGCAAGCTGGGCAGCGACTTCCAGGATGGACGCAATTTCAGCAAGCCCGCCGAGGGTTGGCTCCTGCAGCGCGAGGCCATGAGCCGGCGGGGTACGGAGGACAAGAGCGGGGCACAGGGGCAATTGCCCGCCGGTGTTCAGATGGCACAGCCCGATACGATCTTCAGCGTCCTCCAAGTCGACTCGATGGTCGAGCGGTATCCCTGGAGCGCCGCCCCAGCCTACCCCCCCAAGTTGCTGGCCGACGGGACCGAAGGAACCGTGTACGCGCAGTTCGTGGTGGACACAACCGGCGCTGTGGACATGACTTCCATTCGAGTCCTCACCAGCCCGCACCCCGAGTTCGAGGCCTCGGTCCGGGCCGCCCTGGCCCACATGATGTTTCGCCCGGCTAAGCGAGGGACCCATCGAGTTCGCCAGCTGGTCGAGCAACACTTTCGATTCACCATCGCGCCACCTCCCCAGATTGCCGACACCAAGCGCGTGACCTGAGCCGGACCCTGGTTGACAAGTCCATTTTCGGGGGTTACGTGGGACGGGCCTACCCGATGATCCCGTGTCACAAACCCAAGCCGTCGAGCTCCGGCTCTACGGCGGACCAATCACCAGGGGAGCGTCGCTATGTCACAGTTGGTTGCCTTGTCGATCAGTATCGGACTGCTGGGTGGCATTGCAACGTTCATCTACCTGAAGCTAGGTCTCGCCATTTGGGCCGGCTTCATCGCCTGGGCCTGCTTCTTCCACTGCGGCGGCGATTCCAACGCCCTCAAGCAGACCATCGTCGGTAACATCTTTGGCGCCATATGTGCCTGGGTTGCCGCGCTCATCATTCTCACTGTCCCATTGGGCGACAGTCTGGGTCTGCCTCTTTGGGCGGGGATCGTCGTGGGAATCACCGTCTTCATCATGTGCATAGCCGCTCACATCAAGGCGCTCGCCGTCATTCCGGCCAGCGTGTACGGCTACGCGGCAACCTTTGCTTACCTGCTGCTCACCGCGCAGGCCATGGTGATCGCGGAGATGACGGCGGCAGACTTCAAGCGGAATGCGTTCCTGTTTGTCGTGATTTCCATGGCCCTCGGAGCCCTCTTCGGGATGGCCTCGGCCAAGCTGGGTGCCGCACTCGCCAAGAAGGCCTGATCGCCGGAAGGTGGAAAGCGACTGCGGCCGGGCGCCAACCCGAGGCGCCCGACCGCAGCCGGTGGCACGGCGACCCTCCCGAGTCAACTAACCTGCAACGACCTTCCCCACGATCAGGCGCTGCATCGGCCGGGGCATCAGGCGATCGAAGAACACCGTTGCCTTGTTGAGGAACCCCGGAACCACAGTCGCCCTCCGTTGCAACATGGCCAGCACACCAACCCTGGCGACATGCTCCGGCGTCGTGATCATCATCTTGAGCAGGGGCGACACCCTCTGCCCGGCTACCTCCACGAACGACGTCGTAGATGTTCCCGGGCACAAGGCGGTGACCGTGACGCCGTGAGGCTCCAGTTCCTGATGCAAGGCTTCTCCCAACAGAAGCACGTATGCCTTGGTTGCGGCGTACGCCGCGAAGCCGGGGACTGCTTGATATCCGAGGAGACTGGCGGTCAAAAGGATGTGGCCGCTGCGGCGCTTCACCATTTCCTGCCCGAAGATGTGGGTGAGTTCGGTCACCGTGAGCATGTTGACTCGCAGCATGTCGGTGATCTTTTCCAGGGGCTGATCGAGGAAGGGACCGTAGAGGCCGTAGCCGGCATTGTTGACCAGGATCTCGAGCTGGACTCCGCGCCGGTCGACCCGTGACTTGAGCTCTGCTGCCGCTCCCGCGCGGGAAAAGTCAATTCCTTCTACCACGACCTGGACCGAATGCCTTTGGCGTAGCTCCGCGGCCAGTCTCTCCATCGGCTCCGTGCGGCGTGCAACCAGGACCAGGTTCGCCTTACGTTCCGCGAGGAGCTTGGCGAACTGGACGCCGAATCCGCTCGAAGCTCCAGTCACCAGTGCCCATTTGTTGCTGAAGTCGTCCATGCGCCCCTCCGCGATTCAACGAGACCACCTCGGCGCCAGCGAATGCGACTCGGGCCCGGTCGGTGTCCCAAGCTGTCATTGTCGATGTATATACAGCGAACCCGAATTGTCAAGGCGAAGCGCCGGCAACCGCAGCTTCTGCGCGGCAACCGCCCGCAGAGCGGTGCTGCCGTGCAAGCCTCGACCGAGGCCTTGCCAGCGATGGTTGGATGCATCACCATTGATTCATGCCCAAATCTCGGAATGACCGTACCGGCCCGGGCTCGCTGGGTTGCGCCTGCGCCGACCTGCGCCGCGCCACCCGGGCCGTGACCCAGCTGTACGACGCGGCGCTTCGGAGGGAGGGGCTCCGCGCCACCCAGTTCACCCTGCTCCAGGTCCTGGCGCGCGCGGGAGCGGTTACTCAGGGGACCCTGGCTGATATTCTCGCGACCGACAGCACCACGTTGAGCCGCACACTGGCGCCACTCGAATCAGCGCGCTGGATCCGAAGCTTCCCGGGCGGGGATCGGCGACAGCGGCTCGTCGAGCTGACACCGGCTGGTCGTCGTGTCCTCGAGCGGGCCACGCCTGCGTGGGAGTCGGTGCAACACCGATTGCGGGAGCGGTTGGGAGACGCTGGCTGGCGTGCGTTGGGGGGCATGACGGCGGCTGCGGTGGCAGCGGCGCGGGAACCCGACTAGACGCCGATCCTAGGCGCGCGGGCGGCGCTGGCCAGCGTTGCGTATCATCTTGCAGGCCAGTAGCTTCAGCAACCCCGGCGCCGTAGCCAAGTGGTAAGGCAGAGGTCTGCAAAACCTCTATGCGGCGGTTCGAATCCGCCCGGCGCCTCTGCCACCCGCAGTGATCAGGGTCGCTCAAGAGAGCGGCCCTTTGCATTTGGGCGACCCCCTGGCGCGAGATCCTACCGCCGGTGGGGAATGTGGCGTAGCCAGACGTAGCACGGGCCCCACCTCTGATTCGCCCAGCCTGACCGCCAAAGCATATCTCCTCCTGTGTGCGGCGCTTGGCTCGCCGGCCAAACTGGCTCACTCCTTGCCTGAAAACGCCGCACATCGTGTCCAATCCACCGTCGCCGCGCCGCCCTGCCCTCGAGGCGGGTAGACCCCTTGCAGCCACCCTCCCGCTCGCCTGGACGGTGGTTCGGCCGGTGCGGGGTATCTGGGAGCGCGTCCTGGCCCAGGTCGAGGAAATCCGGGCGGACCGCGTGCTCCGCGTTTACGGCGCCGCGCTCGCGCTCACCCACCTCGTCACCGCCGTCTTCTGGTGGCGCGAAGACATCGAGCACATCGTCCACCGGGCGGCAGAGCCGATCTGCTGGCCGCTGGTGCCCGCCTGTGCCGCGATCCGCCTCCTTTCGATCGATCAGGTTCGCTTGCTGCTGGTCGGATACGGGGTGGCGGCACTCGTCGTGGCGTCATTGTTTCGGCGGCGTCAGCTGGTCAGTTACGGCTTTCTCGGGCTGGTCGCGCTGACGGCGCTCAAGATTCTCGTTCTCGCGCTCGACTATCGCCTTCGCCGTAATCAGCACTACATGGCGCTGTGGGTGACCGGCGTTTTCCTCGCAGTGCCGGGGAAACGCGAGGCGCTTCGACTCCTCCTGGTGCTGTTCTACGTCTGGGCGGGCACGCTCAAGCTCAATTGGGAGTGGATCTCGGGGGCGGGCCTGTACCGCCCGCTGTGGCTCATCCACGGCCGCGCTGTCATCGCTGCCTGCGCCTACGTCATTGTCCTCGAGTTGGTCGTGAGCTGGGGTCTGCTGGCTCGCCGGTCATGGATCTTCTGGAGCGCGATGGCCCAGGTGGCGCTGTTTCACGTGATGTCGTGGCCGGTCGTGGGCTTCTTCTACCCTGTGGTGATGTTCGTCCTTCTCACGATCCTGCTGCTGGATCGCCTGTGGCCGTCCTCGACCTCTCGTACGGATCTTCTCGGGCCACTCTGGACTGGCGGCGCGCGCGTCGGTACCTACGCCGTGGCTCTGGGCTTCTCGCTCTGCCAGCTCGTCCCCTACGCCTATAACGGCGACCGTGCGATCACCGGCGAGGGGCGTCTCTACGCGCTGCACATGTTCGACGCGCGAATCGTCTGCCAGGTGTACGCGACGGTGCAGGATTCTTCGGGCGCCGTGCAGCGGCTGGACTTGCGACCCGGGCTTCCGCCCCGTATGGATTGCGACCCGCATGTCGCGTTCAATCGGGCCCGCAACCTCTGCGTGCGCCGGAGCGAGATCCCGGCGCCGGCAACGTTCACGCGACTCGACCTCCAGCTTCTAGCTCGGCGGAGCACCGAGGCTGCCATGCACGAGGTCATCAACGTCACCGACTTCTGTAACCGCGGGCTGCGCGACGACCCATTCCGGCACAACGACTGGATCAAGACCGACTAAGACGCGTCTCTCGAATCCGCCACTACCTCGCGCGCAAAAGACCCAGGGCCGCTCGTCGAGCGGCCCTTCGTATTGGGATGCTGACTTCTGCCTGAGCGGAGCAATGAGTGGCCTACCCGTTTCGGATGTTGGCCTTGACATTGGCCATGACCTCCTCATCGGTTGCCCCGCGGATCACGTGCTCGCAGCCGCTGGACGGATCAACCTTGCCGCATTCGACCGTCTTGCCCATAACGCCCTCCTGATGTCTGACGAACACTCAATTCGCGCGGCATTGAAATGGATGCTGCAACCGTCTTGTCAAATCGTTCGATCCCCTCAGCTTGAAACCAGCGCTTGAATAGCGGTTGGGGACGGGCGCAGGCCCTGAATCAGGGCTTGGGCTTGGCTTGGGTCTTGAGCTCGATCAGGATCACGTGCGTCTCTCCCTTACCCTCGTACTGACTGGCGTGGGTTTCGGCTTCGTGCCACGTCGCTTGGCCGGTAGTCGCCGGCGC
>Ga0134128_10011685_pt1 | contig 10483 bp, 12 predicted proteins | sample KB31754_FD_96462 | JGI IMG/M metagenome (GOLD analysis project Ga0134128, IMG submission 96462) | Terrestrial soil microbial communities with excess Nitrogen fertilizer from Kellogg Biological Station, Michigan, USA - KB3-175-4 | ecosystem: Environmental > Terrestrial > Soil > Unclassified ...
ACGAAGGCCGCGGCTGATTGCACGGCTGTCCTTGGTGCCCGCTGCCGGACTCGAACCGGCACTCCGGTTTCCCAGAAACGGATTTTAAGTCCGTTGCGTCTACCATTCCGCCAAGCGGGCAGGCTTGCGAAGGCAAAGCTTTGCATAGCACATCGGCGGGAAGATTTCCGGCATGCCCAAGCGCGATGCGCACCGAGGCATGAGTCGCGGAGGCCTTTCCGCGTGCCAATCCGTCGCGCATGCCGGCCGCATTTTTGCCCGATTGTCGATTAAACTGCCGCTGTAATCAGAGTCTTCCGGAGGAACGACCGTGCACCGCATTACCCTGGCCGCCGCGCTCAGCATCGCGGCGTTGGTCTCGCTACCTGCGTATGAATCCGCCGCTGTCGCAGCGCCGAACCCGGCGCCTCTCCAGGTCACCGGCGAGGGATCATCGCCGATCATTCAGGTCGACCGCCGCTGCGGTCCGCGTCGTCACTTTGTGCCGCGCCACCGTGTCCGCGGTCCTGATGGCCGCTTGCACTGGGTCGGCGGCGTCTGCGTCCGAAATCGTTGAGACCGGAGGATCGAACGCAATCCCTCTGGGACTAGGCGCCCCGGTCATCCGGGGCGCTCCTTTCCCCTCTAACAACGATTTCGCGTCGGGCGCGGCTCGCTCCAGCGGCGTCGGCTTCGGTTCGTTGCCGCGGCGCGCTAGTCTCGCGCCGATGGCGGAATATCCGACTTTGCGCTTCCTCGAGAAGCATGGCGGCTGGCTGGCGATCGTGCTCGGCGTGGCGGCCTTTCTCGCCGGCATCGCCGCGGCCGCGCTCGGCGCTTCACCCTGGTGGGTCGTGGCAGGGGCAATCGCGGGTGCGCTGCTCTTTCTGCTCGCGCGCTCGTATGTCGAGCTCATCCGGCTGATGACCGACATGCTGCTGCCGAAATAGCAGGAGCAGATTCCGCGCATGAGAAAAGCCCCGCCGCAGCGGGGCTTTCCCTTTGAATGTGCTGCATCACGTTAGACGCGATGCGGGGATATTACCGGCGGTCCCACCAGTGATCCTCGTGCCAGCCCATGTCGCGGTCGCGATCATGCTTCCAATCGAAATAATGCTCGCGGTTGCGCTCGCGGTATTCGCGGTGCGCCGCGTCGTTCGGCCAGGTATGCCAGGCATGGGAGCGGTCCCAGTAGCCGTCGTTGTAGCCATAGGCGACGCTGCCGTTGTCGAAGGTCACGCTCACGTCAGCGCGCGCCGCGACCGGGGCGAAGGCCGGGGCCGCCAAAGCCGCGGCGATGAAAGCCGCCTGAACTATGCGTTTCATGTGGTTCTCCTTAAGTAGCCACGTGCTGACAAGGTAACGGCGGAGTCATGTCCAGGTTGCCCGGCTTGGCCACGACCGTGTGCGCACAAAAAAGAAAAGCCCCGCCTGAGCGGGGCTTTTCCAGTCCTGGCGCGAGCGCGGCTTAACGTTCCCACCAATGATCGCGATCACGCCAACCGCCACCACGGTCATGGGTGTGCGTACGCCCGTAATAATGTTCGCGATTATGGATGCGCCAATCATTGCGTGCCGCCGCGTTCGGCCAGCGATGCCACTGATGACCACGGTCCCAGTAGCCGTCGGAATAGCCGAAGGCGACGCTGCCGCCATCGAACTGCACCGCGACAGCAGCCTGGGCCGGCGCCGCTGTGGTCAGCGTGCCCGCTGCCAGAAGGGCCGCGACCAGCGCGGCCGAGGTATTTCTTAAGATACTCATACGCTTCTCCTCGTGGGTAGAGCTGTGCTGGACCAATAACGGCCAAGCCCGGGCTTCTGTTCCACGTAGGTCAGCGATTGTCTTCAGCGCTGCGTTTGCGCTTCGGCGGCGGCCCAATTGATTTGTCCCCGCCAGCGGCCCCACGCGGAGCTGCTGGCGATCACGAGGCCAACGGCGGCCGCGTGCCAGCCGAGATCGAGGAAGCTGGCGTCGAAGGGGTGGTTGAAGTCGAGGAAAAAAGCGGCGAGACCGGCGACGCCCAAGCCGCCGAGCGCGGCCACCGGCGTTGGCGCGAGAGGCTTGGCGCGCGCCAGGAAAAGCAAGAGGGCGACACCGAGCGGGATGCTGAAGCCGACGATGGTGCCGAAGCACGCCGCGCTCTCGCCGAAATGCCAGCCCTGCTCGCCGAACTCGATCCAATCGCGCCAGCAATTGTAACCGCTCGAGCCGAGCCACAAGAGGAGAGGCGGCAGCGGTAGCCAGGCCCAGGCGGGCGAGCGGTCGGGTAGGCTGAGCTCGAACGCCGCGATCACCGCCGCGATGCCGGTGAGCACCGTCCCCACCATCTCGATAACGAATTTCGGATCGCGCGTCTTCTCGGCGAAGAGGCCGAAATCGCCATAGAAGGGGACGACGATCGCGCCGATGACGGCAACGCCGATCAGCCAGGAGGCTGCGCGCAGCAACGGCGGCCGCAAGCGCCGGACCGGTTCGGCGCCGGCGGCGAGCTGAGCGATGAGCTGCTCGGTCGAGGGCACGCCTAATCTCCCTTCAACTGCGACCGGAGCGCCTTCAGCGCCCGGTGCATATTGACCTTGAGCGCGCTCACCGATTTGCCGGTCTGCTGCGACGCCTCGGCGAGCGACAATTCGCGGAGCTTCAACAACTCGACCGCCTCCCGCTGCCCCTCCGGCAGGGTGGCGATAGCCGCCTGTAGCGCCGGCGCCTCGTCGCGCACGCTCATCTCCCTATTCGCTTCAGGGTCGGAAAAGGTTTCATAGGCCTGCTCGTCGAAAATCTCGCTTTTCTCGGTCCGGCCGCGCCGACGCAGGGCATCGATCGAGCGCCGGCTGGCGATGGTGGCGAGCCAATGGGTGAAAGGTCGTTCCGGGTCATAGGTATGGCGGATCCGATGCAGGGTCAGGAGGATGTCCTGGACCACATCCTCGCGCCGATCGGGGGCGCGGTGGTAACGGCTGGCGATGCTGCGCAGGTAGGGCAGGCAGTCTTTGAGCAGCCGCTCATAGGCGACGCGGTCGCCCTCCTGCGCCGCCGTCATCCAGCGCGACCACTCGGTCTCTTTATCCTGCGACAGGCTCATGCCAGGCGGAGTTTACCGCGTCTTGGCGGCTTCCAGAACAGTGTGCCCGATCAGATTGCGCAGCATTTGCGACGTGCCGCCGCCGATCGTGAACATGCGCGCGTCCCGGGCCATGCGCTCGAGCGGGCGGTTCCGCGAATAGCCGGCCGCGCCAAAGAGCTGGAGCGCGTCATTGGTCACCCTGATCGCCATCTCGGCGGTGAAAACCTTGGCCTGCGCCGCCTCGAGCGCGTCGGGGAAGCCGCTACTGGCCCGCGCGGCTGCCTTGTAGATGAGCGCCCGCGCGGCGGCGAGCTGCACCGACATATCGGCCAGCATCCATTGCACGCCCTGGAACTCGGCGATCGCGCGGCCGAATTGCTTGCGCTCCTGCGCATAAGCGAGCGCGAGATCGTAGGCGCCCGCCGCGATTCCGAGCGCGACCGTCGCAGCCCCGAGGCGCTGGGCGTTATAGGCGAGCATTAGATCGGAAAATCCATGCGCCAAGCCGCGCGGCGTTGCGAGCAGTGCGTCTTTCGGCAGCCACATATCCTCGAAGAGAATCTCGGTCTCGGGCAAGCCGCGCAGCCCCATCGCCGGCTCGCGCTTGCCGATCGCGAGGCCCTTGGTCTCGTCGAGATAGGCGAGGAAGCCGCCGATGCCCTCTTCCTTGCCGCTTTCGTCGAAAACGCGGGCGAAGAGCAGATGAAGCCGCGAAATCCCGCCGCCCGTGATCCAGTGCTTCTTGCCATTGATGACGAAGCCATCCTTGCGCCGGTCGGCGCGTGTCGTCATTTGCGTCGCGGCGCTGCCAGCCTCGGGCTCGGTGATGCAGATCGCCGGCTTGTCGCCTGCCAGCACCAGCTCGGCAGCACGACGCTTCTGCGCTTCGGTGCCGTATGACATCACCGCGCCGATCGCGCCCATATTCGCTTCGACGACGATGCGCGCGGTGATGCCGCAGGTTTTCGCGACTTCTTCGATGACGAGGATTGCATCGAGGCAGCTGAGGCCGCGCCCGCCATAAGCGCGCGGGATCGTCATGCCGAAAAATCCCGCGGCTTTCAGCCGCTCGACATTGTCCCAGGGATATTCCTCACTGCGGTCGATCTCGGCGGCGCGCGCGGCGATGTCGGTCGCGAGGGCGCGCGCTCGCTCTTGCAGGTCGCGTTGGTCCGGCGTCAGGTCGAAATCCATGAAAAGCCTGTGAAGCTGGGTACGATTGCTGCATGATAATATCATGTTCTTCGACGCGCGCGGCGTTGCCGTAACGGCCCCGGATGCCAGAGCCGTCTCGCTGCTCGACGCGGCGCTCCTCAGCTATGCCGCGTTCAAACTTGATACGGGCGACCGGCTGAAAGCAGCGCTGGCCTCGGATCCTTCTTTGGTGATGGCGCCCGTATTGCGCGGCTATTTCCTGCTGTTGCTGGAAAAGCGCGAGCTGGTGCCGCGCGCTCTCGAAGCCGCGACGACCGCCGAAGCAGCGATGGAGCAATTCGGTGCGACGCCGCGCGAGCGCCGGCATGCGGCGGCGTTGCGACGCTGGGGCGAGCGCAATCTCAGCGCGGTGACAGCGATCATTACCGCGATCCTGGCGGATGAGCCGCGCGATTTCTTGGCGCTGAAGCTCGCGCAGTATCTGTTCCTCTATGCTGGCGATTGGCGTGCGATGCGCCGGGCGATCGAGGCGGCGCTGCCAGCTTGGGATGAAGGCGTGCCCGGCTATGGCTATGTGCTCGGCTGCCATGCCTTCAGCTTGGAGGAATGCGGAGAGTATCGCGAGGCCGAGCGGGCCGGGCGCCGCGCCGTCGAGCTTTACCCGGACGATATCTGGGCCGGGCATGCGGTCGCGCATGTCTTCGAGATGGAGGATCGCCTCGAAGACGGTATCCGCTGGATCGAGGCGGCGAGCGGCGCCTGGAAAGGCGCGAATAATTTCGCTTACCATGTCGCCTGGCATCGTTGTCTTTTCCTGCTCGATCTTGGGCGCCATGAGGAAGTGCTCGCACTGTACGACCGCGACGTGCGGCCGGAATCGAGCGACGACCTCCTCGATATCTCCAACGGGGTCGCGCTGCTGTGGCGGCTCGAGCAGCGCGGCATCGATGTCGGCCGGCGCTGGGAGGAGCTCGCCGAGCGCTCGGCAAAGCGCGCCGACGATCACATGCAGATCTTCGGCGACGCCCATTATGCGATGGCGCTGGCGGCGGCGGGCGGCAAGGGTTTCGCGCGCTGGCGCCAATCGAGCGAAGCCTATGCGGCAAGGAGCGAGACGGGTTCCACAATCATGCGTGAGGTCGGGCTCGCGCTGGGCGAAGCGGCGGAGGCGCATCGGGCTCGCGATTATGCGCATGCGACCGAGCTTCTCTTGCCGCTGCGCGAAGGCTTTCGCCGTCTCGGCGGCAGCCATGCGCAGCGCGACCTCTTTGCAAAGCTGCTGATCGATTCGGCGGTGCGCGCCGGCCGCGCCGATATCGCGCGCGAGTTGCTGCGCGAGCGGCTCGCCGCGCGGCCGAACAATCGCTGGGCGAGGATAATGGCGGACCGTGTCCAATAGCCTCGGCCATATCGCGGCGCTCTGGCGCTATCCGGTGAAATCCATGGGCGGCGAGGCGCTGCAAAGCCTCGCTGTCGATGAGCGCGGCGTCCTCGGTGACCGCTACTTCGCACTCAAGGACAGTGACGGACGGCTCGGCAGCGGTAAGGCGAGCAAGCGCTTTCGCCAGATCAACGGCTTGCTCGGCTTTTCCGCCGCGACCGAGAATGGCGTCGTCGTGATCCGCTTTCCCGATGGGCGCAGCATGCGTGCCGATGATCCGGCGCTCGCTTCGACCCTGACCGCGGCTTGCGGCGTGGATGTCAAAATCGAATCCGAGGACCAGGACCACGTGATGCATCGCGACAGCGCGCCGCTGCATCTCTTGAGCGAGGCGTCGATCGCTTGGCTGCGGGCGCGCTTACCCGATGTCGCGATCGACGCGCGCCGCTTCCGGCCCAATATCGTCATCGCCACCGACGCGAAAGGTATTGTCGAGCGGGAATGGCTCGGCCGCGAGATCACGATCGGCGATACCCTCGTGGTCAGCGCCGCGCGGCCGACGGTGCGCTGCGTGATGACGACCCTGCCGCAAGCCGAGCTCGCCGCGGCGCCGCCGGTGTTGCGGACGCTCACCGAGCAGAACGCCGCATCGTTCGGCATCTATGCCGAGGTGCTGCGGCCCGGCGCCGTGCGCATCGGCGACGAGCTGCGCTTCGCCTAATGCGCGGCGATGTGCTCGGCGGCGATGAGGCCGAGCACGAAAGCTTTCGATAAGCCTCCGACATAGCCCGCGCGCGGCCCGCCTTCGAGCCCGGCGACGGGCGTGCCGACAGCATAGAGCCCAGGAAAGGGCACGCCTGCCGGCGTTTGCGCTTGCGCATTCGCATCGATCACCACGCCGCCCATCGTGCCGGTGATGCCGGCGCAAAGCGGCACGGCATGGAAAGGCGTTTTGGCGATCGGCATCGGCTTATGCTTGCGAACGCTACGGGGTACGGGCAACGCGGCGAAATTGCCGCTGGCGACGGCGTCGTTATAGGCGGCGACCGTTGCGGTAAAGGCTGCGGCAGGAACGTCGATCTTCGTTGCGAGGCTCGCCAGATCGGGCGCTGTGATCAGCTTTCCGCCCGCATTCGGCATGGTTGGATTGATGGGGGGCAGGAGGCTGATCTTCGGCTCGTTCTGCCAAATCGTTTCATCCATGATGAGATGGCTCGACAAAGGATCGGCCAGCTGCGCGATCGCGTTTGCCATACACACGCCACCGAGTCCTTCATCGGTGAAGCGTTGGCCGCTCGGATCGATCAGGATCGAAATTTCCGCTGCCGCGTCGCAATGCGGATAGGGCCACAGTCGATTGTTCGTCATCGCGTCCTTGTGATGAACATGACCGTAGAATTTGCCGAACCCGCCGATCGCGGCGCCGGCGGCTTCGGCCATGCGAATGCCGTCGCCCTGCGAGCCAGTCCAGGCTCGGCACAGCACGCGATCCGGATGCGGGGTGATGTAGCGCGCGAGCATCTGGCGATTGGCCGGAAAACCGCCATCGGCGATCACGACGGCCTGCGCCTCGATGCGGATACGCTCGCCGTCGCGGATCGCTTCGACGCCGGTGCACGCGCCGGTGGCGACGATCAGGGCTTCGGCTTTCGTGCCGCGCAGGATCTCGCCGCCGCGTTCCTTGATCTGTGCTTCGAGCAAACGCATCGTGACGTCGCCACCGTGGCCTTCCCAATCAAGTCCCGCTTGCAGGCGCCGCGGCGGTGCCAGAACCTGATGCGCGGGCTGGTCCTTATCCGGCATGCGCTGGACGAAGCGGCCACCTTGTGCGCCGAGCCATTCGAGCGTGCGCTTGCCGTTCTGCGCCACAGCACGCGCCACGTCCGGGCGGGCTGCTTCGGCGCTGCCGTTGATGATGGCGTCTTCGAGCCGTCCCGGGTCGCTGAGGATCGAACTTCCCATCACGTTGATGACACCATTCGTCCAGCGCGATGCGCAGAGATATCGTTCATCGTTCCCTTGCTCGAGCACCGCGACGCGCTGACCGAGCTGCGCCGCCCGGCATGCCGTCACGAGACCCGAAAATCCTCCGCCGATGGTAACGACATCAAATCGCATCACACGCTCCTCTTTTGTATGATCCTAATTGGGCGCTCGTCGGACGGGGAGGGGCTTGCTGAGAATGGTGCGGTGGATAAGCGCGCTCGCAGTGGCAGGATTGGTGTGGACGACCAGCGCGCAGGCCGAAGCGATCAAGGTCGGAATTCTGAAAGTCGGCGCGTCGGGCCCGCTTTATGTCGCACAAGAGCGCGGCTATTTCGACGCGGAGAATCTTCAGGTCGAGCTGGCGAATTTTGGCGCCGGCCAGGCGGTGGCCGTGGCGGTCGCGTCGGGCGACATCGCGATCGGCGTCACCGGCCTCACGGCGGGTCTCTACAACCTCGCCAGCAATGGCCAGATCCGCGTCGTCGCCGGGCTGCACCGCGAGGCGCATGGCTTCCACACCCAGGGCTATTTCGCGTCAAAGCGCGCTTACGATGCGGGGCTGACGACGCTCAGGGATATTGCCGGCCATTCGGTCGCGCTGACGACGATCGGCTCGACGACGCATTACGCGGTGGCGCTGCTGGCCATGAAATACGGCTTCCCCCTCGACAGCGTCCGCATCCTTCCGCTGCAATCCAACACCAACAGCGCGGCGGCGGTGGCGGGCGGGCAGGCGGATGCCGCGATGGTCGCCAGCACGATGGCGCCCGAAGTCGAGAAGGGTGGCGCGAGGCTGCTGGGCTGGGTCGGCGACGAGACGCCGTGGCAGATCGGCTCGGTATTCGTGACCGGCAAGACCGCCGACGAGCACGGCGGCATGATCCGCGGCTTTCTCAAAGCGCTCGCCAAAGGCGCGCGCGACTATCACGATGCCTTCACCGATGCGCAGGAACTGCGCGCCAACCGACCGAGCGCGCCGGCCATGCTCGCGATCATGAGCAAATACCTCGGCGCGCTGCCGGAAAAGCTCGACGGCGAAATTCCCTATGTCGACCCGCAACTGCGGCTCGATCTCCGCGACATGGCGCGGCAGATCGACTGGTACCGCTCGCAAGGGATGGTGAAGGGCGATATCACCGTCGATAGGCTGGTCGATCGGCGTTACGCGGTACCATTGCAGTAGAAGAGGCTCAGGATGGCATCCGAAACCGAATTGCGTGAACAACTTGCGACCTGCGCGCGCATTATGGCGATGCAGGGCCTCCTCGGCCTGCATGGCCACATCAGCGCCTACCAACCCGAGGCGCAGCGCATGCTGATCTCGCCGGGCAGCGGCTCCGACAAGGCCAATCTCCGTGCCGAGGATATGGTGCTGGCGGGGCTCGACGGCCAAGGGCTCGACGGCAAGCGGCCGCCGCTAGAGTGGCCGATCCACACCGCGCTCCATGCAACGCGGGCCGATGCGCTTGCGATCGCGCATCTCCATCCGCCTTACGCGACACTCTTCTCGATCAGCCGGCGCGAATACCGGCCGATCACCATGCATAGCGGTCTCTTCGGCAAAGGCATCGCAACCTATCGCGAGGCGCATCTCATCACCAGTGTCGAGCGTGGTGAGAAACTGCGTCAAGCGATCGGTGACAAACGCGCTGCATTCCAGCGCGCGCATGGCATCACCGTCGTCGCGCGCAACATCCCGGAGCTGTTGCACATCACGCTAAGCTTGGAGAATGACGCCCTGAAGACGCTGCAGGCGGCGAGCCTCGGCGAGCTCGGCACTTTGAATGCCGAGGAAATGGCCGTGCTCGAGAAGGAAATCACCCTCGACATGGTCGCCCCCCGCACCTGGACCTATTTCACGACGCTCGAGGCGCGTTGGGACCGCCAGCCGGGCTCTGGTCCCATCCCACTTTTTCCATAAGCGCGCTTTCCTCATAAAACAGGGACGAACGCGGAACGCCATGCGAGAGCTTTTCAGCCTGCTCGCGGCGGGCTCACCGATGTGACCTTGATCGGCGACGGCTCCGGCGCGACGGCGATCGCCGCAATTGAGACGGGCAAGATCCAGGGCATCGTCCTCGCCGATCCGATGATCATGCGGCTGACCGTCGACGGCTTCAGCCTGCCGGTGAGCGATACCCGGACGCTCGCCGGCCATACATTCGTCTACGGCGGCCGAGCCGCGCTCGCTGGGGCGACGGCCACGGCTGGCCGTGCGGACGCATCACGATCTGGTCCAGCGTTACGTCAATGCACTCGTAAAAGCTGTGAAATGGGCTGGACACCGCCCGGAGCGTCGTCACCGGATTTCTCGCCAAGGCGAATCAATAGCTTCCGCGCGGGCGCTCCCGGGGCTGGCATATTTCAGAAAAAACAGCTACTTGCCCATTATACTTGAGGTCGCGCCTAGGTAAGGAAATTTCCGACTGGGGGCAAAGCAGGGGACGAATCGGAAAGCGTGAATAAAAACCATATGTTCGCGCGGTTTTCTCTTGCTCTCCGTTCGCCCCAGTTACAATTTGGCGGCGACCCAGGCCTGTGCCGGGACCAGTTGGAGGAAGACGATGCCATCCCGCAAAAAAGCGGCTTCCAAAAAGAAAGCGGGGAAGCCGGCCCCTAAAAAGGCCGCCAAAAAGGTGGCCAAGCCGGCCCGGAAGCCTGCTCCTTCGAGCGTGCCCGCCCCGGTCGAAGCGGCCGCAGCCGGCAGGCCCGTCCAGCTCGCGACGCCAGCGGGCAATTCCCAGCCCCGGCCTGCTGCTGCCGGCAGGCCCCTCAGCCCTGGCCAGGTCGCGACCGCCGCCCAGGCGGAAGAGCGCCGCAAGGCCGCAACGCGCAAGCTTTTTGCCCGGATTCGCTCGCTCGAAGCGATTGTCGGCGCCGATCTGCGTAAGCGCGGCAGCCTGCTGCTCTCGCAGGC
>Ga0134128_10011686_pt1 | contig 10483 bp, 12 predicted proteins | sample KB31754_FD_96462 | JGI IMG/M metagenome (GOLD analysis project Ga0134128, IMG submission 96462) | Terrestrial soil microbial communities with excess Nitrogen fertilizer from Kellogg Biological Station, Michigan, USA - KB3-175-4 | ecosystem: Environmental > Terrestrial > Soil > Unclassified ...
GCACGGGGCCGTACATGCTCGGCGAATACCGCCGCATCACGCGCATCGTGCTCGTCGCGAACCCGACGTTTCGCGAGACGTACTACGAGCCGGCGGGCCCGATTCCCGATGCCTCGCGCACGGTTGCGCAGGCGCTATCCGGCAAACGCCTGCCGCTCGCGTCGCGCATCGAGATCAGCGTGCTCGAGGAAGGGCAGGCGCGCTGGCTCGCATTCCTCAATCGCGAGATCGATTTTCTCGACATCGTGCCGCCCGAGTTCACGTCGCAGGCACTCGACGAGAACGGCAAACTGCTGCCGTGGCTCGCCGAGCGCGGCATCGCGCACGACGTGCTGCTGCGGCCGAACTCATGGTGGGTCTACTTCAACATGCTCGACCCGGTCGTCGGCGGCTACACGCCCGAGAAGATCGCGCTTCGCCGCGCGATCGGCATGGGGTACGACAATGCGGAAGCGATCCGCGTGCTGCTGAAGGGCCGCGCGGTGCCGGCGAACGGACCGATTCCTCCCGACATCGCCGGCTACGATCCGAATCTTCGCACCGACGCGCAGCTGTACAACCCGGCGTTCGCGCGGGCGCTGCTCGATCGCTTCGGCTACAAGGATCGCGACGGCGACGGCTACCGCGAGATGCCGGATGGCAAGCCGCTGACGATCGAGCGCTGGTCGACGCCGAACTCCGCCGCGCGCGAGGGCGACGAGCTGTGGAAGAAGAACATGGATGCGATCGGCATCCGCATCGTCGTCAAGAAGGATCGCGTGCCTGAACTGCGCAAGATGGCGCGGCAGGGCAAGATCCCGATGCGAAGCGACGGCTGGAACGCCGACTATCCCGATGCCGAGAATTTCATGCAGCTGCTCTACGGACCGTCGGGGCCCGAGAACAGCGCGCGCTTCGACCTGCCCGAGTTCAACAAGCTGTACGAGGAGGCGCGCACGCTGCCCGACTCACCCGCGCGCACGAAGCTCTTCGACCGGATGACGAAGCTGGTCATTGCCTACGCGCCGTGGCGGATGACCTATCACCTGCTCGAGGACAGCCTGCGTCATCCGTGGATCGGTACGTACGTGCCGCATCCGATCCGCTCGCAATGGTGGCAATACATCGACGTCGATCCGGCATTGCGCGCGCGCAGTCACTGAACCGGGCGAGTCACTCCTTCTTCTTCGGAATCTCGTACTGCTTGCAGGTGAGGTGCACGAGCTGCTGGTCGCGGATCAGCTCGAGATTCATTCCCTTGCCGCGCAATTCCATCTGGCCGTTCAGATAGCGAATGCCGGACCCCATCGGCACCTGGTAGAGCACGACGCGCGTGCCGTCGGGCATCAGCAGCCGGGCCTCGCCCTCGTCGAAGTGGATCACGATGCGCTCGCCCGGGCGCTCGCAGTCGACCGTGTGCTTCGCGGCCTCGATCTCTTCCTGCGTGGGACCGGTCCGGCATCCGCCGAGCGCCGCAAGCGCGAGAAGGGCAGCGACGGTGATCCGCGATGACGACATGCGACGCTCCGTCAGCCGCCCTTGGCCTTCTGGATCTGGTCGTTGTACGACTTGACGCTCTCGTTGTACTCGCTGATCGCGGCATTCGACGCCTTCACGTGCGGCTCGGCGAGCGCCTGCTGCTCCTCGACGAACTTCTTCAGGCAGTCGATGTAGGCGACAAAATCCTTCTGCCACGCGCGCCTCACGTTTTCGCTGGCGAGATTGCCGGGATACTCGCCGGGCTTCGCGCCGCACTCGGGCTTGGGCACCGCCGCCGGCGCAGCTGCCGCACCGGGAGACGCCGCGGGCGTGGTGGTTTGCGCCATCGCCGATGCGGCGACGGCAGTGAAGGCAATGACGGCGATGGCCGGGACGACGCGATGAGTCATGGGTATCTCCTCCTTTTATCGGCGCGATTCTACCCTCGTGCGTTGCGGTTCAGAGCAGCGAGCGCAGCGCGCGCATGCCGAGCGCGACGAGATCGATGCCGTGCTCGCTTTCGTATTCGCGGCGATTCTTCTCGAGCTCGCGCTCGACCGTCGCGATCGCGACGACGGCGTCGCCCGACATCGCAGGCGGCGCGGTTCGCCGGACTTCGGCCGCGTCGAGATGGTCGAGCGCTTGCTTGACGGCGTCCGGATCGAGCAGCATCACCGGGGCGCCGCAGTAAGGGCACACCGCATTGCGATCGAGCGGAACCGGCCCGCCGCAGCTCACGCAGCGCACGGTGGAGACGACGGCGCGCAGCCGCGCGAGTTCCTGCGCGTCGGGCGTTCGGATGAAGTTCTTCTCGCGCAGGAACTGCACGTACGGGGTGAAGCGGCCATGCGCATAGCGACAGCGGTAGTAGGTGAAGCGCGTCGTATGCTGGATGTCCTGCGTGAGCGAAAGCGCGGTCGTGCAGCGCGGACAGGGCAGCACCGCACGATACGCCGCGCGCTCCTTGGGCTCCGACGCGGCGATCACGCGAAAGAGCGCGATGACGGCGCCGGGCGTCAGCTGCTGACTTTCGTTCGCATCGAGCCACAGCGCCTGGCAGTCGTCGCAGACGTCGACCGCTAGCGGCGCCAGCGGCTCGCGCGCGAGCGTGACGCCGCGCATGGCCGCGTCGCAACCGGGACAGCTCAATGAGACGCGGGCGCCGACCGCATCGTCCGCGGGCACGCGACTAGCTCCGGTACGCTACGATACGACGCGCAGCGTCGCGAGTGGACAGTTGATCCAGTGCACTTCCTTGTTCTCGCGGCGCGCGGCCCGCTCGACCTGGTCCATCCGGTCGGAATTGCAGACGACGCGGCCATCGACGTCGGCTTTCGTGTACTCGACCGGCGCGCACGCCGAAAGAACGCCTGCGACAACGATGATCGACAACGCAACCACGGTCTTCATCACGTGCTCCTCCTTCCACGCCGATCATAGGGCAGCGCCGACGGCGTCGGCAAGCGCGTGGCGAACGCGCGGTCAGCGGGCGGCGAACGTGTTGCAATCGCGCAGGTCGCCCGACTGCAATCCGGTCTTGAACCAGCGCGCGCGCTCCTCCGACGTCCCGTGCGTGAACGAGTCGGGCACGACATAGCCCTGCGTGCGTTTCTGGATCCGGTCGTCGCCGACGGCCGCCGCGGCGCGCAAACCGCTGTCGACGTCGTTCGCGTTGATGATTCCGCGCTTGACCGAATAGAAGCCCCAGACGCCCGCGTAGCAATCGGCCTGCAACTCGAGGCGCACCGACAGCGCATTCGCCGCACGCTCGTCGCTGCGCTCCATTTGCGCCTGCACCTTCTGCATCGTGCCGAGCAGGTCCTGCACGTGATGCCCGACTTCGTGCGCGATGACGTACGCCTGCGCGAATTCGCCCGGTGCGCCGAAGCGCGTGGCGAGTTCGTTGAAGAACGTCGTGTCGAGATAGAGGTTTTGGTCGCCCGGACAGTAGAACGGGCCGACCGCGGCCACCGCGCGTCCGCAGGCGGACTTGGTCGCGCCGCGAAAGAGCACGAGCGTCGGCGGTACATAGCGCGAACCGTTCTGCTTGAAGATCGCGCTCCACACGTCCTCGGTGTCGCCGAGCACCGCACGCGAGAAATCCTTGTTGACCGCCGCCGTCGACGCGCCGGAGCCGCTCGGCGGAGCGTAGCCCGGCGGCGCGGTCTGTTGCTGCTGCACGCTGCCGCCACCGCCCGACAGCAACCCGAGCATGTCGAGCGGGTTGATGCCGAACAGCATCCCGACGATCACGAGGATGATCAGCGCGCCGCCGCCGATGTGCAGGCCGCCGAGCGGGAATCCGCCGCCGCCGCTTCCCTCGGGCGCGCCTTCCGTCCGGTCCTCGACGTTGTCGCTGCGCCGGTAATCGCCCCACCGCATCGCCTTCTCCCTTTGGCCGCCGTGCTACGGCTTCAATGCGCGATAGAGAAACGGAAGGCTCACGTCCATCCGGTAATCGATCGACGAGTGATTGTCGTCGAATTCCTCGTAGACGTGCGGGATCCCGTTTTGCGTCAGGCGCTTCGAAAGAACCCGCGCGCCGTAGTGCAGATGATACTGGTCGCGCCACCCGCAATCGATGTAGATGCCGAGCATCGACTTCAGGTTCCGCTTGCACGCTGCCACAAGGTTGACCGGATCGTTGCGCTGCCAGCGGCGCCAGCGCGCGCGGATGAGCTCGCCCGTCTCGAGGTCGAACGGCAGGCGAAAGCCGAGCGGCGTGTTCGGGTCGGGGTCGTAGGTGGCCGCCATCGCGAGGTTCATCAGCGCGTGCACCTCGGTGTCGGCGAGCTTGTCCTTGGTGAAGACGTGATCGAGGAAGCGGCGTACGCGGCCGTCGTCGATGCCGGTGGCGATGTCGCGATCGTCGCGGACAGAGACACTGATGCGGCCCGGCGCGCGCGGACGCTTGCGATAGCGGTCGAGCTCGTTCAGCGTGCGCGGCCAGTCGCAGTAGTAGCAGAAATCGAACAGCGCATCGCCGGAATGGTCGGCGATCGCGCCCCAATGGCGCGCATATCGCATCGCGTGGATCATCGCGCCGTAGCCGCCGGACGACTTGCCGAAACAGCCGCGATGCTCGCGCGCCGCAAGCGTATGGAATTCGCGATCGACGAACGGAATCAGCTCGCGCGTCAGGTAATCGGCGTAGCGCCCGATCGCCGACGAGTTCACGTACTGGTTGCCGCCGAGCGACGTGAAGCAATCGGGAAACACGATGATGGCCGGGCCCATCTTGCGCTCGGCGACGAGACGCGCTGCGCGCTCGGGCACGTTCTCGTCGAAAGGCCGCCAGTTGACGTGCGCGAGCCCCGACCCGGTGAAGCCGACGAGATCGAAGAGGACGGGAAAGCGCTTGCCGCGACCGCTGGTGCGCCCGCGGACGGCGCCGCTGTCGTAACCCGGCGGCAACCATACGGCGAGCTTGCGCAGATGCGGATCGCCGAGCGGATTGTCGGCGAGCACCTTCGAGTCGTACTCGAGCACGACCGTCGTGCCCGACGGTTGCGTGTTGCGCTTTCGGCTCACGGAACTCTCGGCGCTTCGCGATTGGATGCTGATTCGCCGTCGTGGCGGCCGTCCGGGTGCATGGGGTCTCGCTCGGGTTCGAATGGCCGCGATTGTGACGGCCGGCGGGCTTTGAGGCAACGCTAGAATCCACACCTTTTGCGCCCGAGATGCTGGTCTCCGATCCCGCTGCCGCCGAGCTTCCGCCGATCAGCCGCGCGGCGCTCTTCGCGAGCTTCCTCAAGATGGGCCTCCTGGGCTTCGGGGGCGTACTCCCTTGGGCGCGCCGCGTGATGGTCGACGAGCGCCGCTGGCTGTCCGATCGCGAGTTCGCCGAGCTGATCGGCCTTTGCCAGGTGCTGCCCGGGCCGAACGTCGTCAACCTGTCGATCATTTTCGGCGCGCGCACGCACGGACGGCTCGGTGCGGTCATCGCGATCACGGCGCTGCTGTTCATGCCGGTCGGATTGATGCTGCTGATCGCGACACTGTACGCATCGGTCGCACAGGATCCGCTGACGCGCAATGCGATCGCCGGCGCGTCGGCCGCGGCGGCTGGGCTGATTCTCGGCACCGCGCTGCGGCTCGTGCTGCAGACGCGGCCGCCGCTGCGCGGACTTTTGACCGGGGCCGCGGCATTCATCGGCGTCGGCGTGCTGCAGTGGCCGCTGCTGTGGGTGATTCCGTTTCTGATCGTCGTGGCCGTGGTCGCCGAGCGGCGCGCGACGCGCGCTAAATGACCTGTCGCGCCGCTGCGCTCGCTTCGTGCTTCTGACCCGATGAGCGCCAGCCTGCACGTCCTGACCGAGATTGCAATGCGCTTCGCGGCGCTGTCGCTCGTTGCGATCGGTGGCATCAACGCGATCCTGCCCGAGATCCACCGCGTCGTCGTCGATCTCGAGGGCTGGATGACGAGCGCGCAATTCGCCGATCTTTTCGCACTCGCGAATCTCGCGCCGGGTCCGAACGCGATGATCGTCGCGCTGGTCGGATGGAAGGTCGCCGGCGTCACCGGTGCGATCGTCGCGACGATCGCCGCGTGCGGGCCGTCGTCGGTCGCGTGCTACATCGCGTGGCATTTCGCCGATCGCCTCCGCCAGTCGCCGTGGCGGATGATCGTGCAGCACGCACTTGCGCCGCTTGCGATCGGGCTCATCCTCGCGAGCGGCTACACGGTTGCGCGCGGGGCCGATCGCTCGCCCGGCGCATTCGCGTTGACGCTGATCGCGACGGCGATGCTCGCGTGGACGCGGGTGAATCCGGTTTGGGTGCTGCTCGGCGCCGGCCTCGTGGGGCTCGCCGGGTTCGCGTAAACCGAAGGCGCTTACTTGTTGCGCGGGTCGAGCATCGAGCCGCGGCAGCGCGGCGAGCCGCAGCGGCACGCGTAGTTCGCAAGCATCCGCTTCGTGCGCCGGCCGGGCACGTTCAGCTTGTAGTCGTACGACAGTTCCTCGCCGGCGCGGATGATCCGCTTCGCCTCGATGAAAACGCGCCCCTCGTCGTTCTCGTAGGGGACGCAGTTCGGCTGACAGCTGTGGTTGATCCACCGCGCCGCGTTGCCGCGCACGCCCGCATCGATCACGCGCCCGTCGTTCAGCTCGAACAGGAACGTGTGAAACGGGTTGTCGGGATCGCTGTCCGGCAGATCGTCGGCCTCGTCGGCGGTGATGCGGCGACCCCGGTACTCGACGATGTCGTCGCCCTTTTCGATCGTGCGCGTCGCGAATACGCCGCGCCCGTGGATCGGCGAGTGGCGCACCGCGTAGGCGCGCTTCGCGTTCGATTTCGCCTGCTTCGTCGCCGGGCGCTTGCGGGATTGCGGCATCGCGTTTCTTGCTTGACGAGGGGCGCCGATTGTCGCATGAGCTGGCGCCGGCGTTCGTCGCGCTTGAAAAGTCCGCGGGCAGCCGCAAATCATTTGCATGCGAACATCTCACATGCAAATCGGTGCCCGGACCCACGATGCGCCGCCGCGCACGGCGCCACGAAGCGACGCGCCGCGTGCAGCCGCGGCCGACCGCGTCGAGTCGCTCGGACTGCTGATCCTGGGCCTGTCGAAGGCGTGGCGCGAGGAGCTCGATCGGCGGCTTCGGCCCCTCGGTCTCACGCGCGTGCAATGGCAGGCGCTCCTGTGGCTCTCGCGCGCCGGCGGTGCGCTGGTCCAGCGCGAGCTCTCCGATCGGCTCGACATCGGCGCGCCGGCGACGGTCGCGCTCGTCGACCGGATGGAGCGCGACGGCCTCGTCACGCGCAGCGCGGTGCCCGGCGACCGCCGCCGCAACGCAGTCGTCGTCACGGCGAAAGCGCGTCGGCTGCAGGCGACGATCGAGGCGACCGCGGACGAGCTGCGCCGCGAAGTGATGGGCGCGCTCACCCGCGACGAGATCAATGCGCTGCATGCGCTGCTCGCGAAGGCGAAGGCGCGCATCGACGCGCTGCGGCGATGACTCGGCTGTCCTTTCGCCTGTCCGTCAAATCGGTGCTGATCCTGCTCGGCATCGTGCTCGTCGCGATCGCCGCGGTCTGGTACTGGTACGAGAGCAGGCTTCGCCAATCCACCGACGACGCGTACGTCAACGCGAAGATCGTGCAGGTATCGTCGCTCGTGATGGGGCAGGTCGTCGGCGTGCCGATCCACGACAACCAGTTCGTGCACAAGGGCGACATCCTGTTCGAGATCGACCGGCGGCCGTTCGAGGCCGCACGTGGCGAGGCGGAAGGCAAGTTGCGGCAGGCCGAGCAGGGGACGCGGCAGGATCAGTCGGACCTGCTGGCCGCGCAGGCCGATACCGCGCAGCAGGAAGCGGCGCTCACCAATGCCGAGTCGAACCTGCGGCGCACGACGCAGCTCGTCAAGGAGAACTTCGTGTCGAAGCAGGCCGAGGACGACGCACGTGCGCGTGTCAACACCGCGCAGGCGGCCGTCGCCGCCGCGAAGGCGCGCGTGCAGAAGGCGCGCGAAGCGCTGGCGACGACGCCGAGCGGCACGACGCCGGCGGTGCGCGTCGCGCAGGCACAGGTCGAAAAGGCCGGCCTCGATCTCGAGCACACGGTCATGCGCGCGCCCGAGGATGGCTGGATCACGCGGCTCGACTTGACGCCCGGCACCGTCGTGACGCCCGGCAATCCGCTCTTCGCAATCGTCGTCGCCAACAGCTTCTGGGTCGACGCGAACTTCAAGGAAACCGAGCTCTCCGGCGTCGTCCCCGGGCGGCCGGCGACGATCGTCGTCGACATGTATCCGCATCGCACGTTCCACGGGCGGGTCGAGAGCCTGGCCGGCGGCACCGGTGCCGCGTTCTCGCTGCTGCCGCCGCAGAACGCGAACGGCAACTGGGTGAAGATCGCGCAACGCGTGCCGGTGCGCGTGAGCATCGCCGATCCTGATCCAGCGCACCCGTTGCGCGTCGGTGCGACGGCAACGGTGACCATCTCGATCGCGCAGCGATGAAACGACCGGCGGCGTCCGCGCCGGACGGCGGATCGCGCTTCTTCCTGACGCTCGCGGTGATGGCGGCCACCGTGATCCAGGTGCTCGACACGACGATCGTCAACGTCGCGCTGCCGCACATGGCCGGCGAGCTGTCGGCGTCGCTCGACCAGATCAGCTGGGTACTGACGAGCTACATCGTGGCCGCGTCGATCGTGATGCCGATGACCGGCTACCTGACCGATCGCCTCGGCCGGCGACGCTATCTGCTGATCAGCATCGCGGGCTTCGTTGCCGCGTCGGCGTTGTGCGGCATCGCGACGTCGCTGGCGGAGATCGTGCTGTTCCGTCTGTTGCAAGGCATCTTCGGCGCATCGCTCGTGCCGCTGTCGCAGGCGATCATGGTCGACAGCTATCCGATGCACGAGCGCGGCAAGGCGCTCGCGATCTGGGGCATGGGCGTGATGGTCGCGCCGATCCTCGGGCCGACGATCGGCGGCTGGCTCACCGAGGCGATCGACTGGCGCTGGAACTTCTACATCAACGTGCCGATCGGCATCCTGTCGTTCATGCTAGCCGCTCGTTACGTTCCCGACACCGAGGTCAAGGCGCGCCGGATGGACTGGTGGGGACTCGTGTTTCTCGCGATGTTCATCGGCGGCCTGCAGTACCTGCTCGATCGCGGACAGCAGGAGGACTGGTTCTCCGCGGCGTCGATCCGCTGGTCGGCGATCGTGCTCGTCGTGGGCCTGGGGCTTTTCGTCACGCATTCGCTGCTCGCGAAGCGCGAATCGCTGTTCAATCTGTCGATGTTCGCCGATCGCAACTTCGCGGCAGCGACCATCGTCGGCGGCGCCATGGGCCTGTCGCTCTACGGAGGAATGCTGCTGCAGCCGGTGCTGTTCGAGAACATCCTCCAGTATCCGACGTTCGACACCGGCCTCGCGATGATGCCGCGCGGCTTCGGCAGCCTGATCAGCATGCTGATCGTCGGCCGTCTGGTCGGCCGGACCGGTGCAAAACCGCTGATCTATTTCGGCATCGCGACCGGTCTTCTCGGCGCATGGATGATGACGCACGTCGGCTTCGACACGAATGCGGCGGCGATGATCGTGCCGCTGCTGTTGCAGGGCATCGGCATCGGCTTCGTGTTCGTGCCGCTGTCCGCGATCGCGTTCGCGACGCTGCCGAAATCATTGTCGGCGGAAGCCGCGGGCGTCTACAGCCTGATCCGCTCGATCGGCTCGTCGATCGGCATCTCGATCGTCAGCGTGTCGCTCGCGCGCGGCGCACAGGCGAGTTGGGGTGCGTTGCGCGGCTTCGTCGATCCCTTCCGCATCGAAGTGCAGCAGTATCTCGATCCGATGCATCTGAAGGCGCAGGGTGCGGGCATCGCACTCATCGCGCAACAGACGGCGCTGCAGGCGCAGATGCTCGGCCTGCTGCGCGCGTTCTGGGTCATCGTCGTGAGCTTCGTCGTGATGGTCCCGCTCGTGATGTTGCTCCGTCCCACGCGCGGCGGTTCCGCTCCCGCGCACGCCGCGATGGCCGAGTAGATGTTCTCCGGCATCGCGCGCAGCGATTCGTGCGCGATGCGTCGCCTGCGTGTTGCACGCGAGCGACACGTTCGTCGCGGGTTGGCGTCGGTGTCGGCCGCGCGTCGCTCATGTGCAATCGGCGCTCGGTTATCCTCGATCCATTCGAACGAATGCCGGGAGCGTTCACGCCAACGGCAGCGGGCTCGCAGACGCTTCTGGCGCAATACAGCGGCGACGCGAATTACGCGATCACGCTCTCGAATACGCTCCCGCTCGACATTGCCGCTGCCCCGATGCCGCCGACGATCGCCGTGATTCGGGTGCCCGCGCTCGATGATCACGCGCTTGCCGCTCTCGCGTTGCTGATTGTCGCGTCACTGGCCGTGCGGGCGCGGCGCCGCTCGCGCGGCCGACGCTTCGAGCTGGTCGACGCGGACGAGCGCCGGAAAGAGCCGCATCCACAGGAGCACGATCGCCAGCGTGCCGACGCCGCCGACGATCACCGACGGAACCACGCCGAGCCACGCGGCCGTCACGCCCGATTCGA
>Ga0134128_10011687_pt1 | contig 10482 bp, 8 predicted proteins | sample KB31754_FD_96462 | JGI IMG/M metagenome (GOLD analysis project Ga0134128, IMG submission 96462) | Terrestrial soil microbial communities with excess Nitrogen fertilizer from Kellogg Biological Station, Michigan, USA - KB3-175-4 | ecosystem: Environmental > Terrestrial > Soil > Unclassified ...
ACAGACAATCCTAAAACTCACGGCCTGCTGAGCGCGGAGATGCATCCGCCCTCGGCAATGCTGCAGCGGCTCAGGTCAGCTGATGCAGCCGGGCTCCAGATTTGTATCCATGCAATCGGCGATCGTGCCATCTCCATGACCCTGGATATGTTTGAGCAGATTGAAAAGTTGAACGGCAAGCGTGACCGGCGCTGGCGCATCGAACATTCTCAGCACATGGCCGCCAAAGACTTTGCCCGGTATGCGCAGCTGAATGTGATCGCGTCCGTGCAGCCGTACCATGCCATTGACGACGGCCGCTGGGCGGAAAAGAGGATTGGTCCTGAGCGCATCAAGCGGACGTATGCTTTTCGCACCTTTCTTGAAAATGGTGTGCGACTGGCATTCGGGACAGACTGGTCCGTGGCGCCGTTGAGCCCAATGTGGACAATCTATGCCGCAGTAACTCGCGCGACGCTGGATGGAAAAAATCCCGACGGCTGGATTCCAGAACAGAAATTGACAGTGGCTGAAGCTGTTGAGGCTTACACCATGGGATCTGCGTATGCGGAGTTTCAGGAAAAAGATAAAGGATCAATCACAGCTGGAAAGTTGGCGGACTTTGTGGTCTTGAGCGATGACATCTTTCACATCCCGCCCTCACAGATCAAAAACGTGAAAGTCGAGGCGACATATCTTGGAGGAAAGCTGGTTTACGGCGGCATCGAGTAAACGACTCCAGTTTTGCGTGAAACTTAATCTTTTGAGTCCGTCCCAGTGTTTCCCGTCACCTGCACGGATTGGGCAGTGTACTGGCTGCCCTCGAAGATGGCGACAATCTTTACCGGCGTCCCCACTGAGAGATTGCCTGCTTCTGCCGTGTTGTGCGGCGAGAAGTGAATGTCATAAGTCTTGCCATCAATATTCTGAACTGCCAGCAGTCCGCGGTGCATATCGAGGTAGGCCACTTTACCCACGAATGTGAAAGCTGCGCCGGGCATGGCTATTACCGTAATCTGCCGGGCAATGCCGCGGTAGCCACTCTGTGCGGAGAACTTTACGTGCACCAGCGCCCCAGGCTTCACTGAACCCAGTGTAATGGGCGTGTTGCCGTTGGTGATCAGTGTCTCTTTATCAACGCCAAAATGTACCGGCACAGAATTAATGTTATCGCGCAGGCTGAGTTGCCCGTGCTCTGTATCGACTGATGTTATCTGACCGCTGGCATCCGCCGGAGGCGCCGTAACGCCCACCCTGATGTTGCGGGCAAGAATGTCATGGTTGGCGGGATCAAGCATGGTGTCCACGTAGACCCGCTCGCCTTTTTTCAGTGCCAGTTGCGTGGTCTCGGCGCCGTTGCGGAAGATGTGTGTCCGCTCATCGAAAGAGACTTTCCAGTGGCCACCTCCGAACACATTGACCACCATGCGGTTGCGGATACGATCTACGCTTCGAATGGTCCCGCCCACCAGCGTGGTCCCGCCGGAAGGGAACGGTGGCGGATCAAGTATAGGATCATGGCCGTTCGTAGACAGGCCGCCTGAGGTGGCCGAGCTGTCCAGAATTTCTGTTTTGGGTTGTGGTGGAGGGCCGGGTGGAACGTTGGCGGCTGCTGCATCTTGCTTCGCTTTTCCATTCGTCGTTCCATTCATCGTTGGGTTCGACGAGGGTTGTTGAGGCTGATTTGCCTGCGGCTGTGACGTGGTGGTTGAAGTGTCTGCAGCGTTTGGAACTGCGCTGCCGGTCGGCGATGAAGGTGAAGCAGGCTGTGCCGATGCAGGCGGCTGCGTCTGTGGCACCGTAGTGGGCGCCGGATTGGGTGCTTGCGGGGTCGCCATGGGTGTTTGCGGCGTCCCGGAAGAATTCTTCGGCTCTGAAGAGGCTGGCTGTTGTGCCCAGACACAGGCAGTCAGTAAAAACAATGTGGCAGCAAGAAATGGGGAACGATGCATATGCTTTTTTGCGTCCAACAGAACCGGGCGGCATCACCAGTTCAACTTGGATTGGATGCAAGTGTCAGCAGCTCAGATGGCAGGTTGCCGTTCTAAGGTGAAAAAGCTACTATCCGGGTACCCAACCTAAACCGCGCTGGCTCCCATCCAACAGCAAAGCAGAGCTACTGCCTCTGACGCGACGATTTACTGAAGGATCGATATCCGCATGCGCCTTTACCTGCTCATAGTTCTGATTCTTTCGTTCGGATTTGTGTCCGCCGGAGCCCAGGAATTACGCCTTCCGCTGCCCAAGAAGAGCAAGTACACGCCGGTTCAAAAGCTTAATCGTGATGGCGTGAAGGCTCTTGGGAAGCATGATGTCGATAAGGCCAAACGCTATTTTTACAAGGCCTACCTCATTGACCCGAATGATCCGTTCACGCTCAACAATCTGGGGTACGTCGCAGAACTTGAGGGCGATGGCGACCGCGCGCAGCGGTATTACGACCAGGCCGAGGCCAATACCTCAGATGCGCTGGTAGATCAATCCACGGAACCGCAGGACATCGGCAAAGCTGTGGACAAGATTGCTGGACGCACTGCGGAAGGGCCAATGAAGGTCAATCAACTGAACAGCCAGGCCGTGCGTCTCTTGAACCAGGACCGTGCTCCGGAGGCCGACCTGCTTCTGCAGCAAGCACTTAAGATGGAGCCCAATAATCCGTTCTCACTGAACAACATGGGCTTCGCTAAGGAAAAAGAGGGCGAACTGGAGGAAGCGATCCGCTCCTATAGCAAGGCAGCTCAGACCGGATCTCGGGAACCCGTGGTGGTGACTGTAAATAAAGAGTGGCGCGGCCGGGCCATCAGTGAGGTTGCGGGAGAGAATGCTGAAAAAGCGCGGAAAGAACTTGCGAAATCAAACAATATAGACGACCAGGTTGCTCGATTAAACTTGCGCGGCGTTTCCGCCATGAACCGTAATGATCACAAGGCTGCCCGAGAGTACTTCCAGCAGGCCTACAAACTCGATCCCAGGAATTCATTCACCATCAACAACATGGGATATCTCTCCGAGCTCGAAGGAGACAAAGAGACGGCGAGTTCTTATTACGAGCAGGCACAAAACGCCAGACGTTCACGAGCAAGAGTTGCCGTCTCAACCCGGCCGGAGGCGGAAGGCAAGGCCGTGGGACAAGTGGCGGAGCAAAGCGACTCGCTGGTAGACAGTCAAATGCAAGCCGTGGCTGAAGCCAAGCGTCGCGGTGGCACGCCGCCAACGCTGCGAACACGAGACAACCGCACCGTGATTGATAAGGCCCGCCCGTCGCACACTACGCCGTCGAATGTGGGGCAACAACCGCCCGGCCAGGAAGATCAGTCAGAGCCGGCTGCTCCGCAATCAGATCAGCCACCGCAATTGAAGCAGAGGACTCCTCCCGCAGGCAATTCAGCGCCGCAGCAGAATCCGCCACAGAGCAATAGCCAGCAGCCGCCTCGATAAGCGGACTGCTAAACAAACTGTATCGATTGGGAACTCCGAGCTTCTCACCCTCTTTCACGAACGATGGTGTGTTCACACCAATGGTCCTATCCCGGTGCCCATGGAGATCGGTTTCAGCAGGGCAGTTTCAACATATCTCTTGGCTGCCCGAGCCGACTGAATGAGCGATTTCCCTTTGGCAAGGTTACAGGCCAATGACGTCGAAAAGGCACATCCAGTCCCGTGGGTAGAAGGGCTCGAGATTTTTTTGCCTTCCAGAACAACCGCTGTGTGCTCTTTTTGAACTACCAAATCCAAAGGAGCATCCAGATGCCCTCCAGTGATGATCACAGCCGCTGCTCCCATCCGTTGCAGCCGGAGCGCCGCATCGTTCATTTGCTCTAAGCTGTTGACCTCCAGCCCAGTCAGCATGGCTGCTTCGGCTATGTTGGGGGTGATGACCCAGGCCAGTGGCAGCAAACGTTCTCTTAAAAATTCCAGTCCGTCTTTGGAAATCATCTCTGCACCTGAAGATGATTTAAGAATGGGATCCAGGACAACATGTTTGGGCCGATGGCGTCTCAGAAACGCCGCCACGGCGCGCCCGGCTTCGGCCGATCCCACCATGCCGATCTTTACGGCGGCAATATCAAAGTCAATGGCAAGCTCTTCCACAGTCTCCGTGATGATTCTTCCTTCCACGGGATCCACGCGCAGAACGCCCCTGGTGGATTGCACAGTAAGAGCTGTAATGCAGCTGATTCCGTAGCATTTGTGTGCCGCAATCGTTTTTACATCGGCGGTTATGCCGGCGCCGGATGAGGGATCAAAACCGGCAATGGAGAGAACAACCGGTTTGTGGCTGGTTTTGGGCTTTGCCATAGACGAAGTAGGGAATCACCGCACTCAGGTGTATTGTAAACATCCGCATCCCGCAGACTGAAGGTAAGCAACAGGAAAAACCGGAGCACAAGATTTGTCTGCACGATTGAACCTGGTAGACCGGCTTTATCTGTTTTATCTCACAGCGGTGGCTGGTCTCGCCATCTGGGGCTCCCATTCCGCCCTGCGAATCACTCTCGCGCATTGCGCCATTGCATTGCTGATTGTGCTCCTGGCAATGAATGCTCATCGCTCAAAGATGATTCGATTCCTTCATGACTGGTATCCGCTGGCGATGTTTATCTTCAGCTTTGAAGAGATTGCGCGCTTTTCTCTGGTGTTGGTTCCGCATTGGCAAGACGCAAGCATCATCGCTCTTGAGCAGCGGGTTTTTTCGACTTCACCAAACTTGTGGGCAAAGCATGGGTCACGCCTGCTGTCTGAAATCATGGATCTGGGTTACTTCTCGTACTATCCGCTTTTTCCAATCGTTGCCGGGTGTTTGTATGCGAGGGAAGAGCGGCGTCCGTTTCATCAGCTTGTGCTCGCAGCAGTGTGGATGTATCTGATCTCATTTTGCGTGTATCTGGCATTTCCTCTGGAGGGCCCGCGGAGGGCTCTGCCCGGGTTTCATGCTCCTCCGCCCGGGTGGCTTTTCACTGCAATTGTAGGAGTTATTCAGAGTGGAGCTGGCGTCCGTGGAAACGCCTTACCCAGCAGCCATGTGGCGCTGGCGCTTCTGTGTGCTTTCTCGGCTCAGCGATGGCTGCCGCGATTGGCGCCTTTCGTCTGGACAGCTCTTTGCCTCATCTGCCTTGGCGCGGTCTACGACGGATATCATTATTTTTCCGACGTTCTCGCCGGCCTTCTGGCGGCGCTAACCTCATCCCGATTGAGTAGTCTAACCGTCAGCCTAAGTTGTAAAATCGAGCGACCAACGAGACCACGATTTTCTTAAGCAAAGTTCTTAAGTCACCTCCTGGAGGAAATTCATGAAATCTTCCTGCCGGCTCTTTCTTGTTCTGCTGGCGCTTACATCTATCTCGATGGCGCAGGGACAGAAGAAAAACGGCAATGCGTCTTCTGCCAAAGCGCCAGCCAGTTCAACATTTCAAGTCCCCGTGGAGTATTACAAACTGCCGAATGGGCTGCGCGTCTCGCTTTCACCGGACCATACAGCTCCAACGGTCACCGTCGCGGTCTACTACCGCATTGGGTTTCGCGTTGAACCGCGCGATCGCACCGGCTTTGCCCACCTTTTCGAGCACATGATGTTTCAGGGTTCACAGAACCTGGGGAAGATGGAGTTCATCAGACTGGTGCAGAAAAATGGTGGGATCCTGAACGGGTCGACGCGCTTCGACTTCACCAACTATTTTGAGGCGCTGCCTTCCAATAAGCTGGAGACCGCATTGTGGGCCGAAGCTGACCGTATGCGAGGCTTGAACATTACGGAAGAGAACCTGAAGAACCAGCAGGGTGTGGTCGGCAATGAAGTGAAAGTGAATGTGCTGAACCGCCCCTATGGCGGTTTCCCCTGGGTGGACATGCCGCAATACGCGAACACCAACTGGTACAACGCCCACAATTTCTATGGCGACCTGAAAGACATTGAAGCGGCGAAGCTTGAAGATGTGCAGAAGTTTTTTAAAACCTATTATGTGCCCAGCAATGCGGCGTTGGCCGTGGTAGGTGATTTTGATCCGGCGCAGGCGAAACAGTGGATCCAGAAATACTTTGCCGGTATCCCGTCACCTCCGCAGCCAAAGCTGCCCGATCTGACAGAGCCACGGCAGGAAAAAGAAAAACGCGCCACTAAGGTTGACGCTCAGGCCAAACGGCCTGCCATTGCTCTGGCCTACCACATGCCGGCGCGCAACACGCCGGAATACTATGCCATGGGCATACTCAACCAATTGCTGCTTGAAGGCGATGACAGCCTGTTGCACGAGGAACTGGTAAAGAAGCGCGCTCTTACCTCTGAAGTAGACGGTGGCGTCAACCTGCTGGGGAATCTTTATAACTACAACGGCCCCATGCTCTGGACCGCCTATCTGTTTTATGACAACGAGGTGAAACCAGAGACAATCATTTCCGCAGTTGATTCCGTTATCGATCAACTCCAGGCCAAACCGATTGATCAGAAGACCTTGGACCGCTCTTTGATCAAGCTCCGTTCTGATCTTTACGATACCGAAGGCGGCTTCTTTGGCGTGGGCCTGGCGGATCTGTTGTGCAGCTTTGCTCTCTTTGACGATAACCCCGCACGCGTAAACACCCTTGAAGCCCAATTCCGGAAGGTTACACCGGCGCTGATTCAAAAGACGGCACGTGAATACCTGCGTTCCAGCAACCGCACCATTCTGGTAGTGGAACCCAAAACAGCCTCGGCGGAAGCTGATAAACCGGCAAAGTCAGGGAATTAAGGAGGAGCCATGAGCAAAATGAAATGGTTGAAGCAGATTGTATTTACCGGTATGGCTCTTATTGGGAGCCTTGTAGCGCAGACGGCGCCAAAGCAGGCGCCTCCGGCGGGTGGACCTCCTAAGGCATTTCAGCTGCCCGCAAAACAGACCTTCTCGTTGCCGAATGGACTGCGTGTCACCATGGTGCCTTATGGAAACCTGCCGAAGGTCACAATCGCAGTGATTGTGCGTGCCGGTGAATTGAATGAAGCGCCGGACCAGGTCTGGATGTCTGATTTTGTCGGCCGGATGATCAAGGAAGGCGGTACCACTTCCCGCAGCGCCCAGCAGGTGGCACAGGAAGCGGCGTCCATGGGCGGCTCGGTTGATGTGAATGCCGGCGCCGACCAGACTGAAATCGCTTCGGATGTACTCTCTGAATTCGGCCCCAAAGCTGTGGCGTTGCTTGCTGATGTTTCCGAGCATCCGCTGCTGCCGGATTCAGACCTGCCACGCATGAAGCAGGATGCCCAGCGCAGGCTCGCGATATCCAGGTCGCAATCGCAACCTCTGGCGCGCGAGCAGTTCATGAAAGTTCTGTACCCTGATCATCCCTACGGGCGAATCTTTCCCACCGAAGAGATGATCAGCAAATACACCATTGCTGACGTGCAGAAGTTCTATAAAGAAAATTTTGGCGCGGCCCGCACGCATGTTTATGTTGCCGGCAAATTCGATGCGCCAACGATGAAAAAAGCCATCACTGACGCGTTCTCCGGTTGGGCCAAAGGGCCCGATCCGCTGATCAATATACCTAAGCCAGAAACCAAACGGGCGTTCACTCTAATCGATCGCCCCAACGCCACACAATCAACTGTCTACGTTGGATTGCCAACCGTTTATCCAGGAGAAGCAGATTACATTCCTCTCTCCGTGACCAACACTCTGCTGGGCGGCTCCTTTGCTTCGCGGATTACGTCCAACATCCGCGAGCAGAAGGGATACACATACTCGCCTTTCAGCCAGCTTTCCTCGCGCTACCATGATGCCTATTGGGCGGAAATAGCTGACGTGACCACGGCTGTGACCGGGCCATCACTCAAAGAAATCTTCTATGAGATTAATCGTCTGCAGAAAGAAGCGCCGCCCGAGGCAGAGCTGAAGGGGATTCAGGACTACATTGCGGGCCTGTTCATTCTGCAGAACTCGTCCCGACAGGGCATCATCAGCCAAATTGCCTTCGCCGATTTGCACAATCTGGGCGATGATTATCTTGAAACCTACGTGAAGAAAATTTACGCGGTATCTCCGGAGCAGGTGCAACAGATGGCGGAAAAACACCTGACCACGGACAAGATGACCATCGTAGTGGTTGGCGACAAATCAAAAATCGCCGATCAGCTTACTCCGTATGAGAATAGCGGACAATAAATTCAAACCTAACTTGCGGAGAGACTGACAGACGTCTCTCCGCTTTTTCATTTCTGGCACTCTCAAGCGACTTTCTGGCGTCCTGAATCCGCACACTTGCCGTATCAACTGCAGAACTGCCAAACTAACCTGCGCTATATGGAAATCATCTTCGGTATCCATGCCGTGGAAGAAGCACTGGAAGCCCGCAGTCGCGGATTTGAATATGTGGCTGTGCTTTCCGGACGCGGCGATAATCGAATTCAGAAAATCGCCCAACTCTGCCGCACAGCCGGAGTGCCAGTACGTGCCATGCCGCGCGACCAGTTGACTCGACTTGCCAGGACCGCCGGTCACCAGGGAGTGGTCGCGGTTACGGCAGAGAAGAAGTATGCGGATCTCGATGATCTCCTGGCACAAAAGCGCGGGCAGTACACTTTTCTGGCTGTACTCGATGGAATTGAAGATCCGCATAACCTCGGTGCGATCATTCGCACGGCTGAAGGAGCAGGTGTAGAAGGCCTGATCATTCCAGAACGCCGCGCCACGGGGGTCACAGCGACCGTGGTCAAGGCATCGGCCGGCGCTTCGGAGTATCTTCCCATCGCCAAAGTCACCAACATCAGCCGCACTCTCGAAGAGCTCAAAGACCGCAACATATGGACGGTTGGCTTGGACGAGCGCGGCCAGAAAACTTACGACGAATTGGACTACAAGATGGATTGTGCCATCGTGCTGGGGGCAGAAGGTCACGGTCTTCACGAACAGATTCGAAAGAAGTGCGACTTTCTGATCTCTATTCCCATGCTGGGCAAGATCGCCTCGCTCAACGTCTCCGTCGCTGCTGGCGTGGTCATGTATGAAATCGCGCGGCAAAGGCGATCATGACGTGACCACGCCATGACGGTTGTGGAGTTTAAGAAATTCTGCAAGCGTACGGATGATCAGTCGCGATCCTCCACACCGGGTTTCTCCAGCGAGGCGTATCAATAAAGAAATTAAAAACATTAATCGAAACTTCATTCCTCTCTAATTGCCGCAGCAGATTCTTGGCAAGCTAGGAATCAAATTTGCTGCTTAGCCAAGCTCTTCCGGTTCAGATAGTTCTGCCGATTCCTGACTGTAACGGATTGAGTCTGCGCAGCCCTGAATGAATGTGCCACAGTTAGCCGATCGCAGTTGCTGGCGCGCCAATTTGGTTCATTTGCTGGCCAAGGGGTGGAAGCGTACATCCGCCCCTTCCGATTTCCACTTTGTATCCTCACCGAGGTGACGTGGGGATGTTGCGGCACAGGACCAGCCAAGAACATCCTGTGCTGCCCGATTTCGCTTTGCCAGAAGCATTGCTCCTGGCTTGGCGATTGGCCGCCGACGATTGGCGCGTCGGCGGCTTGACTTTTTCCCCGTCCATGTCCGATCCCGCAGTGACTCTGGGCAACTCAGCCGCTGCTCTGGGCACCTAATCTGCGCAGTTCCCCTCCTGAAAGTCTTTCCAAGAAAGGAAATCACTCATGCGTTTCTACGCTCTCTTTCTGGGAGTGTTGCTGGGCTTCTCTCCATTCATATCTGCACAAACAACCTTTACCGCCTCCAAGACCGCCACCCTTGGTGACTCATTTGTCGTAATTGGAGACTTCAACCGGGACGGAATTCCTGACATCGCCATTGCTCAGGAAACAGTATCCCCCGACACGAATGGCGTGGCCATTCTGCTTGGCAACGCCAATGGAACTTATTCGTCTTTCACCGGAGCTGTAGTGCCGGGTGAGATCAATCAAATGGCTATTGCAGATGTGAATCGAGATGGAAAACTTGATTTGCTGCTCAACATTTCAGATGGGAGCGGCGTCGCAGTCCTCCTGGGAAATGGCGACGGCACGTTTACCCGATCTGCTGACGTGAACACTGAATTTCAGCCCGGCGGTTTTGCCACCGGCGACTTCAACAACGACGGTTTTCCCGACCTGGCCATTCATGACTGTGAAGAAGTTGAAAATCCGTTTTGTACGGTTGCCATCTTTCTGAATGACCGCACGGGCCACTTCACCAAAACAGGAGCTATTACTCCTGTGAGCGCGGCGTCTGCCAACACAAGCTCCCAGAGTATTGTGATTGCGGACCGGAACTCAGATGGCAGACCGGACCTGGTTTTTCTTGATCAGGACGGGTTTGAAGTGGCGATTGAGAATGGTGACGGCACCTTTCTTACCCCAATGTTCACGGCCGCACGCAATCCTGACAGTATCGCCGTGGGCAGCTTTAATCACGATCTGAAACTCGACCTGGCGATTGTGACCGTGAACGATTGCCCCACTTGTGCTACTAACCAGACCGCGCACGAAGCCGTGTATTTGAACGATGGTACCGGGCATTTCGGGCTGCGCAGCCG
>Ga0134128_10011688_pt1 | contig 10482 bp, 8 predicted proteins | sample KB31754_FD_96462 | JGI IMG/M metagenome (GOLD analysis project Ga0134128, IMG submission 96462) | Terrestrial soil microbial communities with excess Nitrogen fertilizer from Kellogg Biological Station, Michigan, USA - KB3-175-4 | ecosystem: Environmental > Terrestrial > Soil > Unclassified ...
AACGCCGAACGCTGGTCATATCCGGTCTTGCGATAATCGTTGGCGTTGGCGCCGTGGGAGTCGCGAGACTGCTCATCGCGGCGCTCGCGCTCGTCACCAACATCTCGTTCTTCGGCAAATTCACCGCTCACAGCGTCTCACCAGCCGACAATCATCTTGGCATCTGGGTGATGATCGTGCCGGTGATCGGCGGACTGATCGTCGGATTGATGGCGCGCTATGGATCGGGAGCGATTCGCGGTCACGGAATTCCGGAGGCGATGGAGCAGATCCTCACCAACGAAAGCAAGATCTCGCCCAAGATCACGGTGCTCAAGCCGTTGTCCGCTGCGATCGCGATCGGCACCGGCGGACCGTTCGGTGCGGAGGGACCGATCATCGCAACCGGCGGCGCGCTCGGATCGCTCGTTGGTCAGGTGCTTCACACCACTCCGGACGAGCGCAAGACTTTGCTAGCAGCCGGTGCCGCCGCCGGAATGGCAGCGATCTTCGGAACGCCGGTTGCTGCCGTGCTCCTTGCTATCGAGCTGCTTCTGTTTGAATACCGCCCGCGGTCGCTTGTCCCGGTCGCGCTCGCATCCGCCACGGCAACGGGTATTCGCATGGTGTTCGAAGGCTCCGCGGGAGTCTTCGCAATGCCGCAGCTGACTCAGCCCAGTGGCGAGGCGCTGACGGCGTATATGGTATTGGGCGCGATAGTCGGAATCGCTGCCGTCGGCGTCACCAAGTCGCTGTACTACATCGAGGAAGGTTTCGAGAAGCTGCCGATTCACTGGATGTGGTTCCCCGCACTTGGCGCTGTCGTCGTTGGCATCATCGGATACTTCGAGCCGCGCACGTTGGGCGTAGGTTACGACAACATCTCGAACATTCTGGCCGGCAACTTCACCAATGCCGTGCTGATCGCGCTCGTCGTCCTCAAGTTCGTCTCCTGGTCCATCGCGCTCGGCAGCGGCACATCCGGCGGAACGCTTGCGCCGTTGTTCACGATCGGTGGCGGACTGGGAGCCCTGCTCGGCATACTGTGCGTGCACTGGTTTCCAGGCCTTGGCGTCGACCCGCGAATTGCAGCACTCGTGGGAATGGCGGCGATCTTCGCCGGCGCATCACGCGCGCTGCTCACTTCCGTTGTGTTCGCCTTCGAAACCACACGACAACCCATCGGCCTCCTGCCGCTGCTCGGCGGCTGCAGCGCGGCGTTCATCATCTCGTCGCTCATGATGCGTTACACCATCATGACGGAGAAGCTGGCGCGGCGTGGCACGCACGTTCCCACCGAGTACATCGCCGCAGACCCGACCGAGATCGCGCGGCGCGACGCGGCAGCGGTACGGCACCGGCACTTCGATCTGCCCGGCGAGCTTGGCGTATCACGGCGCGAAGCCAAGGAGTCGCGGAAGACGGAGATTCTCTAGCGCGGATGTTTTATCTTTCCGTCTGAAACCTTGGATCGGAGATTCAGGCGGAGATGACAGACGCGACGCGGTACGTCGAGCAGGTTCCCATGCGTGTCGGGCCCGTGACCCTCGAAGGGCAACGGGCCCGTCTCATTCCAATGACACGTGATCATGTCGATGCGTTGTTCAGAGCCGCGGATTTCCCCGCGATTTGGGAGCACACGGGGACACGTCCGATACGAACCGCCGAAGACATGCGACGCTACGTCGATGTCGCACTCGCTGAACAGGCAACGGGGACCGCGGTTCCGTTCGTCACGACCGATCCTGCAACCGGCGAGATAATCGGCTCGACTCGATTCGCGAACATGAGCCTTCCCGACCATCGCGTCGAGATCGGATGGACGTGGATGCGCCCCGACCGCCAACGTACGGGCGTGAACGGCGAAGCAAAGGCGATGATGTTGCGTCAGGCATTCGATGTGTGGGGCGCACTGCGCGTGGAGATCAAGACCGACGTGCGCAATAGCAGATCCCGCGCCGCCATCGAGCGCATAGGTGGATTGTATGAAGGAACGTTCCGCCAGCACATGGTGGTGCGCGACGGACGCGTGCGCGACACGGTCTATTACAGCATCATGGATTACGACTGGCGCAATCCGGATCACCGCGCCTACAGGAACGCGGTCTCATATGGCATCACGCCAAAACCGGAGCCACTCGTTTGAGCAACTCATACGCGTATCATACACTCGACGTCTTCACCGACACTATCTTCGGTGGCAACCCGCTCGCGGTACTGACGGACGCGCGCGGATTGAGCACCGAGCAGATGCAGCGGATCTGCAGGGAGTTCAATCTTTCCGAAACGGTGTTCGTGTTGCCACCGGAAGACGCATCGCACACCCGGCGTGTTCGCATCTTCACACCCGGTAGAGAACTGCCGTTCGCCGGTCACCCGACTGTCGGTACCGCGTTTCTGCTCGCCGCCACGGGCATGATTCCGTTGACCGAAGGCGAAACGCACATCCTGCTCGGCGAAGGCGTGGGACCGGTGCCGGTCACGATACGCGTCGCGAATGGGAAGCCGGTGTCCGCGCAGCTCACAACCGCACAAGCGCCCGAGTTCAGGAGCGACACGCCGACGCCGCGCGACATCGCGGCTCTCCTGTCATTGAATGCGTCCGATGTGCCGGCCAATTCGTTGACGGCCGAGGCAGTTTCGTGCGGCGTTCCTTTCCTGATTGCTCCGCTCGCAAGTCGCGACGCAGTCAGCCGCGCGAGGCTCGACCGCGCGACATGGGAGAGAGTGCTCGCGAATGGCTGGACCAAGGAAGTGTATCTCTTCGACGCGAGCGCGGTACCGACCGGAAACGCAATTCGCGCGCGCATGTTCGCACCGGACCTGGGTATCGGCGAGGATCCCGCGACGGGATCGGCGGCTGCCTGCCTGGCAGCGTATCTCGCGAAACATGCTGCGGGCAACGCCAAGCTGAGCTGGACCGTCGAGCAGGGATTCGAGATGGGTCGGCCGAGTATCCTGTCGCTGTCGGCGGAGAAGAATGACGGCAGGATCGGAGCGGTGCGCGTGGGCGGGAAATCGGTGCTCGTGAGCGAGGGAACCATTCGCGTCGGCTGACATCCGTATTTTGCCTGCTCCTCGCGCCCCCTGCATGTCCGCGGCACCTACCGCGCCCATTCCGCCGGTGTGAAGTTTCTATCATGGCAGACGCCGTAAACCTCACCATCGTACAGTTCCAACCGAAGAAAGGCGATTACCACGGTAATCTGAAGCGATTCGAACAGTTGTTCGAGTCGCTCGTAAGTACCGATCCACGGCCGGACGTTATCGCGTTCGCCGAGACAGTTCTCACGGGCTATTTCGTCGAAGGCGGTGTTCGTGAAGTCGCACTGCCTGCCACGACGTTCGCCAACGATCTCAATCACGCGTTCCGCGCACGTTGCACCCGACAGGTCGATGTCGTCGCCGGCTTCTACGAGCTGCACGAGAACACGTACTTCAACAGCGCGATGTACGTCACACTCGGCGGTGACGAGCCGGTGATCGCGCACGTGCACCGGAAGATATTTCTACCGACGTACGGGTTGTTCGATGAAGAGCGATTCGTGGAGCACGGGATCGGAATTCGCGCTTTCGACACGCGTTGGGGACGCGCTGCGATTCTCATCTGCGAGGATGCGTGGCATGCGCTGAGCGCTACGGCAGCGGCGCTGGACGGTGCGCAGATCATCTTCGTGCCGTCGGCATCTCCGGCGCGCGGAGCGTGGCCGCAGCCGGATGAAGAGATCCGCGGGCCAGCGAGCATGCATCGGTGGGAGCGTCTCGCACGCGATCGCGCGGAGGAGCACGGTGTGTTCGTGGCACTGATTCAGCTTACCGGCAACGAAGGCGGCAAGGCGTTCCCCGGGGGCTCCGTGATCGCAGGTCCGCACGGGGACATCCGCGCGCGCGCACCGTTGTGGGAAGAGGCATCGATCACGGTCGCGCTCGATCTCGGCGATATCACGCGCGCACGCGCCTCCTCGCCGCTACTCGCGGATCTCAGAACGATGTTGCCGCACATGCTGCGCTCGCTCGAGCGCGCCGGCGAGCGCGAGTAGGGCGCCGTGAAGCGTGTAGCCCCTTTGATCACAGGCACAACACCGCCTCCACTTGCACTCGATTGCGAGCTCACGACGGAGTGGCTCGTGGCGTTCCTGCGCGCCGAGTTCCGGCGGCGTGGCTTCAAGAAAGCCGTCGTCGGCATGTCGGGCGGAGTGGACTCGGCGGTCACCGGCTTTCTCTGTGCGCGCGCACTTGGTCCGGAGAATACGATCGCGGTGCGGATGCCGTATCGCACCAGCAATCCGCAGTCGCTGGAACACGCGAAGCTCGTGATCGACGCGCTTGGCGCGGTGGAGCACACGGTCGACATCTCCGCGGCGGTGGACGGATATCTCGTGAACGAGCCGGACGCCAGCGCTTCACGCCGCGGCAACGTGATGGCGCGTATGCGCATGATCGTGCTGTTCGACCTCTCGGCCAAGTACGATGCACTGCCGGTGGGGACGGGGAACAAGACCGAGCGCCTATTCGGCTATTTCACATGGCACGCCGACGACTCGCCGCCCATCAATCCACTCGGAGATCTGTTCAAGACCCAGGTGTGGGAGCTCGCCAGATTCCTCGGTGTTCCCGAGGCGATCGTGAACAAGCCGGCGTCAGCGGACCTGATCCAGGGCCAGACCGACGAAGCCGATTTCGGCATCTCCTACGCGAATGCCGATGCGATTCTCAACTGGTTGCTGACCGGATATACGCCTGAAGAAATCGTCGCGCACGGTTTCTCTGCCAGCGACGTGGAGATCGTGCGCAAGCGACTTGGCTCGACGCACTGGAAGCGCAAGCTTCCGACGGTCGCCATGCTGAGTCCGACAGCGATCGGCGAGTCGTACCTGCGACCCGTGGATTACTGAGGGAATTACTTCCGCGCGAGCGACTCCGACGCAACCCGCGCGCACTCGGCCAACACCGCGGCGCCGATGAACAGCGCATCCTCCGATGCATAGTACGACGGCGAATGCGCGGCAACCACGCGACCACCCTGCTCGCGTGCACCGATTCGCATGAAGCAGCCCGGAATCTTCTGGATGTATTCCGCGAAATCCTCGCCGCCCATATTGGTGGTTCCGAGTGGAACGAGTGCATTCGCGCCGAGTACGTGAGTGACCGCTGCGCGCGCCCAGTTGGCGCCGATCGCCGGATTGACGATTGGCGGCGTCCCGCCCTTGAGCACGACCGTCGCGGTGAGTCCATATGTAGCGGCGATCGCCTGAGCCATGCGCTGCACCTCGCCGGTGAGTAACGTGCGAGTTTCCACCGTTGTCGCGCGAATCGTGCCGCTCAGCTCGACGCTGTCGGGGATGATGTTCGGCGCACTTCCGCCCTTGATGGTACCGACGGTCACCACGCCAGGTTTCGCGGGATCGAGCTGGCGCGAAACAATAGTCTGCAACGCGCCTATGAGCGCACCGGCGCCGACTATCGGATCGCGCGACTCGTGCGGACGTGCACCATGCGAGCCCGCGCCCGTGAGTGTGATGCGGAACGTATCGGTCGATGCAGCGAGCGCGCCTTCCTGCGCTACTATCTGCCCTACCTCGAATCGGCGATCCACATGACCGCCGAATATCGCACGCACGGAGTCCAGCACGCCAGTCGCGAGTATGGCGCGCGCACCCTCACCGACTTCTTCCGCTGGTTGAAAGACGACAAGCACATCCCCATGCGCAGGGGACTCGAGCAACAAGCGGGTTGCCGCAACTGCCCAACTCGCGTGCACGTCATGGCCACACGCATGCATCACGCCGTCGTTCGTGGATGAAAACGGCAATCCCGTATCTTCGTGGATCGGAAGCGCATCGATGTCTCCACGCAGCGCGACTACAGGTGCCGAGCGGTCGCGGCCCGGCACGCGCGCGACGATTCCCGTGTTGGCGACTCGCTCGATGTCGGTGACGCCGAAGCTTTCGAGCGTCTGCGCAAGCAGGTCCGAAGTCCGGTTCTCCTGCCAGGACAGCTCGGGATTGCGATGCAGGTCGCGGCGCAGCGCGGAGAGCTGAAGGGCAAGGTCGTCCGGGAACAGGGCACGCACCGAATCAGGAACGTGCGGCGCGGAGTCATGGGTTGCTGTTTGTGTCGGCATTTAAGTGTCTTCCTGTGTTACCTGGCGCTGAGCGTGGTGGAGCGAACCGTGAGATCGTCGATGCGATCCTCATCCACGGCAACGCCGATACCGGGGTGATCCAGCGGTACCTGCATCATCCCATCGGCGCTCATGGTCCACTCCGGCTTGATGACATCGCGCTCCCAGTAGCGCGCGCTCGGGCTCAGGTCGCCCGGAATCGTGAAATTCGGCAACGAGGCGAGCGCTACGTTGTACGAGCGGCCGATCCCGCTCTCCAGCATGCCGCCGCACCAGACGGGTATTCCATGCTTGGCGCACAGATCGTGAATCGCGCGCGCCTGCTGGAAACCACCAACGCGACCGGGCTTGATGTTGATTATACGACCGCTCTTGAGAGTGATCATGTCCTCGGCGCGCTCGACGCTCGTTATCGATTCATCCAGGCAGATCGGCGTCGTCAACATGCGCTGCAGCTCGGCGTGACGCACGATATCATCGTACGCAAGCGGCTGCTCGATCATCACCAGGTGGAGCGGATCCAGCTGCTTGAGATGTGCGGCATCCTTGAGAGTGTATGCATTGTTCGCGTCGGCCATCAGTGGTGCGTCCGGATACGCGTTGCGTACTGCGCGAAGAAAGTCCAGGTCATGTCCCGGCTCGATCTTGAGCTTGATCTTGCGATATCCGTCGGCGAGTGCACGCCCTACCCGGGCGACAAGCACGTCGGGAGATGTCTGAATTCCGATCGATATCCCCGTCGGTATCTCGGTGCGCGTTCCGCCGAGCAGCCGCGCGAGCGGCATGCCGTCACGCTCGGCGACGAGCGCCCAGGAGGCCATCTCGATCGCGGCCTTCGCCATGTTGTGGCCGCGGAAGTTGACGTCCAGAGCGTCATGAACGTGCGCCGCCTGCTCGAATTCAGTACCGAACACGCGCGGGGCGACGTACTCACTGATCACGAGCCATGCCGCGTCGATTGTTTCCGAGGCATAATTGGGACGCTCGCCGGCGACGCATTCGCTCCATACGCTCACTCCGTCGGCATCGCGCACCTTGAGGAGCATGATTCGTCGCTCGGTGCACAGTCCGGACGAGATGCGAAACGGCTCCTTGAGCGGAAGCTGGATTTCGTGAAGGGAGATTTCCTGGATTCGAATCATCGGTTGAGTCCGTTGGTGCGTGTCATCGGGTCAGTAGATACGTGCCGTGCTCCGCGCGATTGCCGCGCAGAAAGCCGACAACGGAATATCCACGCTCGAGGTATGTCGTGAAGGCGGCGCGAGTCGTTTCACGCCACCGGGTAGCGCGTGTCGAGTCGGCGTCGAGCACGGCAAAAATATCGTTCGGTATTGCGATCCGTACACGGGTATCGTCGGGAAGGCTGGCCGGAAGCACCTCGTCGATGACCGGGGTGGCTGCCCACGTTGTCGCGTCGAGGTCGTCGCCGGGATGCTTGTCGCCGTCGAGCTGCCATGCGACGATGAACCGATCGGTACCGAGCGCACCGTGCATCACGCTGCCGGTATCTTCGCCGTAGAAGTTCGTGCGGTACTCCACGACGCGAGCACCGAGCTGCATGAGGTTGAGATACGCATTGCGCGCGACGAGGGGGTCGTACGTCCAGTACATTCTGCGCACGCCGATCTCGAGCAGCAGATCACGCTGGTACGTCTTGAGTTTTTTCCCCAGTCCCATGTCCCGTGCGCCAACGCGCACAGCCAGCATGTCGGACCAGTGCGCGAGCTCACCATCACGAACCCCGGTCACGCCAAAGACGAAGCCGAGCATCGCACCATCCGGTGCGAACGCCGCCGCTGTGACACCCCCCACTTCCTGAGCGATGCGAAGAATCGTGCTTGGCACCACCTCGGCGAACTGGCTGCCCCAGGTTTCGCGCTCGATGATGACACATTCGTCGTACTCGGGAAGCGTCGCGACGCGGCGGATCGTGACGGACCCCGCGCTCTGGGGCGACCCCACGCTGTAAGTCGGCTTGGAGGACATCTTCGCCTTCAAATCTAGCGGGCCGGGTAGGCAGCGCTCGGATCAGTCAGATCAGCGGCTCGGATCTGGGCGTAATTCCGTAGGAAAGTGCGTTCGCGTACGCGCGGTGGCTGCGGTCACGCCAGTCCGTGTCGATGACGCTGTAGTAGGCCGTATTGCGCACGCGCCCGTCAACGATCATGTGCTGCCTGAGCGTCCCCTCGTACGTCCCGCCAATGCGCTCTATGGCCGCCCGGGATCTGGCATTGCGCACGTCGGTTCTGATCTCGACTCGTAGTGCACCCCATACATCGAAGGCTTGTTGAAGCATCAATGCCTTCGCCTCGCCGTTCACCCCGGTACGCTGGCGGTCGGGGCGCAACCACGTCCATCCAACCGCGAGACGCCGGTCATTGGGGCTGATGTCGGCGAAGCGCGTCGAGCCAATCACTTCGCCGGTCGCGCGATCCGTCGTAATGAGCGGGATCGTCTGACCGGCGGCCTGCTCCGCGAGAGCGGTTTCTACATAAGCCTTGATGTCGGCGACGGTCTCCATCGGCTGTGTCGTGGTGTGCTCCCATATCTCGGGAAAATCCGCCGCTCTGAACAATGCTTGAACGTGATCCAGCGTCATGGGTATCAGCCGGACACGACTCCCTTCCAGCGTTACCGGGCCGACGTGCATGGGGGACTGCTCGACGTACCGCACGTGCTCTGTCATCTACTGCCGTATCTCCAGTGTCTGAAAATGATCTTCCCACGCGAGCCAGTGCGTCGCGTCCTCAGCCCGGCGCCAAAACACAACCGGGCCCGCCAAACTACCGTTTTTCCCCGGGACGGTAGCGTCGGATCGTTTGCGCGTCGACGTCCTTTTGCTGCCAGTAAACACGCTTGAGCTCACCACGAGCAAACATCTCCGCCTGATCGCTGTGAAAAGGCGAATCCTCCCGCGAACTCTCGCCATAAGCGAGTACGGAGTATGCCTGTGGCTCGTTGTCGAATTCCACGGCGAGAATCCAGCCGTCGCCGCCGTTGGCTTCGCGCTTGCCGTCGGGATCGTCCTTGTACCACAGAACCCGGAAGCATCCGATGTCACCATTGCAACCGCCAACGGGCACATCAACCGTTCCGATACGCACGCGATGCACATCGCCCCACGCGACGTCCGGCGATCCGAAGCGACGCGTCGTCTCTCCCACCGCCCACTTGAACGCCTCCACCGAGCGATCGGGAAAGCGAATTCCGATCGGCGTAGATGCCGGCTGCTTCGCTGTCCACTGCACTGCGTACATCGTATCGGGCCGAGTGTGCTCTATGTACTTGCGCCACCACATCTCGAACAACACACCGCCGCGACTGGCCGGCGCGACAGTCTTGTCCCATTTGGCAATCATGTCGATTGCCCTGGCGACGTCCGGCGACGGGTTGGACGCACGTACTTCCTTCACCAGATCATCCCGAACGCGATCCGCAAGCAGCATTCTGTATGAATGCTTGAGTGCGAGGACATCCTGCAGGTTCAGCTTGCGATCGTTGTTGATAAGACTGAGTGCAAGCTGCTGACGCAGGCCGAGCCGCGGCTCGGGGAAATATGCCGGATATTTCGAGCGATCCAGCGGCTGCTGGAGATTGGTGAAGTAGGGGGGATCGTTTGAATTCTCCACGTATCCACCCTTCGGATTGAGCAGCTGCGGGAGTGAATCGAACGGCACGAAGCTCGTCCAGGCTTCCGACGTGCGACTGATCGGCACCGCGGCGGTGTCACCGCCACTCGGCAGTGGCAGCTTCGGTATCGATGCGTTCCACACGTAAAGAATGTTGCCGGCGCGGTCAGCATACGTGAAGTTGGAAGTGATGCGAGCTCTCATGCGCATCGCGTCCTTCCATTCTGCGAGCGAGTGAGAGCGCATCATGCGCAGAAACTGCTCGCCACCGCGAACGTCACCGTCGCCGGCAGCCTTCAACACATAAATCTTGCCGTTGCCGCGATAGATTACCGGCCCCAGCGTGGTGCGAAACGTCTCGCGTGTCTCGCTCGACAATCCGTTGCCATTGCGGAATTCGACGGTTGTGAGCTGTCGTTGCAGCGGTATGGACGCGCCATCGAGCAGATAGTGATCGACCTGCGTGGAATCGACGTCGAGCGAGTAGATCTGCGACAGCAGCGGCGAATTGTTAGTCGTGGACCAACCCAGGTCACGATTGAACCCGCCGACTACTCCGAACGGACTGCCGATACGGAAGTCGCCGTAAAAATCCACTGCTCCGGGCACGGTGAGCTGTGCCTCGTAATAACCCGAATTCCAGTTCAGGTGTGGATTGCGCAGCAGGATCGCATGCCCCGATTTCGTGCGGCTGGGCGCGAAAGCCCACGCATTGGAGCCCTCGTCCGGCGGGTCCTGGCCGCCCGCGAT
>Ga0134128_10011691_pt1 | contig 10480 bp, 10 predicted proteins | sample KB31754_FD_96462 | JGI IMG/M metagenome (GOLD analysis project Ga0134128, IMG submission 96462) | Terrestrial soil microbial communities with excess Nitrogen fertilizer from Kellogg Biological Station, Michigan, USA - KB3-175-4 | ecosystem: Environmental > Terrestrial > Soil > Unclassified ...
ATTAACCTTGAAGCCCTCGAAACACTCGTGACTGTTGCTGGAATGGCAGTCGAACTGTTGTCTGGCTCGCGTAGTGGAACCGCGCCGAAGCGAGTCGCTGAAGAAGCACCGGCGCCCGCTCCCGAACCGGAGCCGTCGTACGAACCGACCAGTGAATACTCCCCAGAGCCTGTCTCAGAGCCGGTCGCAGCGCCTGTCGAACCTGAATTCTCGGACACGATTCAGAGTTATCAACCGGTGACTGCGGAACCGGAGTCGCTCGTCGAGGCAGTTCCAGTTGACGAGCCTGCCGGCGTTTTTGAAGAGCCTACACCGGAAGCACTACACCCGCCCGCCGGCGAAGAGCCACCAGCCTGGAGCCCTGCACCCGAGGAGGCTGCGCCGGCAGCAACGGCGCGACGCCGTTATGGTCAGGATGCTGAGCTGCCTGTGGAAGTCCACGGCGAAGAAGAGCGGCGCTTACACAACGACGCGCGGCGGTTTGCACGGTTGCTAATCTCCGAGATCAAGTTGTACAACGAGCAGAAGGTCGCGGAAGGACGAACCGAACACGACTTGTACGATCGTTTGCGTGAGTACATCGATCGCTCACGCGAGATGTATGACAAGCGCGTGAAGGCTGAAGTCGCAGCTCGTTATGATTATTTCCACGGCGAACTCGTGAACACTCTGGCCGAGGGTGACGTTTCAAAACTCGGCTCGAATTATCCCGGCGCAACGGTCAACGCGTAGTTAAAGCAGTATTGGGAAAGTGGCCAAAAAGCATCGTTTACTTCTGATTTTCGTCGGTGTTGCTCTGCTCGCTGTTTGCTCGCTCCCGTTCCTGATGAGCGCGAGCTGCCTCACGCGCCCGCAAACTCTCGGAGAACAAAAAGCTCTCGACACGCTGCGCGCGATGACGCGCAACGACGTGCTGCCTGCGGAAGATGCAGTCACGGGTATCGAGAATCAGTTTCCACGCACCAAAGCCGCCGCCCTCGCTCGGATTCTGCGCGCCAGAATAAAACTGAACGCCCACGACTTTGCCGGCGCCGCCACCTTACTCGACAGCAAACTCATCGCCGAACAAACTTCGCTCGCCGACTATGCACTTTACATGCGCGCCGGTGCGCTCGAGCAGGACGGAAAGGCTCAGGAAGCACGCGCGATCTATCAGCAGTTGTTGCAGGAGTATCCGCAGTCATTGCGCGCTCACGACGCGGCGATGCGAGTGGCGGACATGATGATGAAAGCCAGTGACGCCGCAGCCGTGCCGCTGCTTCTGAAAGACTTCACGCAAGCGGACGACGCGGCAGCGTTGTTGGCAACGGCCAAAGCTTACGAACAGTCTTCGGATCAGAATCACGCGCTCGCGACGTATCGACGGCTCTACTTCTTCGCTCCCGAATCCACGGAGAGTGCGGAAGCTGCAACAGCGATAACGCGACTCGGCTCCGCAACGTCTCCGGCCACTACTGAAGAAGCAATCACACGCGCCAATCGTCTCTACTCGTCGAAACGATTCGCCGATGCGGTGACTGCTTACAGCGACGCGTTCGCAAAGTTTCCCGCAACCGCCACGCCCGAAAACCAACTGCGACGCGGTATCGCAGCCTACAATGCCCGCAAAATTCCTGACGCAGTCGCGGCGTTGACTGCGGTGCCAACGTCCGCTGCCGAGACTCGCGCCGAAGCGCTCTTCTATCTCGCGCAAACCTACGGACGCGCGCGGCAGTGGGAACAGGCACGAGCGACCGCCGAAGAGCTGCGCCGCACGTTTCCCAACAGCAACTTCACGCCGAAGACATTCGTCGCCCTCGGCCAGATCGCGCAGGACGCAAAGAACACTGTTGACGCTTTGTATTTCATGAAGGCCGCTGTCGGCGGTTTCGGAAGTTCCATCGAAGTGGCCCAGGCGCAATTCGATCTCGCGTGGCTTGCGCACGACGCCAAAAACTTCTCGGAGTCGTCGCGAATGCTCACGGAGCATCTCGCTTACTACGCTGACCGGAACACCGACAATCGCGGACGCGCCGGTTACTGGGCCGCACGCGATTCCGAACGCGCAGGCAAACTCGCCGAGGCGCGGGCGCTTTACGAAGCGATGCAGGCACGTTACGACGCAAACTGGTACGGCTATCTTGCCAAGCAGCGTCTGGACGCCCTGACTCGAACTACTCCCGCTAAAACTTTCGCGCCCGATTCGATCGTCGCGCGTGCCGTCGCCAATTTGAAGACGGTAACGGTCGCAGATGAAACGGCGGGTCCGGAAGAAGACGCACGCATCATCAAGGCGGATCAGTTGTCGAACATCGGCCTCGACGATTGGGCGCAGAAAGAACTTGCGAAGGCCGGCGAGAAAGCGCCTGACAGTCCGAAAGTCAATCTCGCGATTGCGAAGATTTATCGCTCTGACGACGACAACGTGCGCGCGCTGAATGCATTGAAACGCAGCTTCCCCGACTACTCGCAAATGAAACCGGAAGAGATGACGCGTGAGCAGTGGGACGTTTTCTATCCGCTGGCTTACTGGGACATCATCGCGCAGGAGTCGAAGGCGCGAAATCTCGATCCGTATCAAGTCGCCGGTCTGATTCGTCAGGAAACAATCTTCACAACGCGCGCGCGTTCAAGCGCAAGTGCCTACGGACTGATGCAGGTGCTCGTTCCTACCGGCCGGCTGACGGCGCGAAAGTATGGCGTGAGTCGTGAGATCACTGCCGAGTCGCTTTACGAGCCGCGGTTGAATATTCAACTCGGCACCGCGTACCTCCGCGATCAGATCGACAAGTTTGGACGCATCGAGTATGTGGCGGCTGCGTACAACGCGGGTCCAGGTCGCGCAGTTCAATGGAAAGCATCGTTGCCGTCGGAAATCGACGAGTGGGCCGAAGCTGTTCCGATTAAAGAGACGCGCGGGTACGTTCAGGGCGTGGTGCGGAATCGTTTGCAGTATTTGCGTTTGTACGATCAGGATGGAAAGTTCCGGCCCGAGGTCGGTTCACGTGCTGTGACGGACGGCAATCCTGACGTGCGGAAACGACGTGTGACTGGTGGCAGCGAAGACGAGTAGCGCGCATTATGAGGTTAGGAGTTTTAGTCGCCTTATGCTTTCTTGCCGTGCCGGCGGCGAATGCTCAGACAGCGCTCACCATTACTACCGAACCGAATGCGATCGTCTGGATCGATGACATCAGGCGTGGGAATACCGACGCATCGGGAAAGTTAATCCTCAACAAAGTCTCTGCTGGTCGACACTCTGTGCGCGTTCGCGCGAATGGTTTCAAGGAAACAGTCATTCCTCTACTCCCGGGGCGCCGTGCGCTCGCAGTCAAGCTTGTAACCACAACCGACGAAGCGGAGCTGAAGTTTCAGGAAGCTGAAACCGCGCGCGAAAAAGCACGCGACGATTCGTCGTTACAGAAAGCTGCCGACCTTTATCGTGAAGCGATCAAACTGCGGCCCGCGTTTCCCGCGGCGCACGTCGGGCTCGCGCGAGTGTTGATGGACACCAATGAGTTCAAACAAGCACACGCCGAGATCGACGCCGCGCGACGCACCAGACCTGCGTACGCCGAAGCCTCGGCCGTCGAAGGGCGCATCTAGCGCGAAGAAGCATTCAGTGATGAGGCGATTAGTTCCTTTCGACGAGCGATCAGGGAAGGCGGCGGCGTTCAACCCGAAGCTTACGTCGGCCTCGCGCGCGTGCTGGAAGACAAGGGTCAGTTCGCGGAAGCGATTGTCGAATACAAAAAGGCGCTGGCCCAGCTTTCAGACAGCGAACCGGTCATCTACCAGATGCTCGGCGCGGCCTACGAAAAGATCCAAAAGCCAAAGGAAGCTGTCGCGGCGTATGAAAAATACCTGGAATTGGCGCCGAACGGCAGCTATGCGGCCGCGATTCGCTCCATCCTCGAACAGTTGAAACGCGAAGCCGCCGGCGAACAAATCATCCCGTAAAATCTAAGCCGTAGACTAGATATGTTATTTTGTGCCTTGCCTTCGAAAAGTATGACAACTCCTACTACCTCAAAAACCCGGCATGTATCGCGCAAGGCGAGTCTGTTCACCGAGTCGGTGATTCGCGAAATGACGCGCGAGGCGCTGAAGTACGGCGCGGTCAATTTGTCGCAGGGCTTTCCGGATTTCTCCGCGCCCGCCGACATCAAGCGCCGCGCGATGGAAGCTATCGATGAGGATATAAATCAGTACGCAATCACCTGGGGCGCGAAAGACTTTCGCGACGCAATTGCCTGCAAGACCCGCAGTTATCTGGGGCTGGAGATCGATCCGGAAACGGAGATCACCGTCACGTGCGGTTCAACCGAAGGCATGATCGCGTCGATGATGGCGACAGTCGATCCGGGCGAAGAAGTGATTGTTTTTGAGCCGTTCTATGAGAACTATGCGCCGGATGCGATCCTTTCCGACGCGCAGCCACGTTACGTTCCGCTGCATGCGCCTGACTGGAGTTTCGATCGCGACGAGTTGCGAGCGACGTTCAACAAGAAGACGAAAGCGATCATCGTTTGCAATCCGAATAACCCGACCGGAAAAGTTTTCACGCGCGATGAGATGGAATTCATCGCCGGCCTCTGCCAGGAGTTCGACGCGCTCTGCTTCACGGATGAGATCTACGAGCACATTCTTTACCCGCGCGAGGGTGCGGAGATCAAACACATCTCCATGGCCCAGCTCGACGGCATGCGAGAACGCACGGTCATCGTGAACTCCATGTCGAAAACTTATTCGGTCACTGGCTGGCGTGTTGGTTACTGCATCGCGCCACCGGAGATCACGAGCGGCATTCGCAAAGTGCATGACTTCCTCACTGTCGGCGCGGCAGCGCCGCTGCAAGCCGCGGGTGCGTATGCGTTGTCGCTGCCGGCGGAGTACTACGAGACATTGCAGCGCGAGTATCAGCGGCGTCGAGATATGCTGTTGCCGGTGCTCGAGCAGGCCGGGTTCCAGACGTTCGTGCCTGATGGCGCTTACTACATCATGACCGACTTTTCGGCGTTTGGGTTTTCGGATGATGTGGAGTTTACGAAGCACTTGATCCGCGAGATCGGTGTCGCCTGCGTCCCCGGCTCGAGCTTCTACAGCAACGCCGCGCTCGGCGCGCAACAGGTGCGCTTCTGCTTCTGCAAGAAAGATGAAACGCTCGATCGCGCCGCGGAGCGGTTGTCGAAATTAAGCCGCAGATGAACGCCGATAAACGCAGATCATGAAATTGATTGCTTGGATCTTCGTGGTTGTCGTTTCGTGGGCGTGTGTGGCGGAAGCTCAGCAGAGCCCCGATCTCGAGTTCAACACATCAGTCGAGAATCCGGCGTACAAACGCGAAGGGCCGCGAGTGATGTTTGATGAGGCGCATCACAACTTTCACACCACCGACGGTCGCTACAAACCCTTCGTTGATCTGCTGTCCAACGACGGCTATCGCGTCGTTCGCAGTCGCCAGCCGTTCAGCAAAACCACGCTCGCCAGCGCGAAGGTGCTCGTGATCGCCAACGCTCTCGGCGCTGAAGAAGATGACGACGAAGGCGCTGACAAATCCGCATTCACTGACCAGGAAATCCAGGCCGTACAAGAATGGGTGAAGGGCGGCGGTGCGTTGTTGCTGATTGCCGATCACGCTCCTTTCGGCGGCGCGGCTTCAGCACTCGCGAGCAGTTTCGGAGTCGAGATGAGCAAGGGTTACACGTTCGACCCGAAGAACTCCGTCGAGGGCAGTCCTACGCAACTGATCTTCTCGCGTGAAAACAAACTGCTCGCAAATCATCCGATCACTGAAGGCCGCGGCGAGAAAGAGCGACTCAACTTGTTGCGCAGTTTCACTGGCCAGTCATTGAAAGGGCCGGAAGGCAGCGCCGGCATTCTTTTGTTGTCAGACACCGCCGCCGATCGTCCTGTGTACGACTCGAAAGAATCCGTCTCCGCAGCGGGACGCGCTCAAGCCATCGCATTGAAGTTCGGCAAAGGGCGCGTGCTGGTCCAGGGTGAGGCCGCGATGCTTTCGGCCCAGGTCTCAGGTCCCGACAAACGGACGATGGGCATGAACGTTCCGGGAAACGACGACAGGCAATACGTGCTTAACCTGATGCACTGGCTGTCCGGTGTGTTGAGAGAAAAGTAAGTGTGGGATCGGAAACGTCAGTGGATCTGGTTAATCGGCGGCCTCGCGATGGGCACGTTCGTCGCGTATTCCAACTCGTTTGATGACAAAACTTTCGTACCGCGCTTCTTCGTGTTTATGGAGATACTGATTCTTTTGATTATGGCGGGACTCTTCTACTTCTACTCGCGACACTAATTCGGGCCGCGGATGAACGCGGAAACAAATCCGGATCAGTTTGGCTGCTGCATCGATTTGGATCTCACAGTAATTCCTTCGTTGCCGACGACCAACAAACTGCGCGCCTGCCCGAACGGCGCATTCGACGGCACGTACGACAACACGTAACGATTCTGTCGCAGCTCGTCGCAGATCGCCTTCGCCGCTACTTGCGGCTCATCAATCGAGAAGATCTGTCCGCCCGTTCCTTCAGCCAGTTTATCGATCACGACTTTCGGCTTCGGCACGTCGCGCCGGATCGCGCCGCGCGTGCGATCGACTGCCTGCACTGCATAGACCATGATGTTCTCTGATTGAAGCTCGGCGAGCGTTTGTTCGAATGTCGCTTTGCTACCGCGATCGAGACCGTCACTGATCACGACGATGATGCGCTTCGGGTTCTGTATCGGTCGCAACGCATCTTCGACGACAGCGCGAATCGCGTCGAACAAAAACGGCTGGCCCTTCTTGCGAAACAGCTTCAACGACGATTCAATCGACTTTGCGTCGTCAGTCCAGTCGGAAACGATCTCCGCGTGCTCGTCATAGCCGACGATCAGCAGCTTGTCGCCTTCGTAGATCTCGTAAGCAAACTCGCGTGCGGCTTGTTCCAACTTCTCGACGTCCGCGCGGATGGTCAGGGAGTTGTCGACGAGCAGGACGATGCGCGCCGGCGATGGATCGGGTGTGAAGTTGCGAATCGACTGCTCGACTCCGTTGTCGTAAATGGAAAGCTCTTTGCTGGTTATCGGTGCGGTCGTTTTGTTATCGTCGCGTCGCGCCACGATTCCGACCATCACACCACCCGCAGCATTCGCGTGCGGGCGATAACCGGACTGGCCCAGAATGGAAACGGCCAATACTGCGACTACAAGCAGCGTGAGCAGAACTTTCGTCCGAGGCATGTTTTTGACACCTGAAACGCTTATTCGCCGGTTGAGGCCTTGGAGGATGAAGGCTTGTCGGCACCCTTTTTAGCGGGGGAGCTCTCTTTGGTCTTCTTCTCGGTCTTTTCAGATTTTGATTCCGATGTTGATTCGGATTCTGACTTGTCGCCTTTAGTTGTCTTACCGGCGTAATCCGTCACGTACCAGCCCGTGCCCTTGAACTGAATGGCTGGCGCTGAAAGCATCTTCTCCAACTTGCCGCCGCACTTGCGGCACTTCGTGAGGGGCTTATCGCTCACCTTCTGAAACGCCTCGGTGTGGGCTCCGCATTTTCTACATTCGTACTCGTAAATCGGCATGTCTGGATTATAAGAGCCACTCATGGCTGTGGCAATTGTAATACTGAAGCCGCATCGTCTATCCTCTGAGCCGGACGATGTCGAACAGCGCTCAATCTCTTTCTCTGGAACGCAAGATCAAAATGCACGAGGCGCGCGAGGGGATTATCAATCGCCTCGCGCTGGCTCTGCCTCACGCTATCAATCTCGATCGTTTCCTGACAGTGATCGTCTCTGAGCTCGGTCGCATGATGAACGTAGATCGCTGCGACGTGATCCAGTTGAAGTCGGCCAGCGAGCTGCGCATCAGTCACGAGTGGCGCGCGTCGAACGATGTGCCGTCGAGTCTCGGAACCGTCGTTCCACTCGACCTGAAACAACTTTCCGAACACGTCGATCTCAAGAAGCCGATCCGGCTAAACGACATCTCGGCCTCCGGTCTCGATCAGAAAGTCCGGTATCTTGCCGCGAGTCTCGGCACACGTTCACTGCTCGTCGTGCCAGTGACGTTGGGTGACGATGTTCTCGGTCTCGTTGGTCTGCACACAACACGCACACCGCGCGAGTGGCTCGACGATGAAGTCTCGTTTCTGCAATCAATCGCGGGCCAGATCGCGATCGGGTATCAATACACGCGTCTCTACACCGACAAAGAACGCGAAGCGGAAACGAAGCGCGCGCTGCTTTCGATCGCGAATGCACTGAATGCGCGGTCTGATTTTCGAGAAGTGTCGTCACTCGTGCTCGAGCGTGCGATTGCCTTGGTCGGCGCTGACTATTCGGCGCTCGGTGTGCTCGATCCGGCCGGCGGTCGCATCAGTCTCGCTGCTTTCAAAGCCGCGCCCGAAGCGACGATCGGTTCGGTCCAGGGTTTGTTTGACGTTTACGGACAGTCGCTCGATGTGACTGCGTTTCCCGCGATGGTGGAAGTGATTGCGCAGGGCAAGACGATGCGCCTGCTTGAAACTGACCTGCCGCTTTCGTGGCGATTCGCCTTTAACCAGATCCTTGGTGGCCGCGCGGCTCTGGTCGCGCCGGTAAGAGTCGGCGGACAAACGTTTGGACTGCTCGGACTCGTTTGGAGTCAGGCGCGCGAGGGATTTGACGATCACGAAGTAGCGCTGGTCGAAGGCATCGCGGATCAGATCGGCACGGCGCTCGAACGCGATCAGTTGTCGGCGGAAATCATGCACCTGCGCAGCGCGCTGCACGAACGCTACGGCGAAGAGCGGATTATCGGCCAGGCTCCAGCCATTCGTCGCGCGATCGAGTTGGCGTTGAGTGTTGCCGACACGCAGACCACCGTTTTGATCGAAGGCGAATCCGGGACGGGCAAGGAGCTCCTCGCGAATTTGATTCACTACAACTCCGGTCGCGAGGACCAGCCTTACGTGAAACTCAACTGCGGTGCGATTCCGGAAACGTTGCTCGAGTCGGAACTGTTTGGACACGAAAAAGGTGCGTTTACCGATGCGCGCGCGTTGCGTCGCGGGCGCTTCGAAGAGGCGAATGGCGGCACGTTGTTTCTTGATGAAGTCGGAGAGATGAGCCCGTCGGCGCAGGTGAAGCTGCTGCGCGTGTTGCAGGACGGAGAGCTCACGCGCGTCGGCGGCAATGAAGTGATCAAGACTGATGTTCGCGTTGTCGCGGCATCGAATGTGGACTTGAAGCGCGCGGTTGAGCTCGGCGGTTTCAGGCAGGATCTGTTTTACCGGCTGTCAGTGTTTCCGATTAAGTTGCCGCCGCTGCGTGACCGGCCGGAAGACATTCATCCGCTCGTGATCCATTTCCTCGAGCACTACAAACAGAAGACCGGCCGCTTCATCTCGGGCATTTCGAAAGACGCGTTGCAAGCGTTGATCACCTACGACTGGCCCGGCAACGTGCGCGAGCTCGAGAATGCCATCGAACGTGCTGTGATCATCGCTTCCGGTCGCCAGATCGAGCTTGAAGATCTGCCCGATGCAATCAGTAAGATCGCGCTTCAGGAACGCGACCGGATCAAAGTCGAGCGCGCCAAAGCCGCAAGTGAAGGGCGCACGACTACGTTTGCGGTGACGGTGCCATCTTCGATGGACGAGATTGAACGCCAGGCCATCGAAGCCACGCTCGACTACACCGACGGTGACAAATCTCACGCCGCCCGCGCCCTCGGCATCGGCCGCAAGACGCTTTATCGAAAGCTCGAGCAGTACAACGGCAAGTCCTGAAATCGGCAATTGGCAATCGGAATCGGCAATGTTATAGTCCAACGCCTCGTAATCTTTACGTAAACCAGCGAAGTAATAGGGCTTCGCTTTCAAAGAAAGGACCCAGAAAATGGGACAAGACGATTATCGGAGAGATAGCGGCGAAAGCATCTCAACCAGATTAACTTATCTACTTATCGGCGGCGGTATCGGAGCCATTCTGGCACTGCTCTTCGCGCCCAAATCGGGCCAGGAATTGCGCGGCGACATCGCGGACGCCACCAGAAAAGGTATCGATCGTTCGCGTGAAGCAGCCCAGCAGTTAGGCGACCGTGCCGGCGAGTACTATGAAGCGACGCGTGGTCGCGCGGCTGAGCTTTATTCACAGGCTGCGGAGAGAGTCGGCGAAGTGGCCCAATCCGCACGTGACGCAGCCGCACGCCAGGGTGGAACGCTGACTGCGGCAATCGACGCCGGCAAGAAGGCTTACCAGGAAGAGAAACGGAAGACTGAGATGTCGGGCCGCATCGATGCCGCGCCGAACTACGGTGAGAAAACCAACTAGGTAATTGCCGGAAATGTATCTGCCAGCGCTTTTTCAGATGAGCACCCGCGACCCGATGTTTTGGGTGATGGTGATTATTGCAGCGTCGTTTATCGTGATTGCGATCGCGATGGTTGCGATCGCAACGTTTGTGAGTCGAGCGGTTAAATCAGTGAAGCGGATGGAAAGTAAGATGGAGCCGCTGC
>Ga0134128_10011692_pt1 | contig 10480 bp, 9 predicted proteins | sample KB31754_FD_96462 | JGI IMG/M metagenome (GOLD analysis project Ga0134128, IMG submission 96462) | Terrestrial soil microbial communities with excess Nitrogen fertilizer from Kellogg Biological Station, Michigan, USA - KB3-175-4 | ecosystem: Environmental > Terrestrial > Soil > Unclassified ...
CGCTCCGTGCTCGACGCGCGCGCTTCCGGGATCGCCGAGCAGCTTGCCGAGCTCACCGCGCTGCGCGGCAAGAACCAGGACGTCGTCGCGCACATGATGGCGCGCGTCCAGGAGCAGAAGGAGCTCTTCGAGCGCGGGCTCGCGCGTTACACGGCGCTGCGCAACGTGTTCACCCAGCAGACCAACGAGCTGTTCGACCTCGTCGGGCTCGCCGCACTGCGCAAGAATGCCGCGGACACGAGGAAGCGCATCGAGGACAGTCCGTTCACCAAGGGCGTACGCGAGGCGATGGGCGACTTCTTCGCGCGGCTGCGCACCGACTTCGACCGCTGCGGCCGGCAGACGGCCGATGTGCACGAGATGATGCGCGCGATGTACGTGCGCTTCGCGAGCGAGCACGGACTCGAGCCATTCGTTCCGCCGCAGTTCTCGGTCCTGAAGTACCAGAAGGAAGTCGAGCGGCTGGAGCGCGCGTACAACACGCACTTCAACACGCTGTGGAACATGGTGAGCAAGGCGAAGTACCCGCTGATGCGCCAGTTCTTCGAGACCGTCGCCGCGCGCGCGAAGCACGCCTACAAGGTGGCCAACCGCGACCTCGAGTCGTGGCTGAAGGCGGTGATGTCGCCGCTCGAAACCCAGGTGCGCGAGCACCACCTGCAGCTTCGCCGCCGGCTCGACAGCATCCAGCGCATCCACCGCGCGAGCGACGAGCTCGAGACGCGCATCGGCGAGCTCGAGCAGGCGCGCGACGCACTGGAGATCCAGCTCCGGGGGTTGCGCCAGCAGGCCTCGGCTGTCGACGTGGTCATCGAGGCTCCCGACGCGCTTCCCCAGGCTGCGAACGGCTAGCGGGTCTCCGCCGGCCATCGGGAGTCAGCCTCCCGCCATTTCCTTCGCCCGCATCAGCCCTTCGTACTTCGCGCGAAGCTCGTCCGGCGATTCGACGCGGTCAGGGTCGACCGGGATGCAGTCGACCGGGCAGACCTCGCGGCACTGCGGCCGGTCGAAGTGGCCGACGCATTCGGTGCACTTCGCCGGATCGATCACGTAGGTTTCGGGGCCCTGCGAGATCGCCGAGTTCGGGCACTCGGGCTCGCAGACGTCGCAGTTGATGCATTCGTCGGTGATGATCAGCGCCATCGGTCACTTTCGGCCAGCGCGGCGGCGCAGGCACTCGGCGACGTGAGGATGCACGAACTTCGAGACATCGCCGCCGAAGCGCGCGATCTCGCGCACGATCGTCGCGGATACGAACATGTACTTCTCGTCAGGGGTCAGGAACAGCGTTTCGACCTCGGGATAGAGGTTGCGGTTCATGCCCGCCATCTGGAACTCGTACTCGAAGTCGGAGACGGCGCGCAGCCCGCGCAGGATCAGCGTAGCACCCTGCTCGTGGACGAAATCCATCAAGAGCGACGAGAAGCCGAGCACCTCGACATTGCCGAAATCGTGCAGCACCTCGCGCGCCATCGCAATCCGCTCGCCGGTGGTGAAGAACGGCCGCTTCGTCTCGCTGGCCGCGATGCCCACGACGACCTGGTCGAAGATGCGCGACGCGCGACGCACGAGGTCCTCGTGGCCGCGGGTGAAGGGGTCGAAGGTCCCCGGATAGACGACTTTCATCATCGAGCGCTCGACTGCGGCGGCGAGGCCACCGGAACCGTACCGCTGCCGTCAGGATCCGGCGGCGGCGAGAAGATGATAATGCACGCCCCCGGCGCGCGCCTGTCTCACGATCTGCAGCGATTCGGGTGCGTCGAGCGGATGATCGGCTTCGGCATAGATGCGTCCGCGTGGCGCGAGCCGTGACGCAGCGAGCGGCAGGAACCGCGGCCAGGGGTCGTCGGCAAACGGCGGATCGGCGAAGATGACATCGAAGCGCCGGGTCTCGGCCGCGAGGCCGGCGAGTGCGTCGCCGGTCCTCGCCTCGATCGGTTCCAATCCGAGGCGCTGCGCGGTCGCGCGCAGCGCGCGGACCACGGCGGCACTGCGATCGACGGCGACGCAGAGCACGGCGCCGCGCGAGCGCGCTTCGAGCGTCAGCACGCCGGTGCCCGCCCAGGCCTCGAACGTTGTCGCGCCAGCGAGATCCTGACCAAGCCAGTTGAAGAGTGTCTCTCGGACGCGGTCGGGCGTCGGCCGCAGGCCCGCAACGCCGGGCACGTCGATTCGCCTTCCACGATGCGTGCCGCCAATGATCCGCACCGACCCCGGGCGGGAGCGCGTCTGGCGAAGGCGTGGCGCAACGGGCATCGACGGCGGGCGGACGCGGTCCGGAGCTTGCGAAGACCGCCGGTAGAATGATGCACGATGTTCGAGTTCCTCAAGCGCAAGCCGGCGCAGCAACCGGCCTCCGCGACGCCGACTTCCGAAGAATCCGTGGTGCGTGGTGCGTGGGTCGAGCGCCTGCGCGCGGGCCTCGGCGCGTCGCGCGAACGGCTCGCCGACGCGGTGGGGGGCGTGTTCAGGCGGCGTGTGCTCGACGACGAGGCGCTGGAAGAGCTCGAGACCGCGCTCCTGCTCGCCGACGTCGGCGTGCCCGCGACACGGCGGCTCCTCGACGACCTCGGCAATCGCTACCGCCGCGCCGGGGTCGCCGCCGATCCTCGCGAACTGCTGCGGGACGCGCTGCGCGAACTCGTCGCGACGCTCGAGTCGGACGCGCCGGTCGCCGACCGCGCGCCGACCGTCATCATGCTGGCCGGCGTGAACGGCGCCGGCAAGACGACGTCGATCGGCAAGCTCGCGCGGTGGCTGCACCGCGAGAACCGCACGGTCCTGCTCGCGGCGGGCGACACGTTCCGGGCCGCCGCGCGCGAGCAGCTCGCGATCTGGGGCGAGCGAAACGACGTGACCGTCATCCAGCAGCAGGGGGGCGACCCGGCTGCAGTGATGTTCGACGCGGTCCAGGCGGCGAAGGCGCGCGGGATCGACGTGGTCCTCGCCGACACCGCCGGCCGACTGCCGACCCAGCTCCACCTGATGGACGAGCTGAAGAAGATCCGCCGGGTGCTCGCCAAGGCGCGCGAAGGCGCCCCCGACGAGGTGTGGCTCGTCCTCGACGCCAACACCGGCCAGAACGCGCTCGCCCAGGTCGAGGCATTCGACGAGGCGGTCGGACTCACCGGCCTCATCCTCACCAAGCTCGACGGCAGCGCGAGGGGCGGGATCGTCGCGGCGATCGCCGCCCAGCACCCGGTTCCGCTTCGCTTCATCGGCGTCGGCGAGGGGATCGACGATCTGCAGCCGTTCCGCGCCGCCGACTTCGTCGACGCGCTGCTGCCGTCATCCAATACCCGACCGTAGCGCCAGGGAACTTCTCAACCCCTTAGCACTCTCATGGGGCGAGTGCTAAAATCGCACCGACGCCCGGACATCCGGGTGTCGGCCTTACTGCTGAGAGGAACGCTCGATGACCGGAAGTGCCCTCGCTTTTCCGACCCCCGCTTCGCTGGGCAGCATCGACCAGTACTTCCAGGCGGTCAACCGCTTCCCGCTGTTGACGGCCGCGGAGGAGGTCGACTTCGCGCGCCGCTGGCGCAACGATCAGGACGTCGACGCGGCACGCAAGCTCGTGATGTCGCACCTGCGCCTCGTCGTCGCGGTGTCGCGCAATTACCTGGGTTACGGCCTGCCGCAGGCGGACCTGATCCAGGAAGGCAACATCGGCCTCATGAAGGCGGTGCGCCGCTTCGACCCCGAGCGCGGCGTACGGCTCGTCTCGTTCGCGCTCCACTGGATTCGCGCCGAGATCCACGAATACGTGCTGCGCAACTGGCGGCTCGTCAAGCTCGCGACGACGAAGGCGCAGCGCAAGCTCTTCTTCAACCTGCGGAGCATGAAGGCATCGACGGCCGCGCTGACGCAGGCTCAGGCGAAGGCGATCGCCTCCGACCTCGGCGTCAAGACCGAGGAGGTGCTCGAAATGGAGACGCGCCTCTCGGGCGGCGACGTCTCGCTCGACCCGGCCCCGGGCGACGAGGATTCGGTTGCCCCGATCGCGTGGCTTTCGGACCCGGACGACGAGCCGGCCGGGATCCTCGAGCGCAACGAGACTGCGGCACGACGCAGCGAGGGGCTGCAGCGCGCGATGACGCGACTCGACGAGCGCAGCCGCAGAATCATCGAAGCGCGCTGGCTGCGCGAGGACGACAGCACGTTGACGCTGCAGGAGCTCGCCGACGAGTACGGCGTGTCGGCCGAGCGCATCCGCCAGATCGAGAGCAAGGCGTTGAAGACGATGCGCTCGCAGATCGCCGCGTTTTGATCAGAGTTCGACCTGCGTGCCGAGTTCGACGACGCGGTTGGTCGGGACGTTGAAGAACTCCGACGCCTTCGTCGCGTTCTTCGACATCGACACGAACAGCCGCTCGCGCCACAGCGCCATCCCCGGGGTCACCGTCGCGATCAGCGTCTCGCGAGAGACGAAGAACGACGTCTCCATCATGTCGAACGCGAAGCCGCGGCGCCCGCAGCTTTCCAGGAGCTCGGGCACGTCGGGGTCGTCCTTGAAGCCGTAACGCGCAACGAGCCGGAAGAACGCGCAGCCGAGCTCGGTCACCTCGCTGCGCTCGGCCTCGGGAACATAGGGAATGTCGCGGGTGAGAATCGTGAGGAGCACGACGCGCTCGTGGAGCACCTTGTTGTGCTTCAGGTTGTGCAGGAGCGCGTGGGGCACGCGGTCCGGCGTCGACGTCAGGAATACCGCCGTGCCGGGCACCCGCGTCGGCGGTGACGCCTCGATGCTCTGGATGAAAAGCTCGAGCGGCATCGCGTCCTCGGCGAGCCGCTTCATCAGAATCGCGCGCCCGCGCTTCCACGTCGTGAGCAGCGTGAAGACGGCGCCGCCGATCAGGAGCGGGAACCAACCGCCGTCGGGAATCTTGAGCGAATTCGACGCGAGGAACGTGAGATCGATCGCCACGAGCGGCGCGGCGACGAGCGCGGCCTGCCATTTCGCCCAGTGCCAGATCCGCCGCATCACGACGAAGATCAGCAGGGAGTCGATCAGCATCGCCAACGTCACTGCGATGCCGTAGGCGCTCGCCAGATTGTCGGAACTCCTGAAGCCGAGGACCAGCGCGACGATCGCGATCAGCAGCATCCAGTTGACGAACGGGACGTAGATCTGCCCGATCTCGCGCTCCGACGTGTGAGCGATCGTGAGGCGCGGGCAGTAGCCCATCTGGATCGCTGCGCGCGTGAGCGAATAGGCACCCGTGATCACCGCCTGCGACGCGATGTTCGCCGCCGCCGTCGCGAGCGCGAGGAGCGGCAGGCGTCCCCAGCCGGGTGCGAGGAGGTAGAACGGGTTCTGGATCGCGCCCGGATTGTGGAGCACCAGCGCGCCCTGCCCGAAGTAGTTGCAGAGCAGTGTCGGCAACACGAAGAACAGCCACGCACGCCGGATCGGGCTCCTCCCGAAATGCCCCATGTCGGCGTAAAGCGCCTCGGTGCCCGTCACGGCGAGCACGACCGCCCCCATTGCCACGAACGCCGTTCCGGGGTTGTCGATCGCGAAGCGCACCGCGTAACCGGGATCGATCGCTTCCAGCACCTCGACGTTGCGCAGGATCCCGTGTATGCCGAGCACCCCGATCGTCACGAACCAGACTGACATGATCGGGCCGAACACCGCGCCGAGGCTCGCCGTCCCCTTGCGCTGGGCGGCGAACAGCACGATCAGGATCACGAGCGAAATCGGCACGATGAACGGATGCAGCGGCGGCGCAATCACGCCGAGACCCTCGACGGCGCCCAGCACGGTGATCGCCGGCGTGATCATGCCGTCGCCGTAGAACATCGCAGCGCCGAAGATACCGAGGCCGACCAGCCACCAGCGAAGCCGCGCGCGATCGCCGACGCCGCGCGAGACGAGCGCCGTCATCGCGAGGATGCCGCCCTCGCCGCGGTTGTCGGCGCGCATCACCAGCATGATGTACTTCAGCGTCACGACGATGACGAGCGCCCACACGATCGCCGACAGCACGCCGAGGATGTTCTCGCGCGTGAGCGACAGGCCATAGGGACCGGTGAACGCGGTGCGCAGCGTGTACAGCGGGCTCGTGCCGATGTCGCCGTAGACGACGCCGATCGCACCGACCACGAGAGGCAGCATCCGCGCGGGTTTTCCTGCGGTGGGACTCGCCTCGCTCACGTCGTCCGCTGCCGGCGCCGGTCAGCCGGCAGATTCTTCGCTTCGACGCGAGAAGCGGATGTTGAGCTGCTTCAGCTTGCGGTAGAGGTGCGTGCGCTCGAGTCCCGCCTTCTCGGCGACGCGGCTCATGTTGCTCTGCTCGCGCCCCAGAAGCTGTTCGAAGTAGATGCGCTCGAAGGCCTCGCGCGCCTCGCGCAGCGGCAGCTCGAAGAAACGCGTCGTGATCTCCGGCGCGATCGCCCGGTTCGGCGACGCCGACTCGCCGAGGAGCCGCTTGACGTGATCGGACGTGAGCTCGCCGTGCACGACCAGCATGTTGGCGATGACGCCGCGCAGGTGGTCAAGATTCCCGGGCCACCACGCGTTGGTGAGCGCGGTCAGCGCGGCAGGCGGCAGCGCGACGAGGAGCGGCTGCGCGCGGTCGGCGACTGCGGTCTCGCGCCAGAAGCGCTCGATCAGCACCGGTATGTCCTCGCGCCGCGCGCGCAGCGGCGGCAACACGACGGCGCCCGGCGCAAGCTGGGCGAGCAATGCTGCATCGAAGCGCCCATCCGATGCGAGCGCGGCGAGCGGCTCGCTCGACGTCGCGACGAGAAGAATGTTGTGCTTGTCGAGTTTGGGCAGCAGGAACGCGAGTCCGCGCTGCTCGGTGCGCGTGTACTGGCCGATCTCGGAGCACCAGATCACGCCTTCGCGTGCCTCCTCGATCAGCGACAGAGGATTGCTCGTCAGCCGCGCGCCGGCGATGGCGACGAAGGGGGCGCCCGCCACGGCGAGCGCGCGCGCCGCGATCTCGTGCCCGGTGCCGGGCTCGCCGAGGATCAGCATCGGCCTGCGCGCCGCAACCAGCGCCTCGAATGCCTTCTCGACCTCGCGTACGGCGGCGCCCGCCCCGAGTGCGGCGAGCGAGAGCCTCCGCGGCTCGCGCGCTGCGACGATCTTGAACGCCCGCGCGATCGTCGCCAGCAGCTTGTTGAGCCCGATCGGCTTCTCGAGGAAATCGAAGGCGCCGATCTTGGTCGCCTCGACGGCCGTCTCGATCGTTCCGTGCCCCGACATCATGATCACCGGCATCGTCAGCAGGCCGGTCGAGCCCCACTCGCGCAACAGCGTGACACCGTCGGTGTCTGGCATCCAGATATCGAGCAGGACGAGTGCCGGCTGCTGCCGCTGCCGGTAAGCGCGCGCCTCGCCGGCGTTCTCGGCGAGCGCGACGCGATAGCCCTCGTCCTGCAGGATCTCGGAGAGCAGCTCGCGGATACCCACCTCGTCGTCGACGACGAGGATCTCGCGCGCCAGCGCGGTGCGAGGCTCGCTCATGCAGTGACCGACTGCATCGCGTGGAAGCGCAGCGTCACCCGCGCGCCGCGCGGCGACACGTTCTCGAGCGTCACCCGCCCGGAATGCTCGTCGACGATCTTCTTCACGATCGCCAGGCCGAGGCCGGTGCCTTTCGCCTTGGTCGTCACGTAGGGCTCGAACGGGTGTCTCAGCACGTTCTCGGCAAAACCGGGGCCTCGATCCCCGAACGAGAGGATCGCCTCGGGGCCTTCGACTGACAGCGTGATGTCGATACGGGGATCCTCCTCGCCGGACTGGGCGTCGATCGCATTCTGCAGCAGATTGTGGAACACCTGTCGCAGTCGCGTGGGCTCGCCCTGAATCACCACCGGGCTCGCTGGCAGCGCAAGGGCGACGTGCGGGCGCAGATTGTCGTACAGAGCAAGCACGTCGAGCAAGAGGGCGCCTAGATCGACGCTCTGCAACTGCCCAGGGCGCGGCTGGCGCGCGTAGATCGCGAAATCGTCGACCATCTGCTTCATCGCGCCGACCTGGGAGATGATCGTCTGCGTGCTCCTGCGCAGCGTATCCTGCCCGGAGTCGTCGAGGCACGGCGAGAGCTTCAGCGCGAGCCGCTCGGCCGAGAGCTGGATCGGCGTCAGCGGATTCTTGATTTCGTGGGCGAGCCTGCGTGCGACCTCGGCCCAGGCAGCGTCGCGCTGCGCCTCGAGCAGCGCGGAGACGTCGTCGAACACGACAACGTAGCCGGGGACCGGCGCCCCCGGCAGCCTCGAGCCGCGAAGGAGGAGTGCGCGGCCGTGTCCGGCGACAGTGAGCGTCGCCTCGCGCTGCCAGTGGTCGTCGCGCGCCGTCCGAAAGCCCTCGGCGACGAGCTCGGCGAACGGCGACAGCGCGGGAATCCTGCCGCCCCATTCGGCGAGCGCGACGCCGGCGAGATCGGCGAAAGGCTGCTGCAGGATCACCGCCGAACTCGGATTGGCGCTACGCAGCCGGTAGTTCTCGTCGAATGCGAGCACCCCCGACGACAGGTTCGCGAGGACGCTTTCGAGGTAGGCGCGCGTCGTCTCGGTGACGCGCTGCGACTGCTCGGTGCGCAGGCGCGCGTCGGCGAGCTGGGCGGTCATCGTGTTGAATGATTCGGTCAGCACGCCGAGCTCGTCGTGCGAAGTGACCGGCTGCCTTCGCGTGAAATCGCCCTGCGCGACCGCGCGCGTGCCCTCGGCGAGGAGCCCCAGCGGGGCCGCGAAGCGCTCGGAGAGCACGACCGCGAGCCCAAGCGCCGAGGTGAGCGCGAAGAGAAGGGTCAGCGTCAGCGTGTACTGGTAGAGGCGCTTCAGCGTGCCGCGCGAGAACGTGACTTCCTGGTAGTCGCGAGCGCCGGACTGAACCTTCTCGAGGTCCTGCGCGAGCGGCCTCGGGACGCGCTCGATCACCTGCAGCGCCCGCAGCGGCTCGATGCGGTCGCCGCTGTTGACGGGGACGACGACGCGCAGCCGCAGGCCGCCGTCGGGCGCCTGCTCGGCGCGCGCGTAGGTCTGCTGGAGACGCGCGCTGCGCAACGCATCGGCGGGAAGCGCCTCGGGGGGCGTCAGCGTCGCGCCGATCCCTCCGACAGCGAGCACGCTTCCGGAGGGCGAGTAGAGTGCCGATTCGTACACGCCGGCCTGCTCGGACGCGCGCGCGAGCGCCACCGCCGCGGCACCCGGGGCATCGGCGACTGCGGCGGCGATCGCGTCGGCGCGCGTCGCCGTCTCGCGCAGCAGATAATCGAGGGAACTGCGGCCGAGATTGATGCCGGCGTCGAGCGCGCGATCGACGCGCACGTCGAACCAGCTCTCGATGCTGCGGCCGAGGAACTGCACCGACACGGCATACACGAGCGCGCCGGGAAGCACGGCAACGAGCGCGAACAGCAGCACGAGGCGCAGTGCCAGCCGCGAACCGAACACGCCGCGCACGAGGTTGCGCCAGAGCTGCAGAAGCTGCACCGCGACGACCAGTACCAGCAGCACGGTGAGCACGCCGTTGATGACGATCAGCGTGTTGTAGTGCTCGGCGAAGAGGTCGGTGTTCGCGGTCGCCGTAGCGAGCAGGAACAGCGCGATCGCGGCGACGCAGGAGAAGCCGAGCAGGAACCAGCGCAGGCGACGCGAGCCGAGCAGCCTGGTCATTGCGTTCGGCCGGCCCGGGTCATGGCACGAAATCGAAGCGGTGCCAGTCGGAGCTCAACTGCCACTCGTGCGACGCGAGCGCGCTCACCTGGAATGGTTTCGGCAGCAGGCTGACGTCGAGTCGCTCGCGGATCGACGCGACGTAGCGCGTGCCCGGGCTCAGCCGGCGCGCGTCGAGCACGCGCCGCGAGTTGAGCCTCCCGATGAAGCGTTCGACGTCGGGCAGCGAGTCGAACGCCTGGCCGAGGGGACCGTTCGCCACCCGGTACTGCCGCGTCAGCGGGCTCCAGGAGACGCGCCAGGTGAGCGACCAGTCGCCGACCTTCTCGTCGAACCACAGCGGACGCGGACGGGCGAGCTCGAAATCGATCGTGAAGTAGAGCGCAATGCCCTTGTCGAGCGCCTCGACGAGGATGGACGTGAGCGTGACCGCGAAATCGGCCGAGAGCAGCACGTCGCCGTCGTCGACGCGCAGCCACGCATGGCGCAGCGGAATGCTGTCGGCGCGCGACAGACGGGGAAACCCGGCCGCAAGCAGAATGCCGGCAGCGAGCAGCCTTCGGCGCAGAAGCGAAACGGGAGCCCGGACGTGGGGGACGTTTTGCGGCATGCCGAGATGACGCGCATCTGTCCCACGGACGTGACCCATGCCGCGCGTCGCGTAGGGGACGAAGGCGCCGCGGCGGCCGCATCAGGTTCTGCGGAGCGACGCGTAATAGAACCCGTCCTGATTGTGGCTCGCTGCCGCAGGCGAAGGCAAGATTTGGCCGCCGCGATGACGGAAGTAGGGGGGGAAGCTGAGGGTTTCGCGCAACGCACCGGGGTTCACGGCGCAAAACGCCTCGAC
>Ga0134128_10011693_pt1 | contig 10480 bp, 11 predicted proteins | sample KB31754_FD_96462 | JGI IMG/M metagenome (GOLD analysis project Ga0134128, IMG submission 96462) | Terrestrial soil microbial communities with excess Nitrogen fertilizer from Kellogg Biological Station, Michigan, USA - KB3-175-4 | ecosystem: Environmental > Terrestrial > Soil > Unclassified ...
GGTGATGATGACCTCGATCGCCTTCGTGCTGGGGCTGGTGCCGTTGGTCTTTGCCCATGGCGCGGCGCGCATCAGCCGGCGCGACATCGGCACCTCGGTCTTCGCCGGCATGGTGGTGGCGAGCTCGATCGGCATCTTCCTCATCCCGATGCTCTATGTCGTCTTCCAGCGTCTGCGCGAGTGGGGCCACCGCCGCATGGCCCGCTGGCAGCATCACCCCGCGCCAGGCGAGTGAGGCCCCGGCACTTCCTCCGGCGCGGCCTTACTTCCGCCGATACCGACGCAGTTCTGTCCCGGCCTGCCAGAGCGAAGCCAGCGCGATCACGCCGATGAGCGCGGCCACGGCTGCGAAGATGGCGCCGAAGCGCAGCAGCGCCGCCGCGGCGAGCGCCAGGAAGAAGAGGCCGTGGGCGGTCGAGGCGATGATGCCGACGAGCTCGTCTCGCTCGCGTTTGCGGCGTCGCTCGGGCGCGGCGCGCCCGGCCTCGGTCGTGGTGCGTTCAGGGGCGCGGCCCGAATCCATGTCTTGCCCATCCGTGCTTCATTGCTCCGCCCGCCGGGTCCCCAGCTCCCGCTCGAATTGCGCGAGCGCCGCTTTGAGCTGGCCGTCCTGCGGCGTGGCGATGAGATCGGGCTTGATCGGCCGCGAGAAGCTCTGCGGCATGGGTTTGTGCGCCGCCGTTCCCACCGGCGAGAAGGCTCCGTGGAGATCGTTCTCGTGGTTGATCACGGCGCTTGTCACCTGCTCCTTGGCGGGCGCCGGCAGGACGACATCCGGCGAGATGCCTATGCCCTGGATCGAGCGGCCGGAGGGCGTGTAGTAGAGCGCCGTCGTCAACCGGAGCGCACCCTCGTCGCCGAGCGGGATCACGGTCTGCACCGATCCCTTGCCGAAGCTGCGCGTGCCCATCACCGTCGCGCGCCGCCGGTCCTGCAGCGCGCCCGCGACGATCTCGGAGGCCGAGGCCGAGCCGCTGTTGACGAGTACGGCGACCGGTACGCCCGGCAGGAGGTCGCCTCCGCCCGACGCAGCATAGACTTGGTTGTCCGCCGATAGGCGGCCACGGGTCGAGACCACTGTGCCGCCGTCGAGGAAATCGCCGGCGATGGCGATCGCGGCGCCGAGCAGCCCGCCGGGATCGTCGCGCAGATCGAGCATCAACCCGCGCAGATGCCCGCCCGCCTCGCGCTTCATCGTCTCGATCGCGGCGCGCGCCGCTCCGGGCGTCGTGGCATCGAATTCGCTGATGCGCAGAAAGGCGATCCGGTTCGGCTCCAGCTGGTATTTGACCGTGGGCACGTCGATCGTCGCTCGCCTCAAGGTGACCGGAAACGGCGCCTTGTTGCCGCGTTCGATCGTCAGCGTGACGCGGCTCCCCGGGTCGCCACGGAGCGCTGAGACGGTCTGCAGCAGGTCCATGCCGTCGGTGGCCTCTCCGTTGACGGCGACGATGAGATCGCCGGGCTCGAGTCCGGCATGGGCTGCCGGCGTGCCGTCGATCGGCGAGATGACCTTAGGCACACCCGTCTCCTCCGTGATGCGGATGCCAATGCCGCCGAAGGCGCCGCTGATATTGGCCGCTGTCTGCTTATATTCCTTCCTGTCCATGTAGTCGGAATGCGGGTCGAGCCGGTTCACCATGCCTTTCAGTGCGTTGGCCGTGAGTTGGTCCGGCGCCACCGGGCGGACATAGCTGCGCTCGACCTGCCGCATCACCTGCTCGAAGAGGCGGAGATCCTCGGGCGGTACGCCTCCGGCGGCGGCATCGGCTGCGCGGGAAGGGCCGCGCGGGACGAGCAGCAGCGGTGCCGCCAGCGCGGCAAGGGCGAGGGCTTGCACCAACTTCATGACGGTCCTTTCAGGCGTGATCGCTGCGGCGCCGGCGCCGCTCGAGCAGCGGACATAAAGAGGCCTCGACGAAGGAAACGACCGTCGTCACCGCAGGTTCGCCGACCCGCGGCCTCAGCGAGACGGGCGCGACCGATCGCCTCATCCGATGGTTCCGCATCTGCCGGTTGGCACGCTCGGCCCTCGCCGCCGTTAGCGTGAATGCCTTTCAGTGCTGCCCGCCGGGACGTCGCGCGCGACGCGGCCGGGCGGCCTCAGCTATGGACCCCATGATGGCGGCGCAGGAGGCTCGAAGCGGAGTCGACGGCTCGACGCATCCGGAATCGCCGCCGGGCGCGTCGTCGCCCCCGGCCGGGCCGCGCCGGATGCGGCGCCTTCTTGCCATGCTTGCGCCGCTGCCGCTGGCCGGCTGCGCCGGCAGCATCTTCGACGCGAAAGGGCCGGTCGGCGCCGCCGCCGGCCTGATCATGATCAACTCCGTCGAGATCATGCTGGTGATCGTCGTGCCGACGATCATCGCGATCCTCGCCTTCGCCTGGTGGTTCCGTTCAGGCAACAAGCGGGCGGTCTACTTGCCGGAATGGGCCTATTCCGGGCGGCTCGAGCTCATCGTCTGGGCGATCCCGATCATGGTCATCATCTTTCTCGGTGGCGTGATCTGGATCGGCGCGCACGATCTCGATCCGCGGCGGCCGCTCAGCCCGCTGCAGAAGCCGCTCGAGGTGCAGGTCGTCTCGCTCGACTGGAAGTGGCTCTTCATCTATCCGGAGGAAGGCATCGCGAGCGTCAACGACCTCGTCCTTCCCGCCGGCGTTCCCGTGCATTTCTCGCTCACCTCGGCAAGCGTGATGAACGCCTTCTTCGTGCCGCAGCTCGGCAGCATGATCGCGACGATGAACGGCATGGTGACGCAGCTCAACCTGGAGGCATCGCACCCGGGCCAGTTTTACGGCCAGTCCACCCAATTCAGCGGCGACGGCTTCTCCGACATGAATTTCACCGTCCACGCCCTTCCGCCGTCTCAGTTCGCACGCTGGGTGACGCAGGTGCAGCAGCGCGGCCCGGATCTGGACCCCGCCGCCTACCGCACCCTCCAGAAGCAGAGTCTCAACGTCCATCCTTACACCTATCGCTACGTCGATCCCGGTCTCTTCTCGTTGATCGCCACGCGACGCATTCCGCCGGGCGGGGGCTACGAGACGGGGCGCGGCGGCATCAGCGTCCATCCCCGGCCGGAGAAGTGAATGCTCGGCAAGCTCACGCTGCAGGCGATCCCGTTCGATCAGCCGATCCCGTTCATCGCCGCGCTGGTGGTGATCAGCATCGTCACCGCCGTGCTGTTCTGGGTGGTGGTGAGGGGCCATCTCCCCTACCTCTGGCATGAGTGGATCACCAGCGTCGACCACAAGCGCATCGGCGTCATGTACATCTCGCTTGGCATGGTGATGCTGCTGCGCGGCTTCATCGACGCGGTCATGATGCGCTCGCAGCAGGCACTTGCCTTCCGCGCGCCGGGATACCTGCCGCCCGAGCATTACAACCAGGTCTTCTCGGCGCATGGCACCATCATGATCTTCTTTGCTGCCATGCCCCTCGTGATCGGGCTGATGAACTTCGTTGTGCCGCTGCAACTGGGCGTGCGCGACGTGGCGTTCCCGACGCTCAACTCGACGAGCTTCTGGCTCACGGCCACCGGCGCCCTGCTGGTCAATCTCTCGCTGATCGTCGGCGAGTTCGCGCGCACGGGATGGCTGGTCTACCCGCCTTTGTCGGAGCTGCGCTACTCGCCCGGGGTTGGCGTCGATTATTACCTCTGGGCGGTGCAGATCTCCGGGGTGGGCACGCTGCTCACCGGGATAAATTTCGTCACCACCATTCTGAAGGTGCGGGCGCCGGGCATGAGTTATCTGCGTATGCCCGTTTTCACTTGGACGGCGCTCGCCGCCAGTCTGCTCATCATTGCCGCCTTCCCGGTGCTCACCGCGACGCTCGGGATGCTGATCCTCGACCGCTATCTGGGCTTCCACTTCTTCACCAATACCGGCGGCGGCAACATGATGATGTTCATCAACTTGATTTGGGCCTGGGGCCATCCCGAGGTCTACATCCTCGTGCTGCCCTGCTTCGGCGTCTTCTCCGAGGTGGTCCCCACCTTCTCCGGCAAGCCGCTCTTCGGCTACCGTTCGATGGTCGCGGCGACGATGTTCATCTGCATCGTCTCCTTCATGGTGTGGTTGCATCACTTCTTCACGATGGGCGCGGGCGGCAACGTCAATGCGGTCTTCGGTATCGCCACCAGCATCATCGCCGTCGGTACCGGGGTGAAGATCTACAACTGGCTTTTCACCATGTATGGCGGCCGCATCAATTTCGCTACGCCGATGCTGTGGGCGGTGGGCTTCATGGTGACCTTCGTGATCGGCGGCATGACCGGCGTCATGCTGGCGGTGCCGCCCGCCGATTTCCTGGTGCACAACAGCCTGTTCCTGGTCGCGCATTTCCACAATGTAATCATCGCCGGCGTGCTCTTCGGCGTCTTCGCCGGGGTCACTTACTGGTTTCCAAAGGCGTTCGGATTCCGGCTTCAGGAGGGCTGGGGCAAGGCCGCCTTCTGGTTCACTCTCGTCGGATTCTACGTGACCTTCGTGCCGCTTTACGTGGCCGGGCTTCTCGGGATGACGCGGCGGCTGCAGCATTACGAGGTGGCCGCGTGGCGTCCCTGGGTGCTCGCCGCCTCGTTCGGCATCATCATTCTGTTCATCGGCATGGTCTGCCAACTGGTGCAGATCGTTGTCAGCATCCGGCGGCGCGAGCAACTGCGCGACGTCATGGGCGACCCTTGGAACGGGCGCTCGCTCGAATGGGCGACGACCTCGCCGCCGCCTGTGTTCAATTTCGCGGTGCTGCCCAACGTCCAGGGCGAGGAGCCCTATTGGGAGATCAAGCGGCGCGCCATCGAGACCCAGCAATTGTCGCCGGAGCCGCATTACGAGGCGATCGAGATGCCGCGCAACAGCCCGACCGGAGTCATCACCGCCTTCTTCTGCACGATCACCGGCTTCTCGCTCATCTGGCACATCTGGTGGCTGGTGATCGTCGGGCTCGTCGGCGCTTATGGCGTCTTCGTTTGGTTCGCCTGGCGCGATGTCGAGGAGTACGTCATCCCCGCCGAGGAGGTGGCGCGGCTCGATCGCGAGCGCCGCGCCGCCCGCGAGAAATGGCTTGCCGAGCACGTGCGCGTGAGTGAGCCCGCATGAGCACCGCAACGGAAGCCGTCCCGCACGGCCATCGGCGCGCGGCAGATCCCTACAGGGTCGGTCACGGCCATGGCGGCGGCGCGCACGGCTTTGCCACCGGCCACGGCGAAGGCGGTCCCGCCTCCAAGCGCGTCATCGTCGGCTACGGCTTCTGGATCTTCCTGCTGACCGACGTCGTCATGTTCTCCTGCTTCTTCGCCGCGCATGGCGTGCTGCAGAACGAGACGGCGGGAGGGCCCTCGGGGCCCGAGCTCTTCAACCTCACGCATGTCGCCATCGAGACCGGGTGCCTGCTGCTCTCGAGCTTCGTCTGCGGCCTCTCCTTCGTTGCGACCGAGGCGCGCAGCATGCTGTGGACGCAGATTTTTCTTTTGGTCACCGGCCTCCTGGGCGCGGCCTTCCTGGCGCTCGAAGCGCAGGAATTCGCCGGGATGGTCGCCGCCGGCGCGGGGCCGCAGCGCAGCGCCTTCCTTTCGTCCTTCTTCGCCGTCGTGGGTTTACATGGCTGCCACGTCACCGCCGGGCTGCTCTGGCTCGGCACGATGATGGCGCAGCTCTGGGTCAAGGGCTTCCGCCCCAATGTCCTGCACCGGCTCCTCTGCTTCAATCTGTTCTGGCACGCGCTCGACATAATCTGGGTGGCGCTGTTCACCATTGTCTATCTGGTGGGGGCGGGACGATGAATGATCAGTATCGCGAGAACGACGAATATGATCCCAATTCAGGAGACGTCGCACCCGGCGTGGTCGACGTCGCCGACCGCTCGATCCGCGAGGGCGTCGAGGGCTATCTCATCGGCTTTGGTCTCGCCGTATTGCTCACCGTCGGCTCTTTCCTGGTCGCCGGCACGCATGCGATCTGGGAGCCCGGCATACCGGTGGCGCTCGTCGTGCTGGCGATTGCGCAGATCGGCATCCATCTTGTCTTCTTCCTGCACATCACCACGGCGCCCGACAACACCAACAACGCGCTGGCCCTCGCCTTCGGCGTGCTGATCGTGGTGCTGGTGGTCGGTGGCTCAATCTGGATCATGAGCAACCTCAACTCGAACCTGATGCCGATGATGCCGGTCACCCCTGCGCAGAGCTGAGGCGGGGAAGACGCGGGGGAGTGGCGCCGTTTATGAGCCGCTCTCATAAGTCCATGCCGATTTTGTCGTCTAATCGCGTGCCACGGTCCGTCATAGCTTCAGTCCGGTCACAAAGCCGGAGTCGATTCGATGGATCAGCACGTCGATCAGCCGCTCGAAGCGCTGCGGGGAAGCCGCGTGACGGCGGCGCTGCTGCCGATCATGGGCGTGGTCTTCGTCGCCTTCCTCGTCATCGGCCTCGCCATGCCGGTGCTGCCGCTCCACGTGCATGATCGACTGCGGTTCGGGTCATTTGTCGTCGGGCTGGTCGCCGGCAGCCAGTTCGCCGTGGCACTCGTCTCGCGACCCTGGGCAGGGCACTATGCGGACCGACGCGGCCCCAAGCGCGCCGTCATGCTCGGTCTGCTGGCCGCCGCCCTCTCCGGGCTGCTCTATCTGCTGTCGCTCCGGTTCGTCCTGGCCCCATCTATCTCGGTTGCCATCCTCCTGCTCGGCCGGGCGCTGCTCGGTGCGGCGGAGAGCGTCATCATCACCGGGGCGGTCACCTGGGGCCTGGCGCTCGTTCCAGAGCAAAGCACCGGCAAGGTCATTGCCTGGGTGGGGGCGGCGATGTTCGGGGCTTTCGCGATCGGCGCGCCTCTGGGCGCCGCTCTCTATGCCGCCCGCGGCTTCACGGCGATCGCGGCTGCGACCGCTGTTGCTCCGGTCGCGACGTTGCTCTTGGCCGCACCTCTCCGCGGGGTCGCTCCGCTGCCCCAGGCTCGCCCGTCCTTCATCCGCATGATCCGGGCCGTCTGGGTTCCGGGCCTCGGCTCGGCCCTCAGCAGCGTCGGATTCGGCGCGATCACGGCGTTTGTCGTCCTGCTTTTCGCGCAGCAGGGATGGAGTTGTGGGTGGCTCGCCTACACGGTCTTTGCGACCGCGTTCATCGCGACGCGCCTCACCTTGGGGCACCTGCCGGACCGGCTCGGCGGCGCCAAGGTCGCGCTCGCTTGCGTGCTCATCGAAGCCGCCGGCCTTGCGACGATTTGGCTGGCGGGAGGCCCCGCGCTGGCGCTCGGCGGTGCCGCGCTCAGCGGCATAGGCTACTCGCTCGTCTACCCCGGCCTTGGTATCGAGGCGGTCCGCCGCGTGCCGCCGCAGAGCCGCGGTCTTGCGATGGCCGCCTATACCGCCTTTCTCGATGTCGCGCTGGGATTCGGCACGCCGGCATTGGGCCTCGTGGCCGGTCCCGCCGGTCTCGGTGGCGTGTTCCTCGCGAGTGCCGCGGCCGCGCTTTTATCGGCTGCTGTTGCCGCCCGGCTGCTGATGGCGCCGGCGTCAGGAGGACTCTATCCACGGAGCGCCTCAATCGACGGCAGAGCCCATGCCGATGCCCGGTGACCTGCCGGCTCGTTCACCCGCGATAGCGCAGCGCCTCGACCAGCAGCGAAAAGGCTGCCGAGGCTTGGCGCCGGTTCGGATACCAGAGATGGTAGCCGGGATAGGGAAGGCACCAGTCCTCGAGCACGCGCGTGAGACGAGCCTGGTCCAGATAGGGCTGCGCCAGACCCTCGGGCACATAGGCGAGGCCTAGCCCTGCCAACGCCGCCGTCAGCATCTGCGCCGTGGTGTTGCAGATGAGCTGGCCCTCCACGCGGACTCTGAGCTCGCGGCCGTCCTTCTCGAACTCCCAGGCATAGAGGCCGCCATGCGTCGGCAGGCGCAGGGCGATGCAGTTGTGGTCGATCAGGTCCTGCGGCTTCTTCGGCTCTGCTCGGCTCTTGAAATACGCGGGGGACCCGACGACCGCCATGCGCATGTCCGGCGCAATGCGCACGGCAATCATGCCGCTCGCCACTTGCTCGCCACTGCGGACGCCGGCGTCGAAGCGCTCGGCGACGATATCCGTCAAGCCATAGTCGATGGCGATCTCGACCTTGATGTCCGGATAATCATTGAGGAGCTTGGCAAGCTTGGGCAGAAGGATCGTATCCGCTGCATATTCGGTGGCGGTGATACGAATGGTGCCCGCGGGCTTCTCGCGGAGTTCGCTCAGCGCCGCGAGTTCGGTCTCGATCTCCTCGAAGCGCGGTCCCACCGTGCGGAGCAGGCGTTCGCCCGCTTCGGTCGGCGAGACGCTGCGCGTCGTGCGCGTCAGTAGCCGGACGCCGAGCCGCTCTTCGAGCTCGCGCATCGTGTGGCTCAATGCCGATTGCGAAACCCCCAGCTTTGCGGCCGCTTTGGTGAAGCTGCGCTCGTGCGCCACCGCGAGGAAGGCGAGGAGATCGCTGAGATTACCGCGCTGCATTTATGGGTTCTGCTCATAAGACCATGCCGATTATAGCGGCTACTGGCTTGGGCGGGGCGCCCCAATCTTGGAGAGACAGCCCGCCACGCGCGGCGGGCCGCGCTCATCAAAGGAGATCGACGATGGAGATCCAGCGCAACGGCACGCAGCCTTCCACCAGGGGGCCGGAGCGGAATTTCACCGGGGTCGTGCGCATCGACCCGCTGTTCAAGGCGCGTGAGCCGGCGCGGGCGAGCGGCGCCAGCGTCACCTTCGAGCCGGGAGCGCGCAGCGCTTGGCACACGCACCCGCTCGGGCAGACCTTGATCGTGACCGCCGGCTGCGGCTGGACGCAGGTCTGGGGCGGGCCGGTAGAGCAAATCCGCCCGGGCGACGTGATCTGGTGCCCGCCCGGCGTGAAGCACTGGCACGGCGCGGCGCCGAACACGGCGGTCACGCATATCGCCATCCAGGAGGCGCTCGACGGCAAGGTCGTCGATTGGCTGGAGAAGGTGAGCGACGAGCAGTACCGCGCCGGAACGCACGGGGGGGAGTAGAGATCATGAGTGGCAACATCGCGGGGAAGACAGTCGTCATCACCGGTGCGAGCAGCGGGCTCGGCGAAGCGACCGCCCGCCTCCTTGCCGCCGAGGGCGCAAGGCTCGCATTGGGCGCTCGCCGTCTCGATCGCCTGCAATCTCTGGCGGGCGATATCACCGGCGCGGGCGGCACGGCCATTGCCGTGGCCACCGATGTCGTCCGATGCGCGGAGGTGAAACGCCTGGTCGATGCCGCCGTCGAGGCTTACGGACGGATCGACGTGATGATCAACAATGCCGGGCTCATGCCGCAGGCGCTGATCGAGCGCCTCAACATCGACGAATGGGACCGCATGATCGATGTGAACCTCAAGGGCGTGCTCTATGGCATCGCCGCGGCGCTCCCGCACATGACGCGCCAGAAGGCCGGGCATTTCATCAACGTCTCGTCGGTGGCTGGCCACCGCGTGGGGCCCGGCTTCGCGGTCTATGCGGCAACGAAACATGCCGTGCGTGCGCTTTCCGAAGGGCTGCGCCAGGAGGTGAAGCCCTACAACATCCGCACCACCGTGATCTCGCCCGGCGCTGTGGCAACGGAGCTGCCGAACAGCGTGACCGACCCGGAGGCAGCGCAACGAATCCGCAAATTCTATGCGGAGGTGGCCGTTCCCGCCGCTTCCTTTGCCCGCGCCGTCGCCTTTGCCATCGGCCAGCCCGACGAGGTGGACATCAACGAAATCCTGTTCCGGCCAACGCGACAGGAGCTCTGACCGCGCGCTGCCCTTGCCGGCCGTCCGACCTACCAGCGTCTCGCCGCGCCCCCGTCTCGTTCTGCCAGCGGGGTCGAGCAGCTAGCGCGACAATTGCGCCTGGGGTGGCTCGGGGTCGCCCGGACGAGCCTCGGTGCAGAAATATTGCCAGCTCGTCTTGTGCATGTGGTGGCCTTCCACCTCGAACAGCATCCAGGCGAAATGCGCCTGGCGCGCGAGCGGGCTCTGCAGTGTGAGCGTGAAGGGCGGTTCGGCGCGCTGCGTCTTCAACCACGGGCGCCAATGCCCCGGGCCGACCTCGCGCTTCACCAGCAGGTAGGTGATCGCGCCGTCATCCGGCCGCTTCCAGTCGAGCTCGACCCCGTTTCGCGGATCGACGCAATGGCCGAATGTCGGGTCGTTGGGCGGCAGGACGGCCGGCGAGCCGGTGATGGCAGCGACAAGGAACAGCGCGGGCAGCATCGGGGGTGAACGGTGGGGCGAGGGGGCGGGCTGACCCCACGCCCGGGCGTTGCAGCGCCCCGCGTGCGCCTCGCGCGGCCGGATCGGCGGGTCGATTTCGCCCTTGAAAGGGGTCACGCCCGATGTTCCTCGCCGCAAGACGCTGGCAGGTTCTGCGGCCTCACGCTAGCGCAGATCAATCCAGGTTAACGCACCCCGGCGACGGCAAGCGGAGTCCGCGTGACACAGGGTGTCACATAGGATA
>Ga0134128_10011696_pt1 | contig 10480 bp, 6 predicted proteins | sample KB31754_FD_96462 | JGI IMG/M metagenome (GOLD analysis project Ga0134128, IMG submission 96462) | Terrestrial soil microbial communities with excess Nitrogen fertilizer from Kellogg Biological Station, Michigan, USA - KB3-175-4 | ecosystem: Environmental > Terrestrial > Soil > Unclassified ...
CGCGCGCGACGCGCGTGACTTCCGACGCGAACGAGTTGAGCTGGTCCACCATCGTGTTGATGGTGTTTTTTAGTTCAAGAATTTCTCCTTTCACGTCGACCGTGATCTTGCGCGAAAGGTCGCCGCGCGCGACGGCGGTGGTGACTTCGGCGATGTTGCGGACCTGTGCCGTCAGGTTGCCCGCCATGGAGTTCACGCTGTCGGTCAAGTCCTTCCAGGTGCCGGCCACGCCCGGCACGTTGGCCTGGCCGCCGAGGCGACCTTCAGTACCGACTTCGCGCGCGACGCGCGTCACTTCGCCGGCGAACCTGTTGAGCTGGTCCACCATCGTGTTCAGCGTTTCCTTGAGCTGAAGGATCTCGCCGCGCACATCGACGGTGATTTTGCGCGACAGATCGCCACCGGCGATGGCGGTTGCAACTTCGGCGATGTTGCGGACCTGGCCGGTGAGATTGCCAGCCATCGAGTTCACCGAATCGGTCAAATCCTTCCAGGTTCCGGCGACGCCGGGCACTTGCGCCTGGCCGCCGAGCTTACCTTCGGTGCCGACCTCACGCGCGACGCGCGTCACTTCCGACGCAAATGCGTTGAGCTGGTCCACCATGGTGTTGAGCGTTTCTTTCAGCTGAAGGATTTCGCCCGACACGTTCACGGTAATCTTTTTCGACAGGTCGCCCTGGGCGACCGCGGTTGCGACTTCCGCGATATTTCGCACCTGGCCGGTGAGGTTCGAAGCCATTGAATTGACGCTGTCGGTAAGGTCCTTCCACGTGCCGGCAACGCCACGCACGACGGCCTGGCCGCCCAGCTTGCCTTCGGTGCCCACTTCACGCGCGACGCGGGTAACTTCGCCGGCAAATCCGTTGAGCTGGTCCACCATGGTGTTAATGGTGTCCTTGAGCTCGAGAATTTCACCGCGCACGTCGACGGTGATTTTCTTCGACAAGTCGCCATTGGCGACGGCCGTTGTCACTTCGGCGATATTACGCACCTGGCCGGTCAGATTGCCGGCCATCGAGTTCACGGAATCGGTCAAATCCTTCCAGGTGCCAGCGACGCCAAGCACGTTGGCTTGGCCTCCAAGGCGGCCCTCGGTTCCGACTTCGCGCGCCACGCGCGTCACTTCACCGGCGAACGCATTGAGCTGGTCCACCATTGTGTTGATGGTTTCCTTGAGCTGCAGGATTTCGCCTGAAACATTGACGGTGATCTTTTTCGACAAGTCGCCACCGGCGATGGCGGTCGCAACGTCGGCAATGTTGCGGACCTGCGCCGTCAGGTTTCCGGCCATGAAATTGACGCTGTCGGTGAGGTCTTTCCACGTGCCGGCAACGCCAGGCACCGCGGCCTGGCCGCCGAGCTTGCCTTCGGTGCCGACTTCGCGCGCGACACGCGTAACTTCCGACGCGAATCCGTTGAGCTGGTCCACCATGGTGTTGATGGTGTCCTTGAGCTCCAGAATTTCGCCGCGGACGTCGACGGTGATCTTGCGGGAGAGGTCGCCGCGCGCGACGGCGGTGGTCACCTGCGCGATGTTGCGCACCTGATCGGTCAGGTTGCCGCACATGGCGTTGACCGAGTCGGTGAGATCTTTCCATGTCCCGGCAACGCCCGGCACGATGGCCTGTCCGCCGAGCTTGCCGTCGGTGCCGACTTCGCGGGCGACGCGGGTCACTTCAGAGGCGAAGGAGCGTAGCTGATCCACCATCGTGTTGATGGCTTCCTTGAGCTGCAAGATTTCGCCGCGCACGTCGACGGTGATTTTCTTCGAAAGGTCGCCGTCGGCGACGGCAATGGTGACTTCCGCGATGTTGCGCACCTGGGCGGTCAGGTTGCTCGCCATCGAGTTCACGCTTTCGGTCAGATCCTTCCAGACGCCGGTGACCTCGCGGACTTGCGCCTGGCCACCCAATTTACCCTCGGTGCCGACTTCGCGGGCGACGCGCGTGACTTCCGACGTAAAGACACTGAGCTGCTTGATCATCGTGTTGACGATGCTTGCGGCTTCCAGGAATTCGCCTTTGAGAGGGCGGCCGTCAACATCCAGCCGGACAGTCTTGAGCAGGTCGCCTTGGGCAACGGCCGCGATGGCGGTCGTGACTTCCTTGGTTGGCCAGATCAGGTCGTCGATCAGCGTGTTGACCGACGCTTCCATCTCGCCCCATGCGCCGCTGGAGAGGCCGAATTTGACGCGGTGGCGGGTTTTGCCCTCGCGTCCGACCAGCTGGCCGACGCGTTCGAGTTGTTGGGCCATGCGTTCGTTGGAGGCGGCGATGTCGTTGAACGTGTCCGCGATTTTGCCGATGAGGCCTTCTTCCTCGCCGGTCATTCGCACGGAAAAGTCACCGGCCCGCATTGCCCTGAGCGTCTGAAGCAGGTTTTGCAGTCCTACAGGCGACCCTGTCCCTGGGGCATCATCGTCTGCCTGACCGGATCGCTTCGGCGAAACGCCATTGGCCGTTTCTTTTGTGGTGACCGTTGTTGGTTGCATCGACGCCTCCCGAATAACCCACGTTTATCCGCCGCATTCGCATGCGCCGGAGGCGATCGAAGGCGATGCGGTCCGAATTCCATGGCCAGCTACCGCAGGTACCGCAGTCGCAACCCCATGATCATTCGCCGCGCCTATTTGAGACAGAACCCCGATCCTCCCGATCGCCCCAGCATTTGGCCATGCTGGAACGCCCGCCAGCAATTAAATCCGCTAATCGGGCGAAGGTTCCGTGGTGGAGGTAATGTTTTCCGTACTGACGGGGTGAGTGGTGACGGCGCCGGAACAACGTTGTCCATGCATCACCGATATGGTTAAAGTCTGTCTCGTATTGTCGGAAACAGAAAACCTCGCGCCTTTTCAATGCGATAACCGACTTGCCAGCGCGGAGTGGGGACAGATGGCGCGGATGAAGGGTGCCGACCTCATCACGGAATATCTCATCGACAGCGGAATCCCCTACGTTTTCGGGATTTGTGGCCACGGCAATGTCGGCATTTTGGATACGTTATATGAGGCGCGCGACCGGATAAAACTCGTGTCGCCGCGCCATGAGCAAGTTGCAGCTCACATGGCCGACGCCTACTTCCGCGTGCGGCACGAAGCTGTCGCAACACTGACATCGTGCGGGCCCGGTTCGTGCAATATCGTGATGCCGCTCGCGGTTGCGATTTCGGATTCATCGGCACTGCTGGCGATCACGGCCAATGTGCCGACGTCGCAGTTCAACCGGAGCCCATTCCAGGAAATAAACAAGCACTTTCAGGCCGACTTCCCAAACATCATCCGTCCCGTCGTGAAACGCAGCTTTCAGCCCACGCGCGTGGATATGTTGCCGCTGGCGCTGCGGCAGGCGACCTCAACAATGCTCTCGGGCCGGCCGGGGCCGGTGAACCTCGATGTGCCATTCAACGTCTTTCAGGAGGAAGACGATGTGGAAGTACCGCCGCCGTCGCCGCCGCTCAATGCCCAGCGCAGCGGCGCATCGCCCGACGAGATCGCCGCATGTGTCGACTTGATCGTGGGCGCCCACCGGCCGGTGATCTTCGTCGGCCATGGCGTCACCTTGTCCGAAGCTTCCCGCGAACTCACTGCCTTCGCGCATCGCATGCAAATTCCGGTGATCTCATCGCCCAACGGCATGGGAACGCTCGACATGACGGACCCTCTCTCGTTGGGCTTCATCGGCCGCAACGGCGCCTACCCGGCGAATGAAGCCGGTCGGCACGCCGATCTGGTTATCGCCATCGGCGCGCGGTTTGACGACCGCTCCGCCTCGTCGTGGATGCCGGGCTATTCCTGGAATTTTCCCCAGTCCAGGCTAATTCACGCCGATGTTGACCCGGCTGAACTCGGCCGCAATTATCCGCCCGACATCGGCGTCTTGGCCGATGCGCGCACGTTCCTGCGGCAGCTACTGACGGAAGTCGAACGGCGCGCGCCCAAACGCGATGCAACGAAGGCCTGGCTCGCCGATATCGGAGCCTGGCAGCAGGAATGGGAAAAATTCACGCAGCCGAATTTTGAGGTCCATGCGTCGCCGATCCGCCCGGAGCGGATCGTAGCCGATTGCCAGGCCGTACTGCCGCCGGACGCCATTCTCTGCTGCGATGTCGGCGTCAATCATAATTGGTACATGCAATTCTGGAAGGCGCGCCGACCGCAGACCATGCTCAATTCATGGGGTTTTTCCGGCATGGGCTTTGGCGCGGCCGGAGCGCTGGGCGCCAAGCTTGCAGCGCCCGACCGGCCGGTGGTGGCGATCGCGGGCGACGGCTGCTTCACCATGGTGCCGCACGTGCTCTGCACTGCGGTTGAATACAACATCCCGGTCGTTTGGGTGATCTGGAACAATTTTGGTTGGGTCTCCATCCGCGATATTCAACTGGGGATGTTCGGGGGCCGCGAGCACGGGACCATGTTTCACGAAGGGGCCAACAAGACGCCATACAATCCGGACTTTGCCGGGTGGGCGCGGGCCGCAGGGGTTGAGGCGGTCACGGTCACCAAGTCGCAGGACTTCCGAGGCGCACTCGAACATGCAATCAAGGCGAACAAGCCGTATGTGCTTGACGTCCATGTGGACGCGGAAATTCGTCCGCCATCGACTGGCGCCTGGCAATTGCCGCCGACCCAATACAAGGAGCCGGTATTCGGAAAGCGCTATCTGCCGGACGCGGTACCGGCGAAGTAGAGGTTTGTAACCGGGTCGTCGACCGGCTATTGCCGGTGGTACCATTGCGAAACCGGTCCGGTCGGGGGGCAAAGCTTTTGCGAGCGCGGGCAAAACACATGACGAGCGGAGGCCGGTTAACGGGTCCGGCGCGCGCGAGCTCAATCCGGTCAATCGGCGCAGCGCAGCCGCGCGGTGGCGTCCAGTCATTGGCGCGCGCGTTCGGCATCATGGAAGAAATCGCGCGTAATCGGGAAGGCATTGGTCTTGCCGAACTTTCAAAACGTGTCGGCCTGCACAATTCGACGGCATTCCATCTGGTCAAGACGCTGGTGTCGCTCGGCTATGTGCGCCAGCTGAAGGATTCGAAGCGCTACCGTATCGGGCGGCCATTGTTCGCGCTCGCTGCCAGCGCGCTCGACGAAGTGGAAATGGTGAGCCTGGCGACGCCGATACTCGAAGATCTCTCGCGTGAAACTGGTGAGAGCGCGCATTTCTCCGTGCCCCTTGGTGACGCGGTCGTGGTGCTCGCCCGCACCGGCGGAAAGGGCGCGTTTCAGCTGGTGGACCGCGCCGGCGCGGTGCGCCCCGCCCATTGCACCGCACTCGGCAAGATCATGCTTGCGGCTTTGCCGCCGGACCAGTTCGAGCAATTCCTGCTGCGGAACGACCTCAAGGCGCATACGCCGAAGTCGATCACGTCGGCCGAAATGCTCCGGCGTGAGATCGCGGAGGTCAGGCGGACCGGCCTTGCCATCGACGATGGAGAATTCGATGCCGAGCTTCGCTGTGTGGCGCTCCCGGTCCGCGATTTCAGCAGCCGGGTGATTGGCGCGATCGGGGTTTCGGGCCCGGTCTGGCGGCTGTCGATCGAAGCGCTTCAGAAGCGTACGCGGATGGTGCGTGCGGCCGCTGACCGCCTGTCTGCCGAATTCGGTTTTAGCGGTGAGCGTCCGCCCATTCGGGCGGCGGAATGACGAATACGCAGGAGTCACCAATGCCTCGGCATGGAAGCTACGTCCCCGACGGTGTGATCCCGGCAGTGCTGCTGCCCTTCGATAACGACCTCTCGATCGATGAGGCAAGCTTCCGCAAGCACCTGCGCGACGTCGCCGCGACCGAAGGGATTTCTGCAATCACCATCAACGCGCACTCGACGGAGGTCGCCTCGTGCACTTTCGACGAGCAAAGGCAGGTGTTGGAAATCGCACAGGACGAAGTCGGATCACGTCTTCCGCTGGTCAATGGCATCTGGGCCGACGGCAGCATCGAGGCCGCCCGTATTGCGCGCATGGCGACGCAGGGCGGAGCTTCGGCGCTGCTGGTATTTCCACCGGCCCCGTTCACGCTCGGCCAGTCGCCCGCCATGGCGCTCGCTCATATCAAGTGCATTGCCGATGCAACGGACCTGCCGTTGATCGTTTTCCAGTATCCTCTTGCAACGGGTCAGGGCTATCCGAAGGATACGCTGCTGAGGCTGTGCGAGGAAGTGCCGTCAATTCGCGCCATCAAGGACTGGATCGGCAACGTCCCGCATCACGAATGGCATGTGCGGACGTTGCAAAATCTTCCGCGGCCGGTAAACGTTCTCACGACACATAGTTCGTGGCTGCTATCCTCGCTTGTCCTGGGCTGCAACGGGCTCCTGTCGGGCTCCGGTAGCGTCATTGCCGATCTGCAGGCGCGTCTGTTCCGCGCCGTGCGCAGAAACGACATGGCCGAAGCAAAACGCCTGAACGATCTTATCGAGCCGACTGCGCGCGTCTTCTATGCCGACCCGTTTGTCGACATGCACAATCGCATGAAGGAAGCGCTGGTGCTGCTCGGGAAACTGCCGCGCGCCGTGGTGCGTCCACCGCTGGTCAAGATTGAGCGCGCCGAGATCGGGCGCATCCGCCACGCCCTGGTCGAGGCGGGCCTGCTGGACAAGAACTCCGCCCGCGATGCGGCCTGAATTTTTTACATAATCGCAAATTCGGTATTCTTCCGGTCCGTCACCAGCATGCTGCCCGGATAGTGCGTAATGCAGAATTCGGGCTTCACGGTCGCGATCACCGATTGGGGCGTCACTCCGCACGCCCAGAATACCGGCAGCTCGTCATCATGCACATCAATTGCATCGCCGTAATCGGGTTTCATGACATCCTTGATGCCGATCAGCTCTGGCTTCCCGATATGCACAGGAGCGCCATGGACCGACGGAAAGCGGGTAGTGATCTGGATTGCGCGGATGGCATCGCGCGGTGCCAGCGGCCGCATTGAAACGACCATTGGACCGTGAAATGGACCGGCTGCCTGGGTTGCGATGGACGTGCGATACATCGGCACATTGCAGCCGCGTGTCATGTGGCGGAGCTCGATCCCTTCAGCCACTAGCGCTTCTTCGAACGAAAACGAGCAGCCGATAACGAAGCTCACCAGATCGTCACGCCAGAACGCACAAATATCGTCGGGTTCGGCGACCAATTCGCCGTTTTTCCAGACCCGGTAACGCGGTAAATCGGTGCGGATGTCGAGGTCATCGGCAAGTTCAGGCACGCGCGGAACGCCGGGTGCCGAAGTGCCAATGAGCGGGCAGGACTTCGGATTAAGCTGACAAAAGCGCAGAAAATCGCCAGCGAGCGCCTGCGGCAATATGGCGAGATTGCCCTGCACGAAACCCGGCGCGAGACCTGCCGTCGGTCCTCGATGCGAACGGGCCCTTACGGCAAGCCGTGCCGAATGACCGCTACCCGGGGCTGCCTTGTCATCTCGGCGCTGGGTGGTCACGGCCATTGATTGTGTCCGTCGCGGGTTGCCGCGTGGACTCTAGCATCGCGTGACGCAGCTTTCGAGCTGATGTGCCCAATCCGCAGGCGGCTGCTCCATACGACCATGTGAGTTGGCCTTCATCAATATGATAATTGCGGTTGAATCTTGGACCGGGATCGCGTTTGCTAATGGCAACAAAGAGCCCGCCAAGGGCCGGCAGGGAGGGACGAGCAATGCCGAGTCCTGCCGTTCGGCATGGGCATGCGGTCACCGTTCTCACGGCTGCGCTTGTCGCGGCCCGTGATGCTGGCGTGTGGGGTATTCCAGATCATCGTTACGAAATTTTGGCTTGGGGGTTCGCACGTCGCGGCCTGCCGATCGCCATTTTCAAGATCCACAGGGAGGATACGTGATGACTGAAAAATGGAAAGAAGAGGGGTGGGCGCAAGATTTCTGGTACAGCGGCAAGGTTACGCGCCGAAGCCTCGTGGGATGGGGTGGCGGCGCGATCGGCGCGTTGATGCTGGTACCGGCTCCATGGCGCGCGGCATTCGGCGCGGCAGCACCGTTCAAGATTGGATCATTGCAACCCCTGTCCGGTGCGGCTGCGCTTGGCGGGAAAACCGCGCTCGTCGGTTTGCAGATGGCGGTCGATCGCATCAATAAAAGCGGTGGTATCAACGGCCGGCCAGTCGAGATCGTCGTTGCCGACGACGAATCCAAGCCTGACGTCGCCCGTCGCAAGACTGAGAAGCTTCTGGTCGAGGACAACGTTGACGCTCACGTCGGCGGCTTCCTGTCGAACATCTGCCTTGCGTGCATGCCGGTGTTCCAGGACACAAAGGTCGTCAACATGATCAGCGTGTGTCTCGACACCACGCTTACGACGACGAAATGCAACCGTTACAGCTTCCGTGTGCACGACTACGCACCGGCGCAGGCGGTAGCCTTCGGCCCCATCCTCTCGAAAATGGGAAAGAAGTGGCACATCGCATATGCCGACTATTCCTGGGGGCAATCGACGCGCGACGCCTACGCGGCCGAAATCAAGAAGCATGGTGGTGAAGTCGTCGGCACGACCGGCATTCCGCTCGGCACCGCCGACATGACGCCGTTCCTCTCGAAGATCCAGGGAAATTTCGATGGTCTGTTTGGCATCTTCTTCGGCAAGGACGGCATCACGATTGGCAATCAAGCCTTCGATCTCGGCCTGACCAAGAAATACAAATGGGCGGGCGATGGCGCCATTGCCGAATCCACGAACCTGCCGGCACTCGGCAACAAAATCGAAGGTTTCGTCGGCATCAATCGGTATATCCCGGTGTTCGAAGGGCCCTTCGACACGCCATATCACCATCACTTCTTCGACGACGCCGTGGTGCGGCTGAAAAAAATCGATCCGTCCGGACCGCTGCCTGATCGTTATGTGCAAGCGAATTTCGAAGCCATGAACGCGTTGAAAGTCGGCATGGAAAAGTCGAAGTTCGAAGGCCGCAAGGACACCATGAAGCTGATCGAGGCCCTCGAGGGCCTGCAGATGAAGCTCAGCGACGACTTCTTCACAGGCGACAAGTTGCTGCGTAAAGATGACCATCAGGCATTCCCGCTCGAGGTCATCTTTGAGATCAAGGGCGGCAAGCCTCACATCACCGAGACGATTGCCGGTGAGAAGACGCTGTTCCCGCCGGCCTGCAAGTTTGCTTCGGCGTAAGTGAGCGCCGAACATGTGTCCGACGTTGGCTTCCCGGCGAATAGCCGGGGAGCCGCGCCGGCTCCGATCCTCAAGACAGAGATGCTGACCGTCCGATTCGGCGGGCTGGCGGCGCTATCGCAAGTGAATTTCGAGGTGCAGCGCGACGAAGTGCGCGCCATCATCGGCCCGAATGGGGCAGGTAAAAGCACCTTTTTCAATTGCTTGACGGGAGTGCTTCGTCCAACCGGCGGTAGCATTGTCTTCAATGGCGAGGATGTCACGGGGCTGCCCCCGAACATGATCTCGCAAAAGGGCATCGCGCGATCCTACCAGATCACCAATATCCTTCCGAACGCCTCGGCCCTTGAAAACGTCCGCATCGCTGCGCAATCGCGCCGTCACGCTTGGAATATGGTGAGGCACCACAGCGAATTTTCCGACATCAACGAAAAAGCCGAGGCCGCACTCGATTCTGTCGGGCTCCTACCGAAGGCCGCTGAGCTTGCGGCCAATCTCTCCCATGGAGAACAGCGCAATCTCGAGATCGGCATCGCGCTCGCGACCGAGCCGACTTTGCTTTGTCTCGATGAGCCGACCGCGGGAATGAGCGCCGCCGAGACTGCCGACACAATGCAGCTCGTCCAGCGAATAGCGAAGCAGCATACGATCCTGATCGTCGAGCACGACATGGAAGTGGTTATGGAGCTCGCTGATCGCATCACCGTATTGCATTACGGTTCAATCCTGGCCGAGGGCACGCCGGAAGAAATTCAGCAAAATCCAAAAGTGCTGGAGGTCTACCTCAAAACATGACCGCGGCAGCCGATACAGCACCGCTCGTTCTGGTCGAGAACGTGCACACCTACTACGGCAAGAGCCACATCTTGCATGGCGTCTCGCTTAACGTGGGTCCCGGTGAGGTAGTCGGCCTGCTCGGCCGCAACGGGGTCGGCAAGTCGACAACTCTGAAGACTATCATGGGGCTCGTGCAGCCTAGCCAAGGCTATGTGCGTCTCGACGGTGGGGAAATCACCGGTAAGCCGCCGCACAAGCTTGCGCGGCTTGGCATCGGGTATGTGCCTGAAGACCGCCGCATCTTCCGTTTTCTCACGGTGATGGAGAACCTGCGCACAGGCCTCGATCGCAATGGCGTGACGGAGGAAAAGAAGCGCATTCTGCTCGACAAGGTATTTGCCTATTTCCCGGTGCTGGCGGAGCGCCGCAACCAGGCGGGCGGAACGCTTTCGGGCGGCGAGCAGCAGATGCTGGCGATCGCCCGCGCCATGATGCTCGAACCCAAGATCATCCTGCTGGACGAGCCGACCGAAGGGCTGATGCCGCGGATGGTCTCGCAGATCAAGAACATCATCGA
>Ga0134128_10011697_pt1 | contig 10479 bp, 13 predicted proteins | sample KB31754_FD_96462 | JGI IMG/M metagenome (GOLD analysis project Ga0134128, IMG submission 96462) | Terrestrial soil microbial communities with excess Nitrogen fertilizer from Kellogg Biological Station, Michigan, USA - KB3-175-4 | ecosystem: Environmental > Terrestrial > Soil > Unclassified ...
AGGAGTTATCGATGAGGGCAGGCGTCGCGGTAGGCAATGTGCTGCTGCTCGAAGACGACGACGGCTTCGCGCGGGTGGTGGCGGAAATGGCCCGCCAATGCGGCTGCACCTTCGTCCGCGCACGCACGCTGGAACAAGCGCGGAAGCTTTGCGCCGAACAGGGATTCGACCTGTTGCTGGTGGACATCCGGCTGCCCGACGGCAGCGGGCTCGAATTGCTGGACGACGTGGACCTGCAGTCGCAGGGCCGCATCGCGATCGTGACGGGCGCGCCGAGCGTGGAAAGCGCGTTGCGGGTGCTGAAGTCGCCGGTCGTCGATTACCTGGTCAAACCGGTGCTCGCGGAGACCCTGCGGCAGTTGCTGATGGAGGCGAACGAGCACGCGGGCCGCCGCGCCGCGCTGGCCAAGTCCGCCGGCGGGATGGTCGGAACGTCGCACCGCATGCGCGAATTGTTGCGCGAGGTCGATCGGGTCGGACCGGCCGACGTCTCCGTGCTCGTCCATGGCGACAGCGGCACCGGCAAGGAACTGGTCGCTCGCGCGCTGCACCACGCGAGCGGCCGCAACGGCGCGTTCGTCGCCGTCAACTGCGGGGCACTGGCGCAGGACCTCATGGGAAGCTTGCTGTTCGGTCACGAACGCGGATCGTTCACCGGCGCCGTGCAGTCCCACACCGGGTATTTCGAGCAGGCCGAAGGCGGCACGCTGTTCCTCGACGAAATCACCGAAATGCCGCAGTCGCTGCAGGTGTACCTGCTGCGCGTCATCGAAACGCGTTCGCTGACGCGCGTCGGCGGCACGCGGGAAATACCCGTCGACGTGCGCCTGATCGCCGCCACCAATCGCGAGCCGCGCGCCTGCGTGGAAGCGGGCATGTTGCGCCATGACCTGTACTACCGGCTCAGCGGTTACCGGATCCACACCCCGCCGCTGAGCGAGCACCGCGAAGACATCCCGTTGCTGGCGGAACATTTTCTTGGCGAGTTGAATCGGCGCTATGGCACCCACAAGCAGTTCTCGCCCGAGGCGCTCCTCCGCATGAGCGACGCGCCGTGGCCGGGCAACGTGCGCGAGCTGCGCCATTCGGTGCAACGCAGCTACCTGCTTGCGCACGATGACAGCCCGATGGATTTCCGGCCCGACGCCAACCCGCAATCCGCGGGCACGGAAACGGGCAGCCGGGTGAACTTCACCGTCGGCATGTCCTTCGAGGACGTGGAGCGCGAGATGTTGTTGAAGACGCTGGCGCGATGCGGCAACAACAAATCCCGCGCGGCCCGCATCCTCGGGATCACGTCCAAGACGATCTACAACCGGTTGATTCGGTACCGGGCGCAGGGGCTGCTCGATGAGAACCTCGCGGCGGATCTCGGGGCCAACGAGCCGTAGGAAACCTCGCGCCGGCGTAGCGGCCAGTGTCGCAAAGTCGACGCGCCTGCGCCGCGGTCGAAGGCACGCGTGTCACGCGATCGATGCTGGGCGCCTGCGCCCGGGTCGCACCGCGGGGCGCAAACAGCGGGTACGAAAAATAGTTTCGCCCACGCGAAAGCTGGTAAATGATTTCCGCGTCGCGCGCCCGCAAGCACCACCCCAGGCGGCAGGCAGAAGCTTGACGCGCGCGGGTATCGATGGACTCCGGCCCGCGTCGGGCTTGGGTTTGCCGGGATCGGTTCAGCCCCGGTTTGCATCGCCGCCCGGGCCCGGCACGCATCTTGCTCTAGGCAGGGCGCCGCGACTGAGCAGCGCAGAGTCGAACGACAAGGATTCGTCAATCGAGTGACGGCTGGCCGATACGGAAATGCGGGCAACCGATGCAACGGAACCCAAGAGTTCCGCAAACCATCGAAGTCTGCCCGGCCTCGCCACCATTCGCTTGCAGTCCTCGCGAGTGGGATTTGGGCAGTGAACGCCCTGTGCTTCTCAGTCGCGGCCTGTACATGAAATTCGAGTTGCCAAGGGTCCATCGCATGCACGAACGTTTGTCCCCATCCCACGAACAAACGATTGGCACTACCCGGCACGCGCTGGTGGCCGAACGGATACGCATAAGGCATCTCGAAAAAGCATTGGCGTGCGCGGCGGACGGGCTGTTCCGCGAGCGCTGCGAGGCAGAACTGGCATCGAGCAGGATGCGCGAGCTGGAACTCGAACGCACGCTTCGCATGGACGCGAACGCGCACGGCCATTCGGATGTGGTGCAAATGGACGAGTGCCTGTTGAGCGCGATGGACATGGCGCGGGCCAATGGCGACGTCAGCGCCGCGGAAGCAGTGGCGCAGGAATGCCTGGCATTGGTCGAAATGCATTGCCGGACGCTGCTGGGTACGCGATCGCGCGAAGCCGTGGACTGGCCGCGCGGACAGGCAAGCTTTTCGGAAGGAGCGGTTGAATCATGAAGTGCGTGGGCGATGTGATGACGGAGGACGTGTTCCTCGTGACCCCGGAACAGACGATTGCCGAAGCGGCGTTGCTGATGCGCGAAAAGGACGTCGGCAGCGTGGCCGTGCACCGGGAAGACAAGCTCGTCGGCATGTTGACGGATCGCGACATCACCCTTCGTGCGGTCGCCGAAAACCTCGCACCCGCAACGCCCGTGCAGGAGATCATGAGCGAAGGCATCAAGTATTGCTTTGAAGACCAGGACGTCGACGAGGTGGCAGCCAACATGGCGGAGCTGGAAATCCGCCGGCTGCCGGTGGTCAACCGCGAGAAGCGGCTGGTCGGGATCATCGCCTTGAGCAACATGGCGTTTTCGGAAGAACCCGAATCGACCAGCGTTTACCTGGAGTCGGTCGCATGTCCGCATTGAATCCACGATCACAAGGCACGCACGCCATGGAAAGTTCGGCACGCACGGCCGTCCCGCAAAGCATGTCGGTTCGCCTCACCGGCGATGACGCGGGCGTCGGCGCCCTGATGGCGGCGATACGCGGCCTGGAGGAAGTGGATGGCATCGTCGAGTTGTCGCTCGACGCACCGGACAGGCCGGATGATTCAAGTTCAGCCGGGTTGTCCGACGATACGGCTTCGGAGTTCCGGGAAATGCGCGTGCACGTACCCAGTTCGGTCGCGTACGACTACGTGCATGGCCGCATCGAAACGCTGGCGGCGAACACCGGGGTCGTCGTCGAATGGCTCGACCTGGAGTAATGCCGTGAATGCAATCATCGTGCAAGCCAAACGCGAGGCGACAGTCGTCATGGGCCCTTCAGAAAATTCGTCGCCAGCAGACCAGCGTTCCGACAACGACCCGACCGCGGATGCGATCCGGGCGACGCCCGAGAGCTTCAGCCAGATCATCGGTTCGCTCGCGCACGCGGTTTCGAACTCGCTCAATTCGATCATGGCGGCCACGCAGCTTGCGAACATGCTGATTGCGCAGGGCCGCGCCGACGACGCACGCATTTCGCTCGATCGCGCAGAGCAGGAATGCTTGCGGGCGGCACGGTTGCTGCGCGACGGACGCAACCTGGCGACCCTGGAAGTTCCGGGTGAAACGGGCGGGGTGGACGTCGCCGGGCTGCTTTCGGTCTGCGCGGAAGCCTGCTCCGACCTCGGCAGCGTGCGGGTCGAATGCGAACCCGGGCTGCCGCTGGTGCATGGCCAGGCGGATGCCCTGAAGCGCCTGTTCGTGGAGATCCTCGACAACGCATTCCAGTTCGGCAGCAGGGAAGTCACCGTCACCGCGACCGTCGATCGGGACGTGGGCAGCGTGCTGATCGGTTTCGCCGACGATGGTTCGGGAGTCCGCGTGCACTCGCCGGCGATCTTCGAATCGTTCATGACCTCGGAACCGGCCGAGCACAGCGGGTTGGGCTTGGCATTCGCGGCAAAGATCGCCGCGGCGTACGGCGGCGCGGTCGGGTGCGAAGGCGCACATCGCGGCGCGCGGTTCTGGGTTCGCTTGCCCGCGGCCGGCAAGGGCGATCCCGCCCACCAGCATTGATTGGAACGACCAGGAGGCGCACATGACGGGCACGAATGTCATCGACGACAAGATCAAGGAAGAGTGGCCGAAGATTTCCGGCCGCATGCGCCGGCACTGGCCGATGCTGACCGAGGGTGACGTGCGTTCGCCCGCAGGCGACGCCGGCTACCTCGCGGGAAGGCTGCAGGAACGCTACGGCGTGGATCGGCGCGAAGCCTTCCTGCAGGTTTACGAGTTCGAGTGCGAGTTGTGATACCCGCGGCAATCCACAACCGCATTCCCCACATGGACTGGAGCAGCGAAATGAATGAGGACAGGATCAAGGGACAATGGCGGCAATTGAACGGCAAGCTGAAATCGCGCTGGGGCAAGTTGACCGACGACGATTTGCAGGTTGCCGATGGCAACGCGGAGTACCTCGCCGGCAAGTTGCAGGAACGGTACGGCATCGCCAAGGACGACGCAGCCAGGCAGGTTCGCGAATTCGAAAAGGACATGTAATTTTGCATGACGCGCGCGGCGGTGCCGTGCGCGGTCAAGCGTCAGCGAAGTGCCGTCCCCCTGCGGCACTTCCTGCGGCGCCACGGATGGTTCCGCGCCGGTTCGAGCGCTTCCCCCTGTGCGTTCGAATCCGGTGGCCAACGCGTCAGAAGCGCGTTGGCGCGCTTCGGGCAGGACACGGAATTCCTGCCCGAAGTTTCTTCGGCATCGACAACATCGGCAACCCTTCCGCGACAAGGAGCACGTCATGCTTTATTACGCAATCGTTTTCCTGATCATCGCCATCATTGCCGGGTTCTTCGGTTTCTTCGGCGTGGCCGGCCTCGCGGCGACCATTGCGAAGATTCTGTTCGTCATCTTCATCATCCTGTTCATCCTTTCGCTGATCTTCGGCCGGCGGCGGGTTCCCTGAGGGCAGGAATGTTTGATCGCGGCGCACGCGCGGGGGCAGGAAGCGCCCCGCGTGCGCGTGCGATTGCTGGTGGGGCGAGGGGAGGGCGGTGCGCGGCAGCGCGCCCGCAAGGCGGCGTCCGGGGAATTTCGTGACCCGCGTTTTTGGCGACATCGTGGTGGAACCGTGGATGAGGGTGGCCCTCGTCCTGATAGCCGCACTGCTCGTTGCAGTGCTGGTCTTCAACATTTTGCGTTATGCCGCGCGGCGCATGCTGAAGCCCGACGACGTGCTGGGGATCGTGCTGGCGCGTTGCGAGCATCCGTTCGAAGTGGTGCTGCCGCTGCTTGCGCTGCAGTTCGCATTGATGGATACCGACCTCGGGCTGGGCCACGGCAAGCTGCTGGATGCCATGCGCCACGGAATCCGGGTGGCGTTGCTGGCCGCGCTGACGTGGCTGGCGGTGCGCGCGATTTCGGGCATCGAGCGCGCGATCAACCTGCGCCACCCCGCCGACATCGAGGACAACCTGCACGCGCGCCAGGTGCAGACGCAGACCAAGGTGCTGTCGCGTTCCGGCATGCTGCTGGTTGGCGTGCTCGGCGTCGCCACGATCCTGATGACGTTTCCCGGCGTGCGCTCGTTCGGCGCAAGCCTGCTGGCCTCGGCGGGCGTCGCGGGACTGGTGATCGGCCTCGCCGCGCGGCCCGTGCTGAGCAATCTCCTGGCGGGGTTGCAGATCGCGCTGGCGCAGCCGATCCGGCTCGACGACGTGCTGATCATCCAGAACGAATGGGGGCGCGTCGAGGAAATCACCGGCACCTACGTGGTGCTGCGGATCTGGGACGAGCGCAGGCTGATCATTCCATTGCAGTGGTTGATCGAGAATCCATTCCAGAACTGGACGCGCACCAGCGCGCAGATCCTCGGAACCGTTTTCCTGTGGGTGGATTACGGGCTGCCGCTGGGGCCGCTGCGCGCCGAACTGGATCGCGTGGTCCACGCGGCACCGGAGTGGGACAAGCGCGTGGTGGTGCTGCAGGTCACCGACGCCGATGCGCGCACCATGCAGTTGCGCATCCTCGTCAGCAGCAGGAATTCGGGATTGAATTTCGACCTGCGTTGCCGCGTACGCGAAGCGCTGATCGATTTCCTGCGGCGCGAATATCCGAAATACCTGCCGCGCACCCGGATCGAAACCGAGTCGGACCCGCAGCCGGACATCCAGCCGTTGCACGCCACGCAGCCACTGGGGGGCGGCGGCTCGCCATCGCCGGAGAGGCGGAAATGACACCGCTCGACAAACCGATCAAGCGTGCGCTCAGCGTAGGCGGAAAAACCTACACGCTCACGATCGACCCGAAAGAACTCAAGCTCACCGAAAAAGGCCATCGCCGCGGCGTCACCTTGTCCTGGAAAGACATCCTCAGCGGCGACGCCGGCCTGGCCGCGGCCTTGCAGGCATCGACTGCGAAGCTGAAAGCGCACTCGCGCTAGTGATGCGGCAGGAACGCCGTCGCAAACATCACCAGCGTCGCGGCGCCCATCACGCCGGTGGCCGCCCAGCCCAGCACCCTGAGCACCCTGGGAATGGGAAACTTGCCCATGATCTTGCGGCGCCCTGCCAGCAGCATGATCAGCACCATCATCGGCACCGCGACCACGCCGTTGATCACGGCGCTCCAGTACAGCATCTTGATCGGATTGATGGGCGTGAAGCTGATCAGCATGCCGCCCAGGGTCGCGATCGCGATGGTGCTGTAGAAAAGTTTGGCGCGCTTCGGTTTGCGATCGAGGCCGGTTCGCCAGCGGAATGTTTCGCCCACCGCGAATGCGGCCGAGCCTGCCAGCACCGGAATCGCCAGGAGGCCGGTGCCGATGATGCCGCCCGCGAACAGCACGAACGCGAACTTTCCCGCCAGCGGCTTCAGCGCCATCGCCGCATCGGCGGACGTCTGGATGTCCGTCTTGCCGTGCGCATGCAGAACGGCGGCGCCGGCCAGGATAATGCAGAATGCGACCAGTTCGGAAAACACCATGCCGCCGATGGTGTCCTGCCAGATCCGGCGGAACGCACCGTCCGCGTGCGCCGGCTGCTGCCGCAGCGGCTCGCGCTGGCTATCCGTGCGTACCTCGTTGGCTTCTTCCGAACTCTGCCAGAAGAACAGGTAAGGGCTGATGGTGGTGCCGAGCACCGCAACGATCCCCACGGCGTAATCCACTTTCATCGTGAGCGTCGGCCAGACCAGTTGCTTCAGGACGTGCGCCCACGGCACGCGGATCATGAAGATCGTCGCGATATATGCGAGCAGGCTGAGCGCGAGCAGCTTCAGGATCGGCGTGTAGCGCGACATCGGCACGAAGACCTGCAGCGCGACGGAGAGCAGGGCGGCCACGGCGGCGTACAAAGGCGCGGGACCACCCACCAGCAACTTGGCGGATGCACCGATCGCGCCGATGTCCGCGGAAAGATTGATCACGTTCGCAACGGCGAGCAGGATCACCGCGCATGCCACGATCGGCAATGAAAATTCCGTGCGCAGGTTTTTCGCAAGGCCCGCACCGGTGACGCGTCCGACACGCGCGCACACCGCCTGGATTCCGATCATCAGCGGCAGCGCCAGCAGGACAGTCCAAAGGATGCCGTAACCGAACGCCGCGCCGACCTGGGAATAGGTGGCGATGCCGCTGGGATCGTCGTCCGCCGCTCCGGTGATGAAGCCCGCCCCGATTCTTTTCCACCACGGCGACGTCTGCGGCATGAAACGATCCTTGTTGTGCCAGTGCGCGGGAACATCGGCGCCGCATCATCTTGAGTGATGCCGGGTGAAGAAATCATGGTGGCGGCGCGCACGCCGGGCCCTTCCACGTGCTCGAAGAGCAGGGGGGATTCAAGGACTTGTTGCTTGTTGCACCTCCTTGTGCAGGCGAACGGCGTCAATGAAGCGTGGCGGCATCCTTGCCGCCGTGGTGCATCCTTGCCGTGTTACAGGCGGTAATCAGCCTCAACTGCTTGCGGGCGCGCTGCTCAGCGGCCCCGCCTGAAGCCCGGAGACATCCACGTGCTTCACGCCGCGCACGCGCATCGCGGCCTTCTTGGCCTTCTTGATGTCCTTGTGGGTGGCGACCGTGCCGGTGAGCGTCGCGGTGCCGTTGCTGAAACTGACCTGGACGTCGGTTGCCGTCACGCCGTGCGAAGTCAGCTCATGCTTGACCTTCTCTTCGACGTTGCTGGACGACTGCATGCCCGAGCCTTGGCTGCTCATCTGGTTCGACTGCGGTGACGCCATCGTCGACGCCGACTGCGGCATCGGCTGCTGCGGGGTTGTCTGCGCGTAGGCCGCGGTTCCCATGGATGCAACGATGAGGGATGCCAGAGCGGCTGCGATACGGGTTTTCATGATGAGACTCCTTGTCTGGATTGAGCGCTGTGCGTTCCACGGTTGCGCGATCGCTCGTTGGTGCACTGACAACGATCGCGGCCATCCCCATCTTGAACCTTGCCGATGAATGGGCATCGAATCGGAGGACAGGTTCGCTGAACGAAGACTCCGCCGTCCCGCTGCCCACGCAGGCAGCGCACCGGCTCGTCGCAGTCGCGTTCGGCCACGGATGAATACCGGTCGTGTTCAGCGCGCCTTGCCTAGAATCAACGAACCGTTGCGCGGAGCCGCAACCCGCACTGCAAGGAGCGCACCATGGCCGAGCCCGTCAAATTTCTTTCATCCCGTTTCCTGTCCGCATCGACGCTGGTCGGCGCAGAAGTCAGGAACCCCCAGGACGAATCCCTCGGTGACCTCAAGGACGTCATGATCGACAGCGCCAGCGGCAAGATCGCCTATGGCATCCTGACCTTCGGTGGCGTCCTGGGCATCGGGACCAAGATGTTCGCGATCCCGTGGGACACATTCCACGTCGATCCGGAAAAAGAACGCCTGGTTCTGGACGTGCCCAAGGAGCGCCTCAAGGACGCACCCGGATTCGACTCGAATCATTGGCCGAACTTTGCCGATCCCGAGTACGCCGGCCAGATCGGCAGGCATTACACGAGCCCGGCGCGCGAGCGGGAAATCCTGCATCCTGAATAGGATGACCGCCAGAAAGGGGGCAGACTCTGGCCAGAGCGGCGGAACGGCCCCAGCCTTGGCCTTGGCTGGTCCTTGATTGATGCAAATGCCTATTGTGTAAAATTACGTCCGACATCAGGTCGCCACCCTTTGGGGTACCGCACGATCAATCCTTCGCGATCGTTCTCACTCCGGACCGTACCGAGCGCGCAACGCACAACCGGCGACAGCTTGACCCAGCGCTGGAAAGGCGCGTTGTACACCCACGTCTCACCATTCATGCAAGCATGTGGCAACGGCTTGGGAACGGCTCGCCCGGCACCGTCACGTTCCGAAGCGCATCGGAAACACCGCCGGCGCGGGAGCCCGTCGCCATTGCGAAGAACATGCCTCGTGCCGTGAGCGCGGCAGCGGATCCCTTCGGACAGCCGTTTCCCCGGCCTATTTCTTCTTCGTGAGCAACTTCTGCATGGTGGCGGTGAGCTGGCCGACTGAAAGCGGTTTGCCAAGGTGCGCGTCGAAGCTGGCGCGCATCGCGCGCTGCACATCGTTGGGCCGGGTGAAGCCAGTCATCGCCACCAGTGGCACGTGCTCGCCACCGGGGAGCGCACGCAGGCACTCGGCCAATTCGTAGCCATCCATGTTGGGCATGCCGATGTCGGCGAACACGATGTCGTGCGGGTGTTTCCGGAATGCATCGAGCGCCTGCTCGCCGTCGCGCGCCACGGTGACTTCGGCGCCTTCGAGTTCCAGCAGTTGCGCCAGGGAATCGACCGCATCGATGGCGTCGTCGGCGATCAGTACCTTCACGCCGGTCCATTGCGTGGCTTCGAGGCTGGCGTTCTCGCCGCGCAGCGGCGTCACCGCACCGTACTCGAAGAGCGGCAGCCACACGCTGAAAGATGCGCCGCGGCCCAGGCCGTCGGAATGCACCTCGATGCGGCCGCCGTGCCGCTCGACCAGTTGCTTCACCAGCGCCAGCCCGATGCCCAAGCCGCCCTTGCCGGTCAGTGCGCGGCTGGGCGCCTGCCCGAACATCTCGAAGATGCGCGAGGTGAAGTGCGGTTCGATGCCCTGCCCGGTATCGGTCACGGTGAGCCGGCCGCAGTTCTTCTCGGTGTCGATGCGGACATCGATGCTGCCGCCGGGCGGGGTGAACTTGATGGCATTGCTGAGCAGGTTCCAGGCGATCTGTTCCAGCCTTGCCGAATCGGCACGCACGATCACCGGGTCCTGCGGCAGGTTGCACGACAGCGACAACATGCTGGTCGAGGAGTCCGCGCGCGCGGTCTCGACGATGCCCTGCAGGGTCGCGCCCATGTCCACCGCTTCCATGTTCAACACCAGCTTGCCGGTGCGGATGCGCGACATGTCCAGCAGGTCGTCGATGATCTTGCCCTGCCCGCGGATGGCGCGGCGGATCATCTCCAGCGCGTTGCGCATGGGCGTCGATTCGCGCGCCGCTGGCAGCCGGGCCAGCAGGTCCGTGTTGACGCTGATCAGGTTCAGCGGGTTTTTCAGTTCGTGCGAGATCACCGCCAGAAAATCGTCCTTCAAGGCGCTGGCGGCTTCGGTTTCGCGGCGCAATTC
>Ga0134128_10011699_pt1 | contig 10479 bp, 7 predicted proteins | sample KB31754_FD_96462 | JGI IMG/M metagenome (GOLD analysis project Ga0134128, IMG submission 96462) | Terrestrial soil microbial communities with excess Nitrogen fertilizer from Kellogg Biological Station, Michigan, USA - KB3-175-4 | ecosystem: Environmental > Terrestrial > Soil > Unclassified ...
GAGTTCGGAAGTCAGGAAGGATCGGCGACGGAGAATTATCTGTCGGCAACACTGCGCTATGATCTCGCGCTGGGGCCAAACGATTCGGCCGCCGCTGCACGTCCATCGTTCTTTTCGGAAGCAGTCTACGAGCATGATCCATTCGCGCGGATAGAGCGCCGCACCGTGGAGAATACCGGCGTATCCGTCCCGCTGTCGCGCAATCCGCACAACAACATCGCGCTCGAGATCGGAACCGGTATCACCAACGAAGCACCCACCCGGCTTTCCAGTTACACTCGCATTGGCGGAGTCCTGCGACTCGCCGCGCGCCAGATATTTGGTGCCACCAAGTCGGATCAACAGGTCGCAGTCTTTCCCGATATCACCGGTCCACCCGGTCACTATCGCGTGAATACCGACGTCAATCTCGCCGCTCCATTGTCGAAGTCGCTCGCGCTCAAGCTTGGTATCGCGAGCCGATACGACACCAAGCCGCAGGTGAAGGTCAAGAAATCCGACGTCACCATTCAGAGCGGCGTCGGTATCGAATTCTGACGTGCGGCGCGGGCTGTCTGCGGTCCGGCACGACGCATGGGTGGCGATCCCACAGCTGCGAGTGAACCCGGGGAAGCACCGCCATGGTCGAATTGCCGAGGTTCTGCGTGCCGCCGCCCTTGTGAGCGCGTGTTTCGCATAATACTTTCGCCCTGTTAGCGCTGGCTGCTCCAAGTCATTGGTGTCGGAGCAGTCAGCCAAATTCATATTGTGCTGGGCTCGCCCTGGCGTACGCTGGGCATGTGAAGGTCGGAGATTTCATTCCTATTCGGAGAGGATCCAATGGCGTTCCATCGTTCCACGTGGGTGCGTGCCACGGCGCTTGCCGTCGCCGCCGCGATCGCTGCGTGCGCACCGGACTCACCCAATGTCACGGCCCCCAGCGCCTCGCGCGGTGTCGGCGAGAGCAACGGACTGGCCATGCGGTTCGCTCATGCGAAAGTCTGTCCTTCGGCTGCCCCCGGTGAGGCGCGCTGCCATTCGCTCGTACGTGTCGACAACCAGGGCCAGCCACTGGCGACCGGCCTGCCTTCCGGATACGGGCCGGCCGACTTGAGAAGCGCATACGGTCTCTCCTCGGGCGGCGCGGGCCAGACGATCGCGATCGTAGACGCGTATGACGACGCCAACGCCGAGAGCGACCTCGCGGTGTACCGGAGCACCTTCGGGGAGACGGCTTGCACCACGGCGAATGGCTGCTTCCGCAAGGTCAACCAGACCGGTGGCACCAGCTATCCGCGTGGCGATGGTGGCTGGGCTGAGGAGATTTCGCTCGATCTCGACATGGCCAGCGCGATCTGTCCGAGCTGCAAGATCCTGCTGGTGGAGGCTAACAGCGCATCCTTCGCAAATCTCTCGGTCGCGGTGGACGAGGCGGCGAAACTGGGAGCAAATGCGATCTCCAATTCGTACGGTGGGAACGAGTACTCGAGCGAAGTCAGTGACCAGTCGCACTATAATCACCCCGGCATCGCGATTACCGTGAGTTCCGGTGATAACGGTTATGGCGTCGAGTTCCCGGCCGCATCTCAGTACGTCACCGCGGTTGGCGGAACCACGCTCACGCGGAGTGGAGGTGGTTTCACTGAAACCGTCTGGAACGGCAGCGGCAGCGGTTGCAGCGCGTACATACCCAAGCCGAGCTGGCAGAAGGACACGGGTTGTGCGCGGCGCACCGTCGCCGACGTCTCGGCGGACGCAGATCCAAATACCGGCGTAGCGGTTTATGATACGTACCGCCTCCGCCGAGGCGGGTGGCTCGTGTTCGGAGGGACCAGCGTTGCGTCGCCGATCATCGCGAGCGTGTACGCGCTTGCGGGCAACGCGAGCTCGGTCAGCTATGGCTCATACTCGTATGGTCATCTGAGTGCACTGAACGACGTCGTGTCCGGAAGCAACGGCAGTTGCGGCGGCTCGTATCTTTGCACTGGGGCCACGGGCTACGATGGCCCTACCGGCAACGGTACGCCAAATGGAGTTGGAGCGTTCTAGCGCCCCTGTCTGGAAAAAGAGCGGGTCGGTCCAATCGGACCGACCCGCTCTTTTTTGTTTGACGTGTCCGTCACGGACTTTCTCCGCTCCGACCTTTGATGTGATGCAGTAAAATTCGGTTCTTTTGACCGACTGATGGCATCGCTGAAAAAGTTTGGCGAAAAATTTCCGTTGAGCTTTCCTCGTAGTCGAGGTACGGTAGCGACGTTGGCAGCGGGCGGGCAGCCGGAAAAACGGTGTGGGCCGATTTTTGCCATTCTCCGGGCCACGGCACGTTTTGGCGTCCGGCGGGTGTACTCGCTTTCCGCCGTACCAGCTCACGACCTTCACCTACCTATCCAATGCGCGTAGCATCTTCCTTCACAACTAGCTCTTCATGGCGCCCGTTTTTCAGACACGCAAGCATTGCACTCATGATCGGAGCGGCCGCTTGCGGCGGCGGCAGTGATGTCGCCGGCCCGCCAAGTGGTGGTGGGACATCCGTCAGTTCGGTCACGCTGGATGCGACGAGCGCTACCGTCGCAGTCGGAGCGACGTTGACGCTCACCGCCACGCCGCACGACGCGCAGGGAAACGCCCTGACCGGACGCACCATCACATGGACCACGAGCGATTCCACAGTTGCAACCGTCAGCAGCGCGGGGCTCGTCACTGCGAAGAAGGTCGGAGCAGCGACGGTCACAGCGACAAGCGAAGGCAAGGCTGCCGCCGCGACGATCACAGTGACGCAGGTGGCTGTAGCCAGTATCACGCTGAACACGTCGGCTGCGTCAGTCGTCGCCGGTCAGAAGACGACGTTCACCGCCGTGGCGAAGGACGCATCGGGCAATGTGCTGAGCGGGCGAACAATTACGTGGGGCACCAGCGCCGCTGCCGTCGCGACCGTTGACGCGAACGGGACCGTAACGGGAGTTACCCCTGGCACCGCCACGATTACCGCAACGTCTGGCACGGCAGCGGCAGCGGCGACCGTAACGGTAACACCCGTACCTGTTGCATCGATTTCCGTCACTCCTGCGAGTGACACGATTGCATCGTTCGGCGACACCGCGGTTTATACCGCGACACCGAAGGATGCATCAGGCAACGCGCTTGCGGGGCGCGCCGTCGTATGGGCGTCGAGCAACGACACGGTCGCAACAGTCGGCACCACAGGTGTGGTGACGGCGCGACATGCGGGAACAGCCACGATAACGGCTAGCAGCGGCGGCCAGAGCGGAACGGCGACCGTGGTGATTCCATCGGTGGGCCAGGTCGTGATCACTCCGCTGACCAGCTCCGTGCGAGTCGGCGCGAACGATACACTCTCGGTCGTGCTCAAGGACGCCAGCGGGCACCAACTGGGCAACCGTTTCGTTCAGGTGATCAACAACAGTCCGTCGCTGATTTCGGTCAATGCGACCGTTATTACAGGTCTTGCAGCAGGTACTGCCACAGTCACATACACCTGTGAAGGTGTAAGTGCGACTGCGACGATTACTGTGACGCCGTAAATAGATCGGCGATCTGTTGATGGCACACATTCTGCCAATGATCGTGCGGCGGCTGCGACGTCCCGAGCTTTGATTGCGACGACACTCCGTTGGGCGCATCGGTCGAGGAATAAGCATATTTCGAGGAGACGTAGATGGAGCTAAATCGAAGAGTGGTAGTCAGTACGGCGGGTGCGGTGGTAGCAGCGCTGCTAAGCGTGCAATCAGCCGGTGCCCAGTTGATCAACTTCAGCACGACAGGGCAGTTCACCAACACGGCAGGGATCGCAACGTGTCAGGACGCGACGCCCCTGATGTCCGTGACGTGCGCTGATCCGACAGCGGGTGGGTTATTCCTGAACTTTACGGGCGTAACCCCTTCCGATTTCGGTGGCTTTCAGAACGGTAGCACCGTCAAGCTCGGCACGTTCACGCCGGGTGGCATTGGAAGCGCAAGCGTTCCATCGGGGCCAATTCTGTTCAAGCTGGTCATCGACCAGAGCCTGCCTACCGCCGGAACCGGTAGCGTAATCGGCAGCTTCAGTGGAATGTTCACGCGTGAGCCGGGCCAGGGCAGTTTCAGCAATCTGTTCTATACGCCTGACCGGGCGACAACGATCAACGGTGTTACGTACACCCTGATCTTTGATGACGTCAACCGTGGCATCAATGTCGCCGCTGAAGATCCAATCGCGATCAAGGCAATCGTGACAACGACCACCACACCAGAGCCGAGCTCGCTCGCGCTGCTGGGCACCGGTATCATCGGGTTGGTTCCGATCTTCCGTCGCAAGAGGAAAGCGTAGGTCATACCCACAACAGGGTACACAAACTTCGACTTGCTCGACGCGGCGGAATACAAAAAAAGGGTCCCGAAAGGGACCTTTTTTTTGCGCGGTATCGAGCTCAGCGATCCAGCGAGTGCAGCGTGAGTGTACCGGAGATCATCTTGAGCTACGGGCTTACCAGGCTCGAACGCCCGGCAAGGTGCAGGCGATCAGGAGGACCACAGTTGCCACGGCGCGGTGTGCTACTGGGTAAACCAGAATAGCGGCTACCGTTATTTTTGTTTAGTATATATCCCAAAATAATAATCGGCCCCGGGTTGCAGGGAGTCCGTACCCATCCTTATTATGAGATATCGTCTACCCCATAATAAGTAACGGTCTTTTTTTGGAATGCCACCCAACGCCGAGGGTTCATGCCGGGACGCTATCTGAAGAGAACCTGGCAGTACGATCCAGGCATCCATGCCCCTGCGAAATACAAAAGGGCTTGCCGTTACGATCCGTTTGTGCCCGAGGCGTTGTCCACGCTGCGCATCAGCCTGGACGGCGGAGTGGCCGGGGTCGTTTCCGAGGCAGAGCAGGCAATAAGATCTCTCAACGATGGGTCGCAGCCAGCACTTGCTCCTTTGGCGCGCCTGCTACTGCGAACCGAGTCGATAGCGTCGTCCAGAATCGAAGGAATCCAGATGGGCGTTCGCGAACTGGCGCGCGCGGAAGCCAAACTGGATTCCGGACAGAAAACGAGCCAGACAGCGCTGGACGTGCTGGCGAACGTCGACGCAATGCTTCTGGCGATCGACGACGCAGCAACTGCGAGCAAATTCGGGATTGCTCAGATCACAGCCATTCACAAGCGGCTGATGGAGCGAGCCGAGAACAAGCGCGTCGCTGGCAACATACGCACTCGGCAAAACTGGATTGGCGGTAACGATTACAATCCCTGCGGAGCGGATTTTGTCCCGCCACCTCCTGAGGATGTGACCAGGTTGCTTGTGGATCTCTGCCGAGCGATAAACGATGATCGCTTGCCGCCACTGGTCCAGGCCGCGCTGGTTCATGCGCAGTTCGAGACCATACATCCATTCGAAGATGGCAATGGGCGAACAGGCCGTGCGCTGATTCAAGTCGTACTCCGTCGCCGCGGAATCGCTCCATCGTATGTGCCGCCGGTCAGCATCGTGTTGGCTGACGCGAAAAAGCGATACATAAGTGGCCTCACTGCCTATCGCGGCGACGGAGTGAGCGAGTGGATCGGCTATTTCGCCGCAGCGTCTGCGCGCGCTGCGGAACTTGGCAGGAAGTACCTGATGGCAATCGCGCAGTTGAGGGATCGTTGGCGGGCGCAACTTGCTGCATTGCAATCGGCGCCACGTGCAGACGCCGCTGCATGGTCTGTCATCGACATACTGCCGGCCAACCCAATGATTTCTTCAGCGACTGCGACCGCAGCGACAGGGCGTGCGAGGTCGCAGATATACCAGGCTATAGAGCAGCTGCAGGCAGCTGGAGTACTTGTGCCCCTGTCACAGTCGCGAAGGAATCAATCGTGGGAGGCGGTTGGGTTGCTTGAGTTGATCGAGAGGATGGAGGCTGGAGAGCGGATGAAAAAAACCACGACCCCATAAAAGAGTCGTGGCGTAAGTTGTAATCTGATCTCGTGCCAGGTGCGCCCGGAGGAAGTCGAATCCCCAACCTTCTGATCCGTAGTCAGATGCTCTATCCAATTGAGCTACGGGCGCATACAAAACCGCATTCACTACCGTGGCGTCTTCCGACCGCCTCTACTCATCCCGCAATGGGCGGTACAAGACTCGAACTTGTGACCTCCACGATGTCAACGTGGCGCTCTAACCAACTGAGCTAACCGCCCGCAATGCGCGCGAGCCTCTGCGCCCACCCAAACCCGTACGGGCGGGCCCCTGTGCCCGCCCTATTTGGGGCAGGCACGGAGACCTGCCCTACATGCCTGCCCTTAATCAAGCGGGAGACGGGACTTGAACCCGCGACCCCAACCTTGGCAAGGTTGTGCTCTACCAACTGAGCTACTCCCGCAAATCACCCGCAAAATCGCCCAACCTGCGAGCGCACTTCAATCCAAACAGCTGTTCCGCCCAGTGGAGCGAAGGGGGATCGAACCCCTGACCTCTTGAATGCCATTCAAGCGCTCTACCAACTGAGCTACCGCCCCGCGCTACCGCCCCAACGCCGAGTAAACATCCAGACCGAAATTTCGGCCCGAACCCCTGCCCGGCAGGAACCGCGAAGGATATCCGGGGGTATGTCGAAAGTCAAGAAATGTCATCGACTTCTGGGTCTAGACACAGGCCATTCGGCCGGTATCTTGCACCGCGATCCCACTGTCTGAGTGGGTCATGCAATCCACACGACTTCAGCGCCGCGAGAGCGGCGTCTGATACATATAGAGTAGAGAGGCTACAATGGCCGAAGTCAAACCCCGCCGCCGTCGAGGAACTGGAACCTCACCGGCAGGCATCGCTCCGAGTGAGCCAGAGCGCGACATTCTCGATCAGTACCTGTACGAAGTTAGCACATATCCACTTCTCAAAGGCACCGAAGAGATAGACATCGCCCGCAAGATTCGCGCGGGTGATCCTGACGCGCTTCAGGAGTTGGTGAAACGCAATCTGCGCTTCGTCATCTCCGTTGCAAAGAAATACCAGAACCGCGGCCTGCCGCTCATCGATCTGATCGGTGAAGGCAACGTCGGTCTGCTCACCGCTGCGCGCAAGTTCGATCCGGATCAGGGAGTGAAGTTCATCTCCTACGCAGTCTGGTGGATTCGTCAGGCAATCCTGTCGTCGCTCGCGCGGCAGGGTCGCACCGTTCGCGTTCCGCTCAACCGCACCGCAGATCTCTCACGCATCATCAAGGCGTCCGAGATCCTGCGTCAGAAGTTGCGTCGCGAGCCCACGCCGAACGAGCTGGCGCAGATCACCGGTCTGTCCGTCGATGTAGTGCAGTCGCTCGCCGCGCTCAATACGGGCGACGTGCGGCTCGATGCACCGATGGATCCGGAAGGCGATCGCTCACTCATCGAGCGCTTCGTCGCGGACGAGATGCCGGACACCGAGGAAGAGGCAATGAACCGCTTCCTCAACGACGAGATCGAAACGGCGCTCCGCACGCTTCCACCGCGCGACGCAAAGGTTCTCAAGCTGTACTTCGGTCTCGAAGGGGGCCGCGAACATACGCTCGAAGAGATCGGATCGATGCTCGGCGTCACACGCGAGCGCGTTCGTCAGTTGCGCGACCGCGCGCTCAAGCGCCTCCGTGAAGGCGACGTGGGTCGCGCGCTTAGCAGCTTCGCGGCGTAGGTCGTATCATTATCAGGTACGGCGGCCAGCGTTCGGAAAGGTCCGGGCGCTGGCCGTTTTTTGCGGACTGGTTTTATTTAGGCAAATGATCAAACTCGACGACGTTTACAAATCCTTCGGTGACAAGAAGGTGCTCGAGGGGTTCACGCTCGAAGTCGACGAGGGAGAGACGATGGTCATCATCGGCTACTCCGGCACCGGTAAATCGGTCGCAATCAAGCACATCGTTGGTCTCCTGTTTCCGGATAGCGGCACTGTTTTTGTCGACGGGCTCGAAGTACCTGAATTGCCGCGCGAGCAACTCTACGACCTGCGTGGTAGAATCGGCTACGTGTTCCAGTTCGCCGCATTGTTTGATTCGCTAACCGTGGGAGAGAACGTCGCGATGGCGCTGCGAAAGATGCGCACAATGTCGGAGAAGGAGATCGCGGACCGCGTGAGCGAATCGCTCGCGCTCGTGGATCTCCCGGACGCCGAGTCCAAGTACCCCGCGGAGCTCTCGGGTGGAATGCGCAAGAGAGTTGGAATCGCGCGCGCGATCGCCAAGCGGCCCAAGTACATCCTCTACGATGAGCCGACTACCGGACTCGATCCCGTCACGGCTGCCGTCATCGACGAGCTCATGATTCGCATGCGCGACAAACTCGGCGTCACGAGCGTCGTCATCACGCACGACATGCGCAGCGCGTACAGCGTAGGCACACGTATCGCCATGCTTTATGAAGGCAAGGTGCGCCAGGTTGGCACCGTCGCCGAAATCCAGCAAACCACGGACCCCGTCGTACGGCAGTTCATAGAAGGGAAGCCGACCCTCGACGCAGCCATGGCGGGCGTCTGACATGACGTCGGTGACCGATTCCGCCGCGCCGGCATTTCCATGCATTCTCGTTTACGCGGGTCGCGAGCGCGCGCGGGCATTCGTTCGCACCGCATTTCCGCGGCGACGCGGCCACACGATCCTCGTCCGGAACGTCGAGGAGTTCGATGCGGCGATACGGCGCGAGCTCATCGATGCGGTAGTCATCGATCTCGCCGCGCAGGGCGACACGCACTGGACGCTCGCCGCACACGCGGCTGATTTCCCGAGCACGCCGTTCTTCGGGCTGCTCCCTTTGCGCACTACCGATGCTGAAGCCGTTGCGCGCACCGCCGTGCTCGGCTTCGCCGACGTTCTGTGCGAGCAGATCGACGAGACCAGCGCGCGCGACCTCGTCGCTTCGGTCAGCTACTCCGCGCGCTTCGCGAGGGCGCTCGCCGACGCGCCGGACTCGCTCGGCCTCAACACCGACACTCAGCGGAAAACCTGGCGCGCGATCGTGCAGCACGCGGGCCGCCCCGTCACCACGACCACGCTGGCCGCGGTGATGGGTGTCACACGGGAACATCTGAGCAGGAACTTCGCGCGGGACCGAGGCGCCAACCTCAAGCGGGTCATCGACCTGGTCCGGCTCATCTCAGCCGCCGAGCTGTCCAAGAACCCCGGCTACGACGTGCGGGACGTCGCCGCCGTCCTGGGATTTGCCTCCTCGTCCCATCTTGCCGTTACGACCCAGCGAATAGCGAGCACACGTCCTGCATCCCTGTCCGGGCTCAGGGCGGTCGACCTCGTGGACCGATTCGTTCAGGGGCGGACCAGGAGTCGAGTTGCAGGAAAACGAGGCTTGTGATAATTTTCACAAGCTCCAGACAAGCAAAAAATCCCCGCTCAAATCATGGCCACTGACACCGCGCTCCGTCCTGGCGAAATCAAGGACATTCTCCTCCGCGAGATCGAAGCCGCTGACCTCAATGACCTCAAGGTCGAGGAAGTAGGCACGGTCCTCGAAGTGAAAGACGGTATTGCCCGCATCTATGGCCTCTCCAAGGCGATGGCGGGCGAGATGTTGAACGTCACCTCGTCCGAAACCGGTGAGCTGATCACCGCCCTGGCGCTGAATCTCGAAGAGGACAACATCGGCGCCGTGATCCTGGGTGACTACCTGATCCTGAAGGAAGGCGATCAGGTCCGCCGTACCGGTCGCGTGCTGGAAGTCCCGGTCGGACCGGAGCTCATCGGACGCGTCGTCGACTCGCTCGGCCGCCCGCTGGATGAGCGCGGCCCCATCAACGCCAAGCACACGCGCAAGGTGGAGAGCGAGGCGCCCGGCATCATCGTTCGCCAGCCCGTAAAGGAGCCGCTCCAGACCGGTCTCAAGGCCGTCGACTCCATGATCCCGATCGGCCGCGGGCAGCGCGAGCTGATCATTGGCGACCGTGGAACCGGCAAGACGGCAATCGCGATCGACACCATCCTGAACCAGAAGGGAACCGGTGTCATCTGCGTCTACGTCGCGATCGGCCAGAAGGCGTCGACCGTTGCCGCCGTAGTCGACCGCCTGCGCAGCGCGGGCGCGATGGATTACACCATCGTCGTCGTTGCGAGCGCCGCCGATCCGGCACCGATGCAGTACATCGCACCGTACTCTGGATGCGCCATGGCCGAGTACTTCATGTACAACGAAGGCAACGCGACCCTGTGCGTGTACGACGATCTGTCCAAGCAGGCAGCCGCGTACCGCCAGATTTCGCTCGTCCTCCGTCGTCCGCCAGGCCGCGAAGCGTATCCTGGTGACGTGTTTTATCTGCACAGCCGTCTGCTCGAGCGCGCCGCGAAGCTGAGCGAGGACAAGAGCGTCGTCGATGGCAAGACGATTCTGGCGCCGGGCGGATCGCTCACCGCGCTTCCAATCATCGAGACGCAAGCTGGCGACGTGTCGGCGTACATCCCGACCAACGTGATCTCGATCACCGACGGTCAGATCTTCCTCGAAGCGGATCTGTTCTACTCGGGCGTTCGCCCTGCGGTGAACGTCGGTA
>Ga0134128_10011700_pt1 | contig 10478 bp, 9 predicted proteins | sample KB31754_FD_96462 | JGI IMG/M metagenome (GOLD analysis project Ga0134128, IMG submission 96462) | Terrestrial soil microbial communities with excess Nitrogen fertilizer from Kellogg Biological Station, Michigan, USA - KB3-175-4 | ecosystem: Environmental > Terrestrial > Soil > Unclassified ...
CCGGGGTTGAGCACCATGCCCTTGCGGGCGCGGATCTTGAGCACGGCGGACCGCACCTCGGCGGCCCCGGCCTGCTCCCCCATCGGGACGCCGAGTTCGGCCGCCAGTTCCGCGTACTTCACCGGCGTGGACAGCGACTGCCGCGCGAGCCGGAACGTCACGTCGAGGACCACGTGCCTGGGCTGCGGTACTCCTGCGGACGAGCCGCCGGCCCAGCACACCACGGACTCCGGCCGGCCGCTCTTGAAGAGACTGGTGCGGTAAGCGAAGGTGCACAAGCCGTTCGGGATGGCCTTGATTCGGCCTTCCTGCCGGTCGTACGCCCGCACCTGCGTGATGACCTCGGCCACCTCGTGCCCGTAGGCGCCGACGTTCTGCACCGGGGTGCCGCCCGCGCGGCCGGGAATGCCGGACAGGCACTCCAGACCCGCGAGTCCCTCGGCGGTCGTGGCGGCCACCACGTCGTCCCAGTCCTCGCCCGCCGCCACGGTCACATCGACGTGATCCGCACTCTGCCGCGACGGCGCGTAGCTGACGCCCCGGGTGTTCACGTGGATCACGGTGCCGTCGAAGCCGGCGTCAGCGATCACGAGGTTGGAGCCGCCGCCGATGACGAGCACCGGCTCCCGCGCCGCGTCGGCCGACCGGACAGCGGCGGTCAGCGTGTCCTCACCGGACGCGGAGACGAAGGTCTTCGCCGGGCCGCCGAGACCCAGCGTGGTGAAGTCAGCGAGGCGCACCGGGGGGTTGCCCCCGCGGGAGGAAGCGGTCACGGGAGGCGGACTGTGGCGCGGGCACGGGTCAGCACCTTCGCGCCGCCGGCCCTGGCCACGATGTCGACCGTCACCCTGTTGCCCTCGAGTTTGTCGATGACCTTGCCGCTGATCTCTATGGTCGCACCCGAATCGTCGTCGGGCACGGGGACCATGGCGGAGAAGCGCACGCCGAAATCGGTCACGGCGCCCGGGTCGCCCGCCCACTCGGCGAGGAGCTTGCCCGCCTGCGCCATGGTGTACATGCCGTGCGCGATCACGCTCGGCAGCCCGACCGAACGCGCCAGCCGCTCGTTCCAGTGGATGACGTTGAAGTCGCCAGAGGCACCCGCGTACTTGACCAGGTCGAGGCGGGTCACCGGGTATGAGCGCCGGGGCAGCTCGGTGCCCTTCTCTACGCTGTCGTAGCTGGCGCCCATCATTCCGCTCCCCGCTCGACGAGCGTGGACTTTGCGGTGCACACGTGCTCGCCGTCCACCGTCACGATCTCGGTGGACGTGACGAGCACCGACAGCGACCCGACGGTCTTGATCGACTCGACGGTCGTGGTGGCGACGACGACATCGCCGGCGTGCAGCGGGCGGGAGTGGCTGAAGCTCTGGTCTGAGTGCACGACCATCGAGTAGTCGAGCCCAAGGTCGGGATCGGCGGTCACCTCGCCCGACGAGGCCATGCTGATGACGACGGCGAAGGTCGGCGGGGCGATCACGTCAGGGTAGCCCGCCTTGACCGCCGCCTCGCGGTTGCGGCACAGCTCGCTCTGCTCGCCGATCGCGTCGGCGAAGTCAGCGATCTTGACCCGGCTCACCTCGTACGGCTCGCCGGGACCGAACACCCGGCCCGCGAAGGCAGGGTTCAGCGCCACGCTCGCTGCTCCGCGGGACTAGCGAGTCTCGCGGTGCGGCTGGTGGCAGCGGCAGTTCGGGCAGTACTTCTTCAGCTCAAGACGGTCCGGGTCGTTGCGCCGGTTCTTCCTGGTGATGTAGTTGCGGTGCTTGCACTCCTGGCAAGCCAGCGTGATCTTCGGCCGGACATCGGTGGCAGCCACGATGGAGTGCCTTTCTACTACACGGAAAGAGTCGGACGATCAAGGTTACCGGACCCCACCCCCTCGCGGGCGAGAGCCCGCATCGGGGGGTCTGGGGGGTCGTCCCCCCAGAATAAAGGCTACGAGGCAACGGGGAGGCGGCCGAAGGCCGCCGACCACGCTCCCCCGCCGAGTAGCGGAGACCGGACTTGAACCGGTGACACAGCGATTATGAGCCGCTTGCTCTGCCGACTGAGCTACTCCGCCAAGGAACTGACTAAGTAAGGGTACCCGATCGGCAAGGAGGTTGCGCCACAACAGGTTCTCCACAAGGCTGAGCTGGGCATCCGCTCCGCAATCCCCCGCAAAATAGGTCATACCGCATGGGCGCAACAAGTTGCGCACAGGTTATCCACAAGCCGGACCGGCTGTGCGAGGTCAGTTGCTAAAGAAGGCGGAGAACGCGACCAGGCCGATCGTCGCGAAGGCCAGGGCGCCGTGGATGACGATGACCGGGCGCGGGAAATGACGTTCCGGCGGGACGCTGAGCAGCCTGTTCAGCGCCAGGCCCGGCTTGGCGTACTGGCGGTACACCTGGAGCCAGCGGACCGCCATGGTAAGGCCGAGAACGGCGACGATGACCAGGTCAGCGGCCGAGGCCATGGCCAGCCGCTCTTCGTCGGTCACCAGGTAGAAGGCCCATACCAGCAGGCCGCCGACGCCAAGCAGGGCATGCGTGGAGATCACCGGCACCGGGAGGCGCGTATGGGCGCCGGCCTGGAATTCGCGGTCGTATTCCATGAGCCAGACGATGAGAAGCACGAGGCCGGCGAGGACCGTTCCCATCCAGGTGAACAAAGCGACAGCACTCATCGCGATCACGTCTCCTGACGTTCGAGAAGTCACTGTTGCCGCCTGGACGACTCCTGGAGGCATCACCTGTATCACGGAAACAACCGGCAATCGGTTTGATTGGTAATGGCCCGTAAGCATTCCAACTCAGCCGCGATCTCGGCGATGCGGGCGCGGATCCAGGCGTGCGCGGGGGTCGCGGTGTGCCGCGGATGCCACCAGAGCATCTCGGTGATCGCAGGCAGCGGGACCGGCGGCTCAAGTAGCCGGATGGCCGCGGTGCGCCGCAGGTGGGGCACGGCACGTTCCGGCACGACGGTTACCAGGTCAGTTCCCTCAAGCAGGAACGGCGCGAGCAGGAAGCTTTCCACGGTGAACTCGATGCGGCGCGGCAGCCCTGACCGCTCGAGGTGCTGGTCGACGATCGAGGCCGGCTGTCCCCGTCCCATCGAGTAGACCAGGTGCCCGAGCCGCAGGTAGGCATCGAGCGTCATCCGGTCGCCGCCCGCCGAGTTGCCCGCGTTGCCCACCGCCGCGTTGCCAGCCCAGACGCAGCAGAGCCAGCGGTCGGCGAACAGCCGCTTGCTGGCAAGCTGCGCGTCAGGCATGATCTCCGCCGGCTCGATGACGAGGTCCGCTGTGGCATCGCGGAGCAGCCGGACCGGGTCGGGCGCACGCGGCAGCACGCGGATGGTGACGCCTGGCGCCTCGGCCGCCAGACGGCGGACTAGCGGGCCGATGAGCATCAGCAGGCTGTAGTCCGAGCAGCTCACCGTCCAGGTAGCCCTGTCTTGCGCCGGGTCGAATCCGGTCCGCTGAGCTAGCGCTCCCCCGATGATGGCGAGCGCGTCACTGACCGGCTGGCGGAGCGCGTCGGCTCGCGGCGTCGGGACGAGAGTGAGGCCATCGCGGACCAGCAGCGGATCGTCGAAAAGCTTGCGCAGCCTGGCCAGGGTGTTGCTCATGCCCGGCTGGCTCAGGCGGAGCCGGTTCGCGGCACGCGTCACGCTGCGCTCGTCCATCAGCGCGTCGAAGGCGACAAGGAGATTAAGGTCTACCCCGATCAGATCCATGATGCCCTGATTAGCAGGGATTATTCAGCTCGGCAATGTCCTGCATTCATAAGTTCCGTTGGCCGAATATCGCGTGCCAGGCCTACGATCAGGCCGTGACCGGACAAGACGAAGAAGTCGAGGTCCCCGTCCTCGTCGTCGGGGGCAGCCTGGTGGGACTGTCGACAGCAATGTTCCTCGCGCAGCACGGAGTTAAGTCGCTGGTGGTCGAGCGGCACTCCGGCACGGCGATCCATCCGCGGGCTGGGCACTTCAACCTGCGCACCCTGGAGATCCTCAGGTCCGCAGGCCTGGAGGAGACGATCCGGCGCAGGTCAGCCGAGCAGTATCCGCCGGGCGGCGGGATAAGCAACGTGGAGTCGCTGGCGGGGCGTGAGATCGCCATGTTCTTCGCCGACCTCAACGCGGGCGTGGCGGAGTTCAGCCCGACCATCCGGCTGTTCATCAACCAGGACGCACTCGAGCCGATCCTGCGGGCGCGCGCCGCCGAACTCGGCGCCGAGCTCCGCTACCGGACCGAGTGCACCGCGCTCGAGCAGGACGACGACGGCGTCACCGCGGCGCTCACCGACCTGGAGACCGGCGGGCAGGTCCGGGTGCGGGCACGTTACGTCGTGGCCGCCGACGGCAACAGGAGCCCCGCCAGGAACCGGCTCGGCATCCCGATGCGAGGTCACGGCGTGCTGTCCAACAGCATCACCATCTACTTCCGCGCCGAACGGGATCTCACTCCGCTACTCGCGGGCCGCAACCAGGGAGTTCACTACGTCACCAACCCGGTGCTCCGCGGGTTCTTCCGCCTCGACCGCAGCGGTAACGGCGGCTTCCTCGTGGTGAACCTCGTCGGCGACACGGCGCGGCCCGAGATCGTCGCGGCGTACCCGGAGGCGCCCTGGGCGAACGTCGCCGAGGGAATCACCAAGGAGCGGGCTCTCGAACTGCTCCGCGCGGCCATCGGCGTTCCCGGGATGCCGCTGGTCATCGAGGACATCGCGACCTGGCAGGCCGTCGCGGACATCGCGGGCAGGTACGCCGAAGGGCGGATCTTCCTGGCCGGCGACGCCGTGCACGTGGTGCCGCCGAACGGCGGCTTCGGCGGCAACACCGGCGTGCACGACGCACACAACCTCGCGTGGAAGCTAGCCCTCGTGCTGAAGGGGACGGCGGGACCCGGCCTGCTCGCGACCTATGACGCGGAACGCCGCCCGGTCGGCGAGTTCACCGTCGAGCAGTCCTACGCCAGGTACGTCCTGCGGGTGGCGCCGTACCTGGGCACTTCTGACGTGCGGCCGCCAGTCGACGACCTCTACCTGGAGCTCGGCTACCGCTACGACTCGCCCGCGATTATCGGCTCGCCCGCCGCCATCGACGGGGAGCTGCCGCACCTGCATCCCAGCGACTGCCAGGGCCAGCCCGGCTTCCGCGCGCCGCATCTCGTCATACGCAGCCGGGGTGAGCAGGTGTCCATACTCGACCTGTTCGGCAGGGACTTCGCCCTGCTTGCGGGTCCGCGGGGCGGCGCATGGCAGGACGCGGCCCGTGCCGCGGCCTTCGCGCTCGGCGTCGAGCTCAGCACCTACGTGGCGGACGACGGCAGCGGCGGCTTCGAGGACGCAGGCGAACCCTTCTGCACCGCCTACGGAATCTCGCCGCAGGGCGCGGTCCTCGTCCGTCCCGACGGCTTCGTCGCCTGGCGTGCCACGGACGGCACGGGCGCCACGGTGGAGGCCATGAAGAGCGTCTTCTCCCGCGTGCTGTGCCGGGCTGATGCCTAACGAGGGCAGGACGGGCGCCCCGCGGGCGCAGTGCTGCATGCCACCCATGGCAAGCGATTTCCGCGGCGGCAGGCGGCCCGGAATGGGCGTAGTACCATTCTGGTACCGTTTCAATCATGGCCATGAACCTGCGGCTTGACGACGAAGACAGCGCGCTGCTGAAGGCCCTCGCGGAGGCAGAGCACGTTTCCCTCCATGAGGCTGCGCTCCGGGCGATCCGGCGCAGCGCTCGCGAACTCGCGCACACGGACCGGGTGCGCGAGGCCACGGCCGAGATGCTCGGACGATGGGGTCAGGTACTGGACAGGCTCGGCCGCGCGTGACCGATCCGGCTACCGAGTACCTCAGCGTGGAAGACCTGCTTGACCTGGTGAATGCGCTGGGTGCCGGCCCGGTCCGGGATGTGGGTCTGCTCGATTCAGCCTGTCACCGTCCGCAGGCCAGCCTCTTCGGCCGGTGCGCATACCCCACTCTTGCCGGCAAGGCAGCCGCGCTCATGCACTCGCTTGCAGGCAACCACGCGCTCGTTGACGGCAACAAGCGGCTCGCCTTGCTGGCTACCGTGGTGTTCCTGCGGATCAACGGCCACCTTCTCGACCTGACCGACGATGAGGCATTCGACCTCACGATGCTGGTGGCCGCAGGAAAGCTAGACGCGGAAGAAATCTGCGCGCGGCTTCGCCTCGTGGAAGCGCCAGACTGAGATAAGTGCCCGCAATGGTCATTGAACCGGCCGCTGACATGCTGGCCGTGTCCGCGGAGGCGGCGGCGCCAACGCGGAGAAATTTTCAGCGGCAGCCGCTGCGATGACGCCCATCCGCGGCACGCGGGAGAAACCACCTCCCGTTCCGCTGAACAGCCTTTTCTTCCCGAACGGCGGGCGGTGATACCCGCACGCGCCGGCCCGTGCCTGCCGTGGTCTCCTTGACCAGCGCCGGGCGGGTTCCCAGGATGATGCCCATGCGTATGCCCGCTTCCCCCAGCCGATGCCTGCCGCGCTTGTTCGCGGCTGGCGCGGCCGTCGCGCTCGCCGCTGCCGCACTGACGACTGCCGGCCCGACGGCCCGCGCGGCGGCCAGCGTCGTCAACGTGACGGTCAACGCCGATGAGGGCCTTGGCCCGGTGCCCGGCACCGCCTACGGCGCCAACCAGGCGGTGTGGGATGCCAACATGAACACCCCGGCGTCGGTGAACTTGCTGAACGCGGCCGGCGTCGGGATGATGCGCTATCCCGGCGGCTCGTACGGGGACGGCTACCACTGGCAGACCGGCACCATGACCGGCGGAGGGTTCGTGGCGCCAGGAACGGGCTTCGACTCCTTCATGGGCACGGTCAAGGCCGCTGGCGCGCAGGCGATCCTGATCGCGAATTACGGCTCTGGTACGCCGCAGGAGGCGGCCGGCTGGGTCCAGTACGCCAACGTCACCAAGGGCTACCACGACCAGTACTGGGAGATCGGCAACGAGCTCTACGGCAACGGCTACTACGGCGCGGACTGGGAACTCGATAACCACGCGAGCAAGAGCCCGACGACGTACGCGGACAACGTCGTGCAGTACGTCCAGGCGATGAAGGCGGTAGATCCCACGATCAAGATCGGCGCGGTGGTCACCCTGCCGGACAACTGGCCCGACGGCGTCGTCGCCTCCGGCGACAGCGCGGACTGGAACCAGACGGTGCTGCCGATCGTGGGGCCGTACGTCGACTTCGTCATCGTGCACTACTACCCGAGCCAGACCAGCGCCGCGGACGTCCTCCAGCAGCCGGAGCTGCTTCCCGCCGAGCTGGCCCAGCTGCGGCAGGAGATCGACCAGTACGCCGGCCCGAACGGCCCCCGCATCGGCATCGCCATGACCGAGACCGAGTCCAACTACGACTCCGACACCCAGCCGGGCGCCTTGTTCACCGCCGACGCCTTCTTCAACGCGCTGGAGAGCGGCGCCTTCACGGTCGACTACTGGGACACCCGCAACGGCCAGGGCGCGACCACCACCGCGCCCGACGGCGCCACCGACTACGGTGACGAGGGACTGCTGTCCAGCGGCAACTGCAACAGCAGCAACGTCTGCGAGCCGCCGCTGAACACCCCGTTCGCGTCCTACTACGGGCTGCAGATGCTCAGCAAGGTCGCGCAGCCCGGCGACACGCTGGTCAAGGCCGCCTCGGACAGCAAGCTCGTCTCGGTGCACGCGGCCCGCAACGCCGACGGGGGCCTGTCCGTCGAGCTGGTGAACAAGGACCCGGCCAACGCCTACACGGTGAACCTCAGCTATGCCGGCTGGACCCCGAGCGGCGCCCCGCCCACCGTCTATACCTACGGCGACGAGGCCACGTCGATCACCACGGCGCAGCAGGGCACCGCGGGCATGCAGGTGATCCCGCCGTACTCGATCGTGACACTGAAGCTCACCCCGTCGGCCGCCAATCCCGTCGACACCACGCTGTCCGCACCCGGCAGCCCCACGGCCGGCAGCATCACCGACACCACCGCGACGATCTCCTGGCCGCCCTCGAACGGCGGCAGCGTCACCCGGTACGAGGTCTATGAACAGCACGGCACCAACAGCGTGCTGCTCGGCGAGTCCACCTCAACCTCGTTCACCGCGCGGAACCTGGTGCCGGGAACCTCCTACACGCTGAACGTGCTCGCCACCGACCAGAAGGGCTACCTCTCGATGCCCTCCCCGCCGGTCACCTTCATCACCGGCACGCCGCGAAACAGCACCTGCGCCGTCACCTACTTTCTCAGCACGGGCTGGGACAGCGGTTTCGTGGCGAACATCAGCATCACCGACACCGGCCCCAACCCGGTCAACGGGTGGACCCTGGCGTTCAGCTTCCCGGCCGGCACGGAATCGGTCTCGGGCAGCACCTGGAACGCCAACTACTCCGAAGACGGCCAGAATGTCGTCGTCACCCCGGTCAGCTGGGACGCCAGCCTCGCGGCCAACAGCGGCAACACGGTCAGCATCGGATTCGTCGGCAATCAGTCCGGCGCCAACCCGTCCCCGGCTTCTTTCACCCTCAACGGCACCGTCTGCACCACTACCTATTCGTCCTGACTGGGCTGACGCGGCGTTCGAGCGCCAGGAATTCCCCGAAATCCCCGGTTTCCTTTCCGGCTCGGTTTCCCGTGAATAGCTCTACAGTTGTTGGATGATCGCCGAGGATTCCCTTTACCGTGGGGCCGCGCCAGCGCTCCTGGTGCGATCAGAGGGAACAGACTGGAGCCTGTCGCCGGGCCCGGCGTACTTGGTTGGCCGGGATCCGGACAGCGACATCGCGGTCAGCGATGGGCGGGTTTCCTGGCAGCATGCCGTCCTGCGGTTCGAGGACGGCCGCTGGGTCCTAGCGGACAATGCAAGCACTAACGGCACCTACGTCGACGGGCAGCGCGTCGATCAGATCGACATCACTCAGGAGTGCCAGGTCCGGCTCGCTGATGCGGCCAACGGGGCATTGCTGACCTGCACCGTCAGCCGCGCGGAACAGACAGCCTGGCATGGCAGCCCGGCCACGCAGGTCGTGGCCGGCCCGACCGCGGCCTGCCCGGTGGCCGCCCCCGACCCGGCGGAAGCCCCGGACGGCCCGGCCGTCTGGACGCGGCGCATCGGCCGGGCGCCAGATAACGACATCGTGGTCGCCGATCCCGCGGTCTCCCGGCACCACGCCGAACTGCAGATTGCCGACGGCACAGCCCGCATCGTCGACCTGGACAGCAACAACGGCACCTATGTCAACGGGCAGCGGGCGACCAGCGTACAGCTCGCGGACGGCGACCTGATTAGCGTCGGCCCGGCCACCTTCCGGTTGTCCGGCCAGGACCTCACGGAACTTCAGGCCGCCGAGACGGCACCCGTGGCGGTGAGCGATGCCTATCTCGCGCTAGGCAGCCAGGCTGGCCAGGCACCGCCAATCGAGCCAGGATCGGGCGCGTTCGCGCCGGCAAGCCCGCCGCCTGCCGCAGAGCCCGTCACTTCGCTTGCCCCTGCCGCAGCAAGCGGCGAGCCTCTGGAGATCCCGTACGCCGTTCGCTGGCTCGTGCCCCAGGGCGAGCGGTTCGCTAATTTCGACATCCTGAATGACAACGACTCACAGCTCGACTACTACCGCAAGTTCGGACACATTTACGCTGTCGGGATCCCGACCAAGAAATGGCGCCTGGTGGTCGTGTCTGACCCCGAGCTCCTCGACGAGGTCGCGGGCAACGAGGAGCAGTTCGGCAAGCGCGTCGAGGAGATCAACTTCTTCCGCCAGCTGAGCAACTCCCGCGGCGCAGGCATCTCGGTGATCGGCGACAGCGAGAGCACCGAGACGATCCGCCGCGTGATGCTGCCCTGGTACTCGCCGCAGCACCAGCGCACGCAACTGGAGCGGATGAAGGAGCAGGCGCGCAAGCTTGTCGCCAACTGGGCACAGTTGCCCGACGACGAGCCGGTCGACGCCCGCACCTGGATGGAGCGCTACACCCTGGAGGTCTCCGGGCGCGGCGCGTGCAACTACAACTTCGGCCTGCTCGACGGCAGCGGCGAACCGCACCCATTCGCGACAGCCGTTCCTGAGAGCACCAAGGAGAGCATCGCGCGAGTCGCCGAGCCACGCCCCGACTTCACGCTGTTCGCCTCGCCTGCGCGGCGCGCGAAGGTGAAGCGCTACCGTCAGCACAACCTCGAGCTGGTCAAGACGGCCGACGCGCTGGTCCGCGCCCGCATGCACACTGGCCCGCTCGGCCAGCAGACCGACCTGCTCAGCCGCCTGGTCACCACGGCGGATCCGGAAACCGGCACGTTCCTCGACGCCGAGACCGTGCGCGACCAGATCCTCATGCACCTGTCGAACGGCTTCAACGGGCCGTCCATCACCGGCGCGTGGCTGGCCCACGTCCTGGGCACGAACCCGGACGTCGAGGCCAGGCTGATCGCCGAGATCGACGGGATCACCGGCGGCGACCCGGACTATGACCTGCAGTACGACGAC
>Ga0134128_10011701_pt1 | contig 10478 bp, 13 predicted proteins | sample KB31754_FD_96462 | JGI IMG/M metagenome (GOLD analysis project Ga0134128, IMG submission 96462) | Terrestrial soil microbial communities with excess Nitrogen fertilizer from Kellogg Biological Station, Michigan, USA - KB3-175-4 | ecosystem: Environmental > Terrestrial > Soil > Unclassified ...
CGACGAGACCACGCAGCAGGCCTTGAACCGGCTGGCGCTCGATTACGAGGCCAAGGCGGACGCGCTGGAGCAATTCGCCAAGGGCCGCAATTAGGCCGCGCTGTCCCAGCGGGCAAGGACGGCGTCGCCATCTGTGATCCAGCGCTGCAGCATGGCGATGTTCGAAGGGTCGCCACCCTCAACGCGCTGCTGCTCGACGCGCTGTTTCATGCGGGTCAATTCCTGGCGCAGTTCTTCCATCGCCTGGCTGACGCTTTTGGCCATGTCCTGCCCCTCACGCAACTGGACAACAGCAATTCTCTTGTACAATGGAACCCGACGGTCCATCGGTAATTTCTACGGAGTTTGCGGGGACCTGGCGGCCCGTGTGAACCGCGCTAATGCATCTGGCCGGCGGCGATGGAGAGCCTGACCAGATAGGAGAGGTCGCGGGCCTTGAGTTTGGCCTGCAGGCGGGCGCGGTGGGTCTCGACCGTGCGGGGTGAGATGCCCAGCTCATGCGCCACCAGCTTGTTGGACATGCCCAGGACCAGCCGGTCCAGCACTTCGCGCTCGCGCATGGTGAGGCCCCCGATCAGCTCGGCGGCGGCCTTGCTTTCCGCCGCCCCGCGCCTGGTCTTGCCGCCTTCGGTGAGCGCGCGGCCCACGCTTTCCAACAGCCGCTGGTCGTCCACCGGCTTTTCCAGGAAGTCGAAGGCGCCGGCGCGCATGGCCGAGACCGCCATCGGCACGTCGCCATGGCCGGTGATGAGAATCAGGGGCAGGGCGATGCGGCGCTGGGCAAGCTGGCTTTGCAGCTCCAGCCCCGTCATGTGCGGCATGCGCAGGTCGCTGACGATGCAGCCGCCGTCCATGCCGCTGTCGAGCCAGGCCACTGCGCTGGGGTAATCGCTGACGGTGAAGCCGCCGGATTCCAAAAGCACGCGCAGCGAATGCCGCACGGAATCATGATCGTCAATGACGACAACAATCGCTTGGTTGTTCATGGCTGATTCTCTTGAAATGGGTGAGATGGAAATCGGGGGTGCGGCCGGATATTCGCTTCGATGGCGCGAATGTCCCCGCTTGTGACGCAACCAGGCAGGTCTGGCGCGTGCGCCATAGAAGCCCTCCCAATCCGCAGACAGAATATCCGTCTTCGGACGATTGTCACAAAAATAATCGCGCGATGTGCGATTTTTCGACAGCCGATTCCTGCACGGCGACAATGGTTAATACAACTTTTCCGCGATAAGGCCTCATGTCAGGCGTGTAAACCGCGCGCACATGGTCCGGGCCGCCGTTGGAGCGGTCGCGCCCAAATCGAGTGAGAGCTGCCGGCACCGACGGCGAACGGCGCCCTGTCAGCATGCTGGTGGGCGCGCCCCGGCGCGAGCTATCCGCCCCCACCCAGAGGAGATCTGCATCTGCCCAGCGGCTGCCGGGCAGTTTTTATTTTGTGCGCGGGCAATCCGATTTCGCGCGATTGACGTTTTGATGGCGCATGGAGGAATTGTCCCAGCCTTGCGGCCATGAGGAGTTGCCCGGTGCGTCAAGCTTGGGCGCGCCCACCATCGTCGCCGGTCAGTTCACACTGACGATGCGCTGTCCCTGGTGCGGGCAGGTGGGGATCGTCGCTGTGGGAGGAAACCCCCACCGGGCGGCAGCTTGTGAGATTGAACGGCTTTTACGAGCGGCTGGCGAAAAAGCTGCCCTGGACCATCGAAACCGTCTGCGATGCCTGCGACCGGGCGCAGCCGGCCTAGCGTTCTATAATCCCTGCCCGGGGCGACGGCGGTCAAGGCGAGCCGCATTCTCCTGTCCAGCCGGCAAGCAGGCCACCGGGACCACCCGGGCCTCGATCTTTGTTCGAATTCTTCCCGGAACGTCACGCCGATCTTGCGCGTTACTTAAAAGGCGGCACTCTCGGCGGGGCGTTGGCTTCAGGCCATCCGGCGGAATCGCCTCATTTTTGAGAGTGGGCATTCAACGTTCGGGGGGCAGGCGAACGAATTCCATGAGCACAGCCCAAGCCCTGCCAGCCTCAGCGGCCGATGACATCCTGGTCTATCAGCAACTGGTCGAATCCATCATCGACTATGCGATTTACATGCTCGATCCCACGGGCGTGATCGTGAGCTGGAACCCGGGCGCCGAGCGCTTCAAGGGCTATGCGGCCTCCGAGATCATCGGCCAGCATTTCTCCCGTTTCTATACGCCGGAAGACCGGGCCAGCGATCTGCCCAGGCGCGCGCTGGAAACGGCCGCCCGCGCCGGCAAGTTCGAAAGCGAAGGCTGGCGGGTCAGGAAAGACGGCTCCCGCTTCTGGGCCTTTGTGGTGATCGATCCCATTCGCGATGCCCAAGGTAAACTCACCGGCTTCGCCAAGATCACCCGCGACCTGACCGAGCGCAAAGAGGCGCAGCAAGCCTTGGAGCGCACGCGCGAGGCCCTGATCCAGACCCAGAAGATGGAAGCGATCGGCCAGCTCACCGGCGGTGTGGCGCATGATTTCAACAATCTGTTGATGGCGGTGTTGGGAAGCCTGGAGCTGCTCAAGAAGCGCCTGCCCGGCGATCGGGCGATGAAGCGGCTTTTGGACAACGCCATGCTGGGGGCCCAGCGCGGCGCCTCGCTCACCCAACGGATGCTGGCCTTTGCGCGGCGCCAGGAAATGGCGGCGGGCGCGGTGCCGCTTCCCGGCCTCCTCACCGGCATGAAGGAATTGCTCACCGCATCGTTGGGCGCCAACGCGGCGGTGGAATTGAAGATGGCGCCGGGCATTTCGCCAGTGATCGCCGACGAGAACCAGTTGTCGCTGGCCATTCTCAATCTGTCGGTCAATGCGCGCGATGCCATGCCGGATGGCGGCACGGTGACGATCGCGGCCGACGAAGTGGCGCTGGCCCTGGGCAACGAGGTGGGCCTGCCGCGGGGCCGCTATGTGCGGCTGTCGGTGAGCGATACCGGCGTCGGCATGGACGAGGAGACGCTGGCGCGCGCCGCCGAGCCTTTCTTCACCACCAAGGGCGTGGGCAAGGGCACGGGCCTTGGCCTTTCCATGGTGCAAGGCATGACCGAGCAACTGGGCGGCAAGTTTGTCCTTGCGAGCCGGAAAGGACAAGGCACCACGGCCGAGATGTGGCTGCGCGTGGCGGGCGAGAACATGCCTTCGTTCGCGCGGCCGGTGAGCGGCGCCGGCCTGAAGCATGGCAGGAAGCTCACCATCCTGGCGGTGGACGACGATCACCTGGTCCTGTTCAACACCGCCGAGATGCTGCGCGACCTGGGCCACACCGTGCTGGAGGCAAGTTCCGGGCAGGCGGCTCTGAATGTGCTGAGCGAAGGCAAGGTGGACCTTCTGATCACCGACCAGGTGATGCCCAAGATGACGGGCGCGCAATTGGTGGAAGCAGCCAGCCGCGCGCGCCCGCCGGTGCCGGCGATCCTGGCCACCGGCTTTGCCGAGGCGCCCGCCAATCTCGATTCCAGGGTGGGGCGGCTGAAGAAGCCTTTCACCCAGGATGAACTTCACCGCGCGATCGAGCGGATGTCATGTTCCTGACCCGGCCAAGACGCGCCATGCGTACATTTTCATATTGCGGCTATCGCGTGTCCTTTTGAAATAAATGCGTTAGGCTTGCCCCTCAAGAAAGCGCGCCAATGTCCTCCGCGTCCGCCATTGCCGAACCCCTGATCCCGCCGCCGCCACACCAGTTGCCGGCAGCCATGCCGAATTTGGAACAAACCCTGCTCGATGCGCTGCCCATCGGGGTCTGTGCCTGCGACGCGCAGGGACTGATCCTGCGGGTCAACCGCAAGGCGACCGAATTGTGGGGCCGCGCGCCCCGCCTGCTCGACTCCGCGCAACTTTTCTGCGGGTCGTTCCGGCTGGAAAGCCTGGACGGCTATTTCATCCCGCCCGACCGCACGCCCATGGCGCGTACGGTGCTTCATGGCGAGGCCACCAAGGGCGCCGAGGCGATTGTCATCAACCCCGACGGCAAACGCTGGGTCGCCCGATGCGACGTCGCTTCGCTGAAGGACGCCCAGGGCCATCTTCTGGGCGCGATCAACTGCTTCCAGGATATCACCCAGGAGCATGAGATGCGCCAGGCGCTGACGCGCCAGAGCCGCACCTTCGACCTGGCGATGGTCGCCTCGCGGATGGGGACCTGGCGCTACACCATCGCCGACAATATCTGCGTCTATGACGAGAACGCGCAGGCGCTCTATGGATTGAGCGAGGCGCGCTTTCTCCATGACGAAGAGGGCGTGAAGGCGAAATTCCATCCCGGCGACATGGACCTGATGTGGTCGCGGGTGAAAAAGGCGCTCGATCCTAAAGGCGACGGACGCTACGAGGTGGAATACCGCGTCAAGCAGGGCGACGGAAGCTGGCGCTGGCTGAGCGCCTGGGGCCTGGTCGAGTTCGAGGGGGAAGGCGCTGCGCGCAAACCGGTGGCGATCGCCGGCGCCAGCCGCGACTTGAGCGAGCTCAAGAAGGCGGGCGAGATGCAGCGGCTGCTGATCAACGAACTGAACCACCGGGTCAAGAACACGCTGGCCACGGTCCAGGCCATCACCGCCCAGACCTTGCGCTCGGCTTCGGACCTGGCCTCGGCGCGCGAGGCCTTGGACCGGCGCATCATCGCCATGGCGCACGCGCACGATCTTCTCACCGCGAAGAGTTGGGTGAGCGCGGACCTGGGCGAGATCGTGGCCCGCGCGCTGGACGCATTTTCGCAAGCGCGGGTCACCATCGCGGGCGAGCCGGTCGAGCTTCCGCCCAAGCATGCGCTGGCGCTGTCCTTGACGCTGCACGAACTTGCCACCAACGCCACCAAATATGGCGCGCTGTCGGGCGCCCGGGGCCATGTGCGGGTGGCGTGGAAAAACGACAAAGGCGTGCTCAGGCTCGATTGGGAAGAAAGCGATGGCCCGGCGGTCGCCGAGCCCAGGCAAAAGGGGTTTGGCAGCCGGTTGCTCCAGATTCTCATCCGTGACCTGGACGGAACGGCGCGGCTGGAATTTCCCGCATCCGGGGTGTGCTGCACGATTACGGCGGCGCTGCCAACGTCTCCAAACTAGCCCGTCCGGCCTACGCAGCTTTGCTCTTGGCGCGACGACTTACGCTTGCCTCGCTTGTTAAGCTGGATGTGCGGGTCAAGCCCGCCCATGGAGAAAATCCGAACTATTCGCGCGCGCCGAAATTGGTGCGTCTTGGCCAGGCCCGGCTCCCCCTCGCGCGCGAAGCGCGCTGGAGGGGGAGATGCCGTAGTACGCTCTTGAGCGTGCGTAGGCAGAGGGGGTCAAAGAAAAATTGTTCACCAACCGAATCCGGTATGGAATCCGTAGCGCGGTCCCCAGGGACCCCAGGCGCCCCAATTCCAGGCGGGATCGTTGAACATCATCGCGGCCTGGCGCTGTTCATTGACCAGGCGCTTGGCCTGCACATAGCGCACATATTGGCCATAAGCCTGCTGCGTGCCGACATAGAGGCAATTGCACACCACCGGATCGCCATAGACATACGTGACCTCGTCGCCATTGACGCGCCGCACGAACTGGTTGGGCGGCAGGCGCTTCAGCATGGCCTCGCGCTCGGGGCTGTTGGCCGGCCGCTGGACGAAGCCCGCGGCGGAAAGCTGGTCTTCCTGCTGGCCGATCAGATCTTGGGTGCTGGCGCAGCCCGCGAGCGTCACCGCCAAGGCCGCAGCGATCAGAAAAGTCCGGAAATCCCGCCTGTTGGTCCCACGGGTTCCCATGGCATTGCTCCATCCTTGCTCCACGGTGAAGAAAACGCTCCAGCGCGGGGAACGTCTCCAGACCGGCGCGCTCCTTGCCCGGCCGGCTCACAAGTTGCGGCGCGGAACGGCCCATACTAGCCTTTTGCATCCTCCGGTGCGACCAGCATGAAGAAACTGTTTCTCACCGCTTTGGCCGTGACTTTCTGCGCAATGCTTCCTGCCCAGGCCCAGGTCATGGGCCCCGTGGGGCCTCCGGATTCGCCGGTCTGGCTGCAATGCAAAGGAACGGACACATTCTACATGGCGTCGAGCCCGGATATGCCGCCGCATGTGGCGGAGGTGTTCGCGGGTCATGGCGCGAGCCTGGTCGTGCGCGCCTGCGACGACCATGAAGGCCATGCGCATTATTTCGTCCGCGCCCCGGCGGATGCAGGCCAAGGCGTGTGCCGCTTCTCCGAACGGGAGATGTTTCCCCGAACCGCCGAAAGCCGCTTCACCATGCCGGTGAGAGACCCCGTAACGCCGCGTGAGAGGCTCGAACTTCAGAATTGGGAGCCGTTGCCGCCGCGTGAATGGGCTGCGCGCCAGTACACGCCGTGGCAAAATTCCTTCGCCTACATCGAATCCCGCGATGGCGAAACCTGTCCGCCGATCAACGATGTGCGGTATTTCCAAGCCAAGCATGTCACCGACGGATTGCTCGGAAGCTTTGGCGCGTTCTGGCGTGACGCATCAGCCTCGCCCGAGGCCTTCGGCCGCGCCTTTGCCAATATCGCGGACCTGCAAACGAGAACGGCTCTGCGCGAGCAAACCTTTAACCGGCATCCAGCGATTTCCGGCATGTGGTGCGTTGATGGCGGCGAAGGCGCTGGCGGCGGTTGCACCGCGACCATTGGCGGATATTGGATAAATTTCGACGCCGGGGTGCGCGGCCTCGTCATTTCCGGCGTCGCGGCGGTGCCGGTAATCTAAATCGCGATTGGTGCGTCTTGGTCCCGAGCCCGGAGGGGTCAGCTCTTGGATGGTGCGTCTTGGCCCAGGCTTTCTTCCCCCGCGTCGCGAAGCGACTGGCGGGGAAAGATGTCCGCCTGCGGGCTTGCCCGCGTTGGCGGACAGATGGGGGGAAACTAATTCAAAGCGCTAGCGACCAGAGCATTGATCTGGCCAGGGCCGAACGGTTTGGGCAGGATGTGATCCACGCCGTGTTTTTCCGCCACGCTCAAAAGATGGCCGTTGCCGGAAATGGCGATGATCTTGGTCTGGGGTTTGCGCTTCCGGCATTCCACGATCGTGTCGATGGAATCCGTGTCGGGCAGGATGATGTCGGTGATGATCAATTGCGGATCGAAACTGTCGAACAGCTCGAGCGTGTCGCGGCCATGGAGACTGGTCTTCACCTCGTGGCCGGCCATCTCCAGCGCACGCCGGATGATTTCGACAATGCCCGCATTGTCGTCGATTACCAGGATACGGGAAGCCATCTGACGAGCCCCTCCATCATTTAACCCAACGCCGCGGAGGCTAGTCCGGGACCCCTTTAAATTTGATGAAAAGCGCCCAGCTTTTCTTGGGAGCGCAGCGACTTGGAAAAAGCCGAAAGCGGGGATCCAGAAGGTCGCGGCGCTGTGCACGACGGAATATCACGACCAATTTCATACGCGCGAAACGGGCGGCGTGCACAGCCCTGGCGTGTGATCGGCGATTTGTGATGCAACCGCCCTTGCGCTAGTTTGTCCGGCCACGGGGGCGCGAATGACTGCCGAAATCGAAGGGCGCCGCGAGTATTATCGTCAGCGAATCAAGGCGGCGGAAGAGGCGGCGGCCAATGCCACCGATCCGGAAACCATCGAGGGGTGGAAGCAAGTGGCGAACGGTTATGCAATGCTTCTAAGCCGCCTGCCCGTCATGGGCGACTCCAAGGCCTGAATTTTGCGCCAGATGATCCCCAAGAAAGCCGCGAACCCGGCCGGCCATCGGCCCACCGGCTATCGGGTGCTGTTGATCGACGACAACGCGCATTTGCTTACGGCGGTGGAAGACGGCCTTCGCCTGATGGGACACGAAGTCAAAAGCTCGGCGGTCGGCGCCGATGCGGCCAGGCTGATGGAGCTTCTGGAGCCGGACGTGGTGGTGGCGGACATTGTGATGCCGGAGGTGGATATGTTCGACACGTTCCGAAAGCTCAAGGCGATCAACCCGGCCGCGCGGATCATCGCGATTTCGGGCAATGGGCATTTGCTGAGCGTGGCCGCCAAACTGGGCGTGGCGCATGTGCTGGCCAAGCCGTTCGAGCTCAAACGGCTCGATCTTCTGATCCGGATGGCGGCGCGCGCCGGCAACAGCTAATTCGAGTGGCTTAAGGCCCGACCGTGTCCTGGCCAATGGCGACCGCTACCGAACTCCAGACATCGAAGCCGATCTCGTCGCCTTCCGAGCGATGCTCGATGGCGCGGGAGAGCGCTTCCTCGGTGGCGCGCGAGCCATAGGCTTCGTGCATCAGATGGGCGACGCGGCGTATGCGGGATTCCGGCACGGTAAAACCTTGAAAGAGCTCAACTCGGGCGAGCAAAGACCACAGGCGGAACGCTTTTTCCAGCCAAGGTGCCGTCAAAGATGACGCGTGAGGAACGGTGCCAGCTTCTTAAAATTTGGCGAGTGAAGTCGCGGACAAACTTCGATACAGTCGAAGCCGCGCTTTCCGTGGAAAGAGAGACGTTTTGTCACGCACGGTGGTGTGGCGCGCGCGTATCCACTGTCATCATGAGGGCATGTGCCGGCTGACGGAATATCACACCTTATGACTGTGAGCCGTATGGGAACCGATAAGGCCTTTCCGCGTTGCGCGTTGTGGGCGTTTACAAAGCAAAAGAAAGAGAGACGATGGGCTTGAAAGTGCTGGTTGTCGAAGACGAAGGCATTATCGCCATGCTGCTGGAAGACATGCTGGCCGAACTCGGCCACGCCATGGTGGCCCAGGCGGCGAACATCGAGGATGCGCGGGCCGAGGCGTCGCGGCGCGAGATCGACCTGGCGATCCTGGACGTGAATCTGGGCCGGCAAAGCTCTCACCCCCTGACCTGCGATTTTCACGCCAAGGGCATCCCCTTCATCCTGGCCACCGGTTACGGGCGGCGCGGCCTCGGCGAGGAATGGGGCAACGGCGTGGTCCTGGAAAAACCCTTCGAGGTGAAGGCGCTTTCCGCTGCGATCGCCCAATGTATGAACGAGCCCCAGAGCACGCCGACACCGCGGGTTCAATAGTCGCGAAAATTGCGCCGCGCCGGAACGTTACTCACTTTGCTGCATTTATGCGTCGGGTGTTCAACAGTCGCCGTCATGGACAAAGTCCACGAATTTCGGAACCGAGCCAGGGAATGCCGGGAGCTGGCGCTGAATAGCGCGGCCGATGCGATCCGGGAGCAATATTTCCAGTTGGCGCACATCTGGGAGCGGCTGGCGGAGGAACGCCTGCAATTCTTCGCGGCGGGCGAATAGCCGACGCGGCCACGCCTTCGGGCGTGCATATTGGTACCGACGGCGGCGGCAAACAGGCCGTGCGGCGATCCTTCGCCCACGAATCTGTCCTTGCACGGATCGTCTCGCGCGCCACCGCGTTGGCAAATTCACGTCACGATGCCAACACAATGCGAGGAGCGGGTGGGAAATCAGGAACTGCTGGAACGCGCCTTCAATCTTGCCGAGAGCGGTGAAGTGACGAGCATCAACGAACTCTGTTCGGCCCTGATGGGCGACGGTGTGCCCCTGGCCGATCTCGCCCAGTTTCATGGCCGCGCCTTGGCCAGGCAATTGTGCGGCAAGATGGCCGCGGCGCGGCGCACCGTGACCGCAAAGCCTCCGCGCCGCTCGGACGCCTGACATCTGAGCGCGCGGTTCAGGACTCCGCCGGAAGAAAGTTCCGCGAAAGCGCGTGATAGATGGACTCGCGCTGGAACAGCCGGCTCACGCTATAGCCGATCACGGCCGCCATCATCAGCGGGATCACCATGGCGCCCGCATCCGACATTTCCTCCACGATCACGAAGGCGGTGATGGGCGCCTGCACCACGCCGGCGAAATAGGCGGTCATGCCGATTAGTGCAATCGCGCCCGCGGCATGGGCGTGGAGCAGCCGGGCGATGAGGCTGCCAAGGCCCGCCCCCACCGACAAGGAAGGCGAAAACAACCCGCCGGGGATGCCAGAGAGCGTCGAGGCGGTGTTGGCGATGAATTTCAAGGGCGCGAAACTCATCGCCAAAGCGTGGCCCTTGACGGCGGCGCGGGCCGGGATATAGCCGGTGCCGTAAGTGGCGCCGTGACTGAGAAGACCGCACAAGGCCACCGTGACGCCACACGCAAACGCCCAGGCCAGCGAGCGCCGCATGGGTTGGGGCGCAATCCAGTCTTTCAGCCAGCGGGAGACGTTCACCACCAAGGCCGAAAACGCCGCGCCCAGAAGCCCGCCCGCCACGCCGCAAAGAGGAACCGCCAGCCAATCCGCCGCGCCCGAAAGCGTCGAAGTGGAATGGCCGAAATAACTGTAATCGCCCACCATCGCCAGCGAAGCGAGGCCGGCCAGGATTACCGCCATCAGCACCAGGCCGCTGGTGCGGCTTTCGAAGGCGCGGCTCATCTCCTCGATGGCGAAGACGATGCCGGCCAAGGGCGTGTTGAACGCCGCCGCCACGCCGGCCGCCGCACCCGCCAGGATCAATCCCCGCTCGCGCCCCATGCCGCCCAGCTTCGCCGCCA
>Ga0134128_10011702_pt1 | contig 10477 bp, 9 predicted proteins | sample KB31754_FD_96462 | JGI IMG/M metagenome (GOLD analysis project Ga0134128, IMG submission 96462) | Terrestrial soil microbial communities with excess Nitrogen fertilizer from Kellogg Biological Station, Michigan, USA - KB3-175-4 | ecosystem: Environmental > Terrestrial > Soil > Unclassified ...
CGCGGCCACCGTGACGGTCGCGCTCGGCAGTGTCGGGTAGCTGAACGATGTGCCGTTGTCGGAGGCGAGCGAACCGGTCAGCGTCACCGAGCGCGAGCTGCCCGAGGTATTGGTCACCGACACGTCGTAGGTGAGGCTCTGGTTGGCCACCGAGGTACGCACAAACGCGTCGCTGACGTAGACCGCCGGATACACCTGCAGGAACGCGGAGCGGAAGATGCCCTGAGGGACCGCTTCGCACCAGTCGGCGGCGACAGGCACCAGATAGTTGCCGGACGAGGTCTTCAGCGCATTGCGACCTTTGACGTCCACGCTGATCGTGTGCGTGGAACCGGGCGTCACGTACGCGGTGATGTCGAACTTCGAGGGGGTGAAAGCGGTGGTCTGGGTGCCGACCACGCGCCCGTCCACCGACAGCGTCGCCTGGTGGTTCACCACGCCGAACTCGATCCACACCGACTGCGGCTGCCCCGAGTCCGGCACGGTGATGCTGCGCGAGTACACCGCCTCGCCCACATTCGTGAAGCCCTGCTTGTACCAGCCGCCCCCGGGCACCATGATCGACGTCGTGCCCTGGCCGGCCGGGGTGAAACTCCACGACCCGGACAGGTCGACGGACGCGACGGCGGCGCCAGTCGCGGCGTAGCTGCGGGCACCGGCGTTCGCAGAGGTCGCAGAGGTCGCAGAAGCCGCAGAAGCCGCGGGGGCGAAGCGCGGCAGGCCGAACGCGGCGGCCGCACCCACGCCGGTGGCCAACAGCCGTCGACGCGTGGGCTGGTGCTGGTGCTCTGGGATCGAGTCCGAAGCGGGCATGGAACGAGCCTCCTACCGTAAGGTCCACTTCTGGCTACTGCCGCCGTTGCAGGTCCACAGCTGCAGCGGCGTGCCGTTGGCCGTCCCCGCGCCGGTGGCGTCAAGACAGAGCCCTGATTTGTTGCCGGTGATGGTGTCGTTGGGGTGCACCGTGCATTGCTGGTTCTGCTGGCCGTTGCACGACCTCTGCCACCGCATGACGCACCCCCTCAGGACTTGCGCACCGTTCACCGCCCACGCGGTCAGGCAGGCGCACGGCTTGCCGAGAAGAGATGGGATGTGTACACGAGCTGTCGGACCGCGTGGATGAAGATGGCAGGACATCGGCGAGCACGCAAGGATCGGCTTAGGTTCGCAGGGACCCGCTGAAGATCAACAGCTTTTCGCGAAGTAGCTGACCATTGCCTTTCGAATCGATTCGACGTTCGACTCTGTGCGCCGCCGGTCGCCGCCCGGTGAAACTTTCCGCCCCATACGCACGGAGGTCCGATTGATCAGCCTCCTTTCCTGGTATGCCGCCAAGCACGGTTGACATCCCATGCCCTCAGTTCCAGGGGCGGCAGCAAGCCACCTGGCGTGGGCGCGGATGATGCGGGTGTCCTCAATGGTCATGCTGCGAGCCGGTAGCGGGACCGGTGGGTGCGCTGGCGTTCTCGACCCAGGTGGTGGGCCCGGCATGACTCGATGTCTGCGTTGGAGGTTGGGGCGCGGGGTTTGAGGGCGGCTTCGACGCCGGCCGGTGACCAGCGGGCTGCGGTGATGTCCGGTGTGCCGGCGACCGGATGGCGGCAGGCGCCCTCGATCCCGCCGGGGGGCAATCGCCGCGTGACGATGACCGCCAACCGAGTGAGCGGATGCGCGTCGCCTGGGCGGTAGCCCGCGCTGGCGGCGACACCGAACGGTCGCGCAGATCGCGGACGTTCCGCGCGCGCTGGCGGAGCTGATCCTGGCCGATGCGCGCTTCGATCCCGGCGGGTACGACACGCAGCGTCTGCGCGCTCGCATCGGGTCGGCCGGTATCTCGCTGGCCACGCGGAGAGCGCCGCTGACCGCACCTATGCGTCTCAGGTGGTGCGGACCGCTGTGGCCAGCGCGCCGAGGTCGGGCGCCGTCCAGGTGGGCGCGGGGGTGGCGGGCAGGGGCCGGTGGCCGGGACGGGCGAGAAACGCGGTGCGCAGCCCGGCGGCCTCGGCGCATGCGATGTCCCAGTCGTGCGCGGCAACCATGACCGCATCGGCCGGCTCGATCCCAGCGCGTCGATGACGAGCCGGTAGGCCGCGGGTGCGGGTTTGAGGGCGTTGGCCGCCTCGGCCGAGAAGACCCGCTCGAATCGGTCGGCGATGCCCGCGTGCTCGAGTTGCGCGCGAGCGGTGGCAAGCGGTGAGTTGGTCAGCGCCACCAGGCGGTGCCCCGCATCGCGCAGCCGGCCCAACCCGCCGGGGACATCCGGGTGAGCGGGCAGCGACCGCAGCGCGCTGAGGATCGCGCGACGCTGCTCGTCGGAGGCGACGCGGCCATGTGCCTGCGCGACCGTGGCGAGGCACTCACCGGCAAGGTGGGCGAAGTCCTGGTAGCCGTCGGCCGCGGTGAATGTGAGCGCGGTGTGGATCAACAGGTCGAACCATTCACCGCGGGCGGCTGGCGTGCCGGTCAGCTCCGCGAACGGCTGGTCGAGGGCCGCGAGGTCCAGCAGGGTCTCGTTGACATCGAAGACGAACAGCACCGTGAATCCCTTCGCTCCAGAGGTACGACGTCCACCGTACCTCAAAGGTACGAGAGATGTCGTACCATGACCTGGAGGTGATGCGCGTGACTGGAGAATTCCCCTGCCCGCCGATGGAAGACGTCGAACTCGGCACGGTGCTCTCGGCACTGGCCGATCCGCTGCGCCGGGCAGTGGTCGTGCAGTTGGCGAACGGCGAGCACGGCGCGGAGCGGGCATGTGCGTCCTTCGCCCTGCCGGTGGCCAAATCGACGCGCACTCACCATTGGCGCGTACTGCGCGAGGCGGGATTGATCCGGCAGCGCGACGCCGGCAACGGCACCTTCGTGCGTCTGCGCCGCGACGAAATCGCCCGCCACTTCCCAGGCCTGCTCGAACTGATCGTCACCCTGGACCCGGGAACAGTAGAGGCCTGACCACCCGCTCGGCTCCGATCTCGGTCCCGGTCACGACCTCGCGGTCGACCGGCGCACCTTGCTCGGCCCGTCTTTCGCTTTCGGCGGCAGGGCGCCCACGAAGTCCAGCGCGCCGCGCACCCATCCGGTCAGCTGATCGTCGTCGAGTGCGCCGGGCCCGACGAACACCATGCCCTTCATCGGACGGCCGGAGAAGTCCATGATCCGCACGTGCGGGCGTTCGAGCGCCGCGTCCGCCGCGGTGGGCGCCTGGCCTGCATGACTGGGAAGACCGTTGTCGAACTACTGGCTCAGGTCGGACGCGATGCCGTTTTTGCCCAGCGCCAGAGCGCGGATCAGGCCACGCAGCGGGAGCATCACGGCGCTCTCAGCCGTGCATCGGTCGCGCTTAGGCCGTGTGTAAGAAGTTTCGCCGGGGCCGCGACGCCTGCCACGCACGCTCGCTGCGTTTTCGCAGATTCGCAGAACGGAAGTGGTTCAAATTGCGAAGGACGTGGGCAATCGCCTGGATCAGCCGCTCGGTGCGGCCTGTCGGCCTGTCGGCCTGTCAGATCTGCGGGCATTGGCCGGCCGAACGCATGCCAGCGGCCGTCTTCCGATCTCGGAAAACGGCCGCTGACCTGCATTTATACCGTGTCGGGGTGGCGGGATTTGAACCCACGACCTCTTCGTCCCGAACGAAGCGCGCTGCCAAGCTGCGCTACACCCCGGTGATGCTCGGTCAGTCTAGCCGAGCGGAGGTGAATCGCGGAAATCCTTTGGTTGGCGGCTCGCCGCGAGGTCAGCTGGCGCGTGGCAGCAGAGTGATCAGCGAGGCTTCCGGCGGGCAGGCGAAGCGGACCGGCGCGTAGCGGGAAGTGCCGCAGCCGGCGGATACGTGCAGGTGCGCCGTGTGGCCGCCAGCCGAGTGCGTGTGCAAGCCCTTCGCCCGCGCGCGGTCCAGGTCGCAGTTCGTCACCAGAGCGCCGTAAAAGGGCACGCAGAGCTGGCCGCCGTGTGTGTGGCCCGCGAGGATCAGCGGGATGCCCTCAGTGGTCATCGCATCAAGGACGCGCACGTAGGGGGCGTGGGTGACGCCGATAGTCAACGCGTCATCGCGCTGCTCGCCCTCGCCGTCGCCAGCGTGGTCACCGTGGCCGTCACGACGGTCGTCGCCGCCACTGTTGCCGTCGTCGTCATGCAACTCGGGATAGCGGTCCCGGCGGACGTGCGGGTCGTCGACGCCGACGAAGTTGAGCGCGCCATGCCCGGGCACGTCGAGACTCGCGCGCGTGTTCGTCATGTCCAGCCAGCCCGCCTTGGTGAACGCGGCTTGCAGGGCTGGCCAGTCGTTCTCGGCGCGCTTGCGGCGCGGCGCGTGAGAGCGGTCGCCGGGCCGCAGGTATTTCGTCGGATTGAGGCGACTGGCCTGGTAATAGTCATTCGATCCGAGCACGAACACGCCGGGCAGCGCCATCAGCGGTTCCAGGGTGCTGATGACCTCGGGGATCGCGTCCGGATGCGAAAGGTTGTCGCCGGTGTTGACCACAAGGTCAGGGGCGAGGTCGGCCAGAGACCGCAGCCACGCCTGCTTGCGGCGCTGGCCGGGGACCATGTGAATGTCCGAGAGTTGCAGGATCCTGAGCGGCTGCGCTTCCGGCGCGAGCAACGGGATGCTGAAGCGGCGCAGCCGGTAGACGTTGACCTCGACTCCCGCCGCGTAGGCGAGTCCGGCGGTACCGGCGGCCATGATGCCCAGCGGGATGGAGATCGATCGGCGCATCGGCCAAGTCTATCGGCGTCGTCGTCCTCGCACTGCGTGCGCAGAACCGCCGTGCGATTCGGTTCGGCTTCGTGACACGCTAGGCACATGACCACGACGACGCTCAAGGAACGACTGCGCGCAGACCTCACCACGGCGATCAAGGGCCGCGACGAGTTGCGTGCCGCCACGCTGCGGATGGCGCTGACCGCGATCACCAACGAGGAGGTCGCCGGGTCTGTCGCGCGCTCGCTCTCCGAGCCGGAGACGGTCACCGTGCTCACCCGCGAGGTGAAGAAGCGGCGCGAGGCCGCTGAGGCGTTCGCGGGCGCGGGGCGGGACGAGCAGGCGGCGCGTGAGCGGGCCGAGGGCGAGGTGCTTTCTGGCTACCTTCCGGCCCAGCTGACCGACGACGAGCTGAAGGCGCTGGTCGCGGACGCCATCGCGGAGACCGGAGCGGTCGGGCCGAAGTCGATGGGCGTTGTGATGAAGGCGGTGACGCCGAAGATCGCGGGGCGGGCTGAGGGCGGCCGGGTGGCTGCGGAGGTCAAGTCGGCGCTGGGATAGCAACGCAGGAAAAGCGGCGGCGGATACCAGCTTCTTCAGCTGGTATCCGCCGCCGCTTAGTCGCTGCCGCAGGGATGGAAGATCGGGGGTCGGGGGCTGGGCCAGGACGGGCAGGCCTGACGCGAGGTCAGCTAGTGGCCCTTGCCGCCGTTTCCGTTTCCGTTCCCATTGCCGCCATTGGTGCCGCCGAGTATCCCGCCAAGGAATCCGCCGCCGACGAAGCCGCCGTTGCCATTTCCATTCCCGCTACCGTTGCCGCCCTGGGTCGGGGTGTCGAACCCGGTCGGCGCGGTGAAGCCCACCACCGGCGATCCGGCCAGCGCACCGGCCATCGCGTCGTTGAAGGTCGGCGCTGAGATCGAGGCACCGAACACCTGGCCCGGGTAGTACGTCGGGCCGATCTTGAGGTTCTCCAGCTTCGTCTTGTCGTTCCACTTGATGAAGCCGGTCCAGGTCGCCGCGGCCAGCTGCGGCGTGTAGCCGTCGAACCAGGTCGCGATGCTTTGGTCGGTCGTACCGGTCTTGCCGGCGATCGGACGGGTGTCGCTCAGCGGGACCGCGCCCGCCGCGGTGCCGGACTGCACGACGCCCTGGAGCATCGAGGTCAGCTCGTTGGCGATGTTCGGGTCGAGAACCTGACGGCAGCTCTTGTTCTGGCCGCCATAGCTCTTACCCGACACATCGGTCACCTGCGTGATCACATAAGGCACGCAGTAGGTGCCCTGCGCCGCGACCGTGGCGTACGCACTCGCCATCTCCACGGGCGTGATCGGGTTGACGCCAAGCGTGAATGCCGGCACCTGCATCAGTGATTTGCCGGTTGCGTTGTCGTTGTCCTGCGTGACACCCATCGACTCGGCGATCTGCGCCGGCTTGCACAGGCCGGTTTGCTCTTCCATCCGGAGGAAGTAGGTGTTGATGGACTGGGCGAACGCGTTAGGCATTGCCGTGTGGTAGTCAGTGTGGTCGTCGTTGGACGGCGCATACTTGCCGCTCGCCGGCTCGTCTGGCGGCCAAAGCACCTGCGTCTGGCTGCCCGCGCACGCCGCGAACTGCGTGCCGGCGTCATCGATCGTCGCGGGGGCGTCGATCATCTGGTTTGGGTTGACGCCCTGTTCGAGCGCGGCCAAGCCGACGAAGATCTTGAATGACGAGCCGGCCTGGAAGCCGTTGGTTCCGTTGTGTGCCTTGTCGGCCGACAGATTGATGAACGTCTGGCCCGCGGCGTTACCCATCGGCACCGACTGGGCCATCGCCTTGATCTGACCGCTTCCTGGTTCGACCATCACCAGCGCGGACGCGATGTCCTTCTTCGTGAAGTCCGATGCGTACACGCGCTTGGCGATCGCGGCATCCGCCGACTTCTCATCCTTCACACTCATCGTGGTCTGGATTGTCAGTCCGCCACGCTGCCACAGCGCGACGCGGTCCGCCTGCGTCTTGCCGTACGCCGAGCTCTCGATGAACGTGTTGTAGACGTAGTTGCAGAAGAACTTCGCCGAACCGTCCGCCGTGATGCAGCCATCCTTCAGCGAGGTCGGGGCCAAGCCGAGCGGCGTCTTCTCGTACTGTTCAGCCTGCGCCGGAGTGATGTAGTTCAGCGAGGAGTTCGCCATGTCCTGCAGCACGATGTTGCGGCGCTTGAGCGCGTCCGCCGGGTGCGCGAACGGGTCGAACTCCGTCGGGCTGTTCACCACCGCGGCCATCAGCGCGGCCTGCGGGACGGTCAGCTTCGCGGCGCTGGTGGAGAAATAACGCTCCGCGGCCGCCTCGACGCCATAGGCACCGTTGCCGAAGTAGACCAGGTTGAGGTAACGCTCCAGGATCTGATCCTTGCTGAGCGTCTTCTCCACGGCGATGGCGTACTTGAGCTCGGTGAGCTTGCGGGAGAACGTATCCGCGATCGCGGCCTGCTGCTGCTTCTTGTCGGTGCCCGCTTCCAGCAGCAGTTCGTTCTTCACGAGCTGCTGGGCGATGGAGGATCCACCCTGCGTGTTACCGCCCGACGAGTTGTTGACTAGGGCACGCAGCGTGCCCTTAATGTCAATGCCGCCGTGCTGGTAGTAGCGGATGTCCTCAATCGCCACAATCGCGTGCGGCATGTTCGGACTGATCTGCGCCATCGGGACGACGACGCGATTGCCGAAGTCGCCCCACGTGTACGCGATCACGGACCCGTCGTCCGCGAGGATCTTGGTGCGCTGTGGCAGGGTCGGCGTCTCGAAGTCGCTCGGCAGGTCCTCGAAATGGTCCGAGGCGGCCTTGGCGCTCAGTCCGAAGCTGCCCACGAAGGGCAGCGTCAGGCCAGCGATCAGAACCCCGGCCAGGGCGCTGACCATCACGAACGTGCCGAGGTGCGATATCAGTCGCCCGACGCCGCTCGCTCCGGAATAACCAGTACGTCCCGTAACCATGCGGACCAGGGTACGGTCCGTCCCTGAGTGCCGGGGAGGGCAGGGCGGCTGCCGTCGAATCTGTGGCCCAGTTGCTACAAGCGACGTAGTCCGGACGGGCCATACCAGATTGACCAGTTCGGGGACTGTCGAGTGCTGATGGTTATCCGTAATGTCGTGCTAGCTGAAGAGATCTCTTCGCGGACAGTGCCCTACGTGCGGGCGCATCTCGGGAGTCGATCGCTCCGGCGGCAGGGCGGCCGATGAGTCTGGGTCATTGGCCGGAAGTGGCAAGGCTAGTGCGACAAGTGCGGATGTCGTGCCGGTCATTCCGGACGATACGTGATGCTGTCGCGGTCGCGAATGGGTTGCGCGCCGTGGCGGTGTCGACGGATCGAGCGGTGTGCCGGCCGCCGTTGGGGGAGCCTCGATGCTGAGAGGACGGCACCGGAGATGATGGCAGGGTCGGAGAGTGAAGAGTCAGTGAACGTGATGACCGCCGCGGCGACCGCGGTCAGGAACTGGGTGGAGGACTGGACGATAGCGGCTGCGTGCCGGGGCATGGACCCCGACGAGCTGTTCGTCCAGGGCGCCGCGCAGAACCGGGCGAAGACGGTGTGTGCGGCGTGTCCGGTGCGCACCGAATGCCTCGCGGACGCGCTTGACAACCGAGTCGAGTTCGGCGTGTGGGGCGGGATGACCGAGCGTGAGCGGCGGGCGCTGTTGCGACGCCGGCCCGATGTGCGCTCGTGGCGCAAGGTGCTTGAGGGCAAGCGCGAGGCGTACCTTTCGCGACAGCGCCCGACGGTGTTCACCGCCGGCGGCTGAGCCGCTGCCCGCTTCTGTTGGCCGCGCTGCTCAACGGCGTCCCGTCGCGACGACGTTTCGGCGAGCAGCGTAAGAGCACCACGAGGTACGAACTGTGCCCGCGCCGTCGGAACGGACGGTGTCCTGGCATTCGACGTCCCGAACGGACCACGGACTGACGGCCACTGACGATCCACGATTGTCGGTAAGGCTTCCGACCGGCTCTCCACCCTCCAGCCGGATCGCAGGCGGCACCGCGCCGCCACCGCCGTCAAGCCGAACGCGCGATGATCTCGCGCAGGCCGTCCAGGTCGTGGATGTCCTCCGCCTGCGCGGGCAGTTCGAGCATCGCGATGCCGGGATGGCTGGCCAGAAAGCGGCCGGTCAACCGGTGTTCCCGACGCGACTGCACAACGCGCTCCGCGTGCAGCCGCAACAACGCGGCCGCCAACTGCGCGGCCTGCGCCTCCTCAGTCGCTGACAGCGGCGCCTCGGCGCCGTTGCCCTTGGCTGCTCCATTCGCCCCGGCCGCGTTCTTGCGCGTCGTGCGCTTCCCGGCCTTACCGTTGGTCAGCTCCTCGGCCGCGGCCAGCGCCCGCTCCGCGGTGATGTCCGCTTGCGGCCGGTGCACCCGGTTGAGCACCAGTCCGGCCAGCGGCATCTTGTCCGTGGCCAGCCGCCGCGTGAAATAAGAGGCCTCACGCAGCGCGTCCGGCTCCGGCGCGGCGACCACGACGAACGCGGTCCCCTCGGTCTGCAACAGCTGATACGTCCGCTCGGCCCGCTCGCGGAAACCACCGAACATGGTGTCCAGCGCGGCGACGAAGGACTGCACCTCGCCCAGCAGCGTCGAACCGAGGATCTTGCCCAGCGCGCCGGTCACCAGGCTGACCCCGCCGGTCAGCAGCTTGAACGCGCCAAGGCCGCCCACCTTCGCGGGCGCCGACAGGATCCTGATCAGCCGGCCGTCGAGAAAGGAGCCGAGGCGCTCCGGGGCGTCCAGGAAGTCCAGCGCGGAGCGGCTCGGCGGCGTGTCCACCACGATCAGGTCCCACTCGCCGCGTGCGCGCAGCTGCCCGAGCTTCTCCATCGCCATGTATTCCTGCGTGCCGGCGAAGCTCGCGGACAGCGACTGATAGAAGGGGTTAGCCAGGATCTGCTCGGCCCGCTGCGGATCCGCGTGATCGAGCACGATCTCGTCGAAGGTCCGCTTCATGTCGAGCATCATCGCGTGCAGCCTGCCGCCCTTCGACCGGTCGATCCCGGCCACCTCGCGCGGAGTGTTGTCCAGCTCAGTGAGCCCGAGCGACTGCGCCAGCCGCCGCGCCGGGTCGATGGTGAGCACCACCACGTCGCGGCCACGCTCCGCCGCGCGCAACGCGAACGCCGCGGCCGTGGTCGTCTTGCCGACACCGCCGGAGCCACAGCACACCACGATCTTGGTCTCCGGCGCGTCCAGCAGCCGGTCCAGATTCAGATGCCCGGCCGTGTCCTGGGCGCCGGATCCGGTCGCACCATCCTGCACACCGGCTTCTTCCACGCCGGCTTGTTCCACACCGTCTCGTTCTGCACGGCCCCGTTTCACGCCATTCCCGTTCGCCCTGTCGCCGCTCACGCCGCCCCCTGCCGACGCAACTGAGCGGCCAGCAGGTCGAGGCCGACCCGGTCGATGCCATCGGTCAGCAGCGGCAACTCGTAGATCGGAGCCTCGGTGGCGCTCAGCTCCTCGCGCTGCCCCGCCTCCAACAGCACGCGTTGCGCGTGCTCGGTGGCCAGCTCGGACAGCGCCGTGACTACCTCCGGGTCGGCCAGGCCGACCGGAGCGAGCCCGGCCTCCAGCTCCGCGGGATCAAGTCCACCCGGTTGCGCCGCCTTCTTCAGCCGATCCTCGGGCAGTACCACGGGACGCGCCTGATTCACCATCACCCCGCCGGTCGGCAGTCCGGCGGCGCGCAGCTCGGCGAAGCCGTCCAGCGTCTCCTGCACGGGCATCTCCTCCAGCAGCGTGACGAAGTGC
>Ga0134128_10011703_pt1 | contig 10477 bp, 12 predicted proteins | sample KB31754_FD_96462 | JGI IMG/M metagenome (GOLD analysis project Ga0134128, IMG submission 96462) | Terrestrial soil microbial communities with excess Nitrogen fertilizer from Kellogg Biological Station, Michigan, USA - KB3-175-4 | ecosystem: Environmental > Terrestrial > Soil > Unclassified ...
AATTCCCGACTATCCCTATTCGCACTTGACGCGGAAGGAAGTGATCGGGGTTCCGATCTACGGCCTGGACGATGCGAGGATCAGGAGGCACGTCCACCTGTGCGAAGCGATGATGGGCGAAGCGCCGATGGAGCGCCACGGGCAGATCGTGAGCGAACCGACCATAGTGACGGCGGGAGACTACGTGCTGGTTATGACGGCAACGGGCGAGACAGTGTGGGAGACGAAGCGAACAGTCTATCGCCGCTTAAAAGCCTTAACGCTGCCCAACTCCCCCATGTACAGGACGGACATTGGCGACAGGCTCTCAAAACAGCTTCCGAAGATGCAAAAGCACGGCTACGCGACGGGGCTGGTTTTCTCGACGCCCCCGCAGCCCTAGAAGCGAATACGCACAAAGCGCTTGAAACCACCTTCGAGCTTATGCACGCCGATCATACCGCGTATGACGAGGAAAGCAGCCTTGTGTTCAATCGCATCAATAAGGTTCGCCTCGCTGCGGCCTCTACAGTCCTCAACACGCAGGTCCGGGTGAACGATCTTCAGTTGAAGAAGGTCGCTCAGGAGGACACATTGAAGCTAGTTCTTCAGCGTATGAGAGAGGAGCAAGCCCGGCTCGCTTCCGAAGCAGCCTAAAAAAGCCCTCCTCTGTTTCTTTTCCGTCTGTTATTCTCCACTCTATTTTAAGCATGTTTTATCCCTCTTGTTAGCTTCACGATCCTGTCGTCGTGTCTAACTATCTCTTTCGCTTCTCTAAGCAGTCCGGTAAATCCGGGGTGACCTATATCGAACATTAGACACTTAACTTGACCGCCCTCTATCTCTGTTCCTGCGGTTAGGACTTTGTATTTGTTGTCATCAATAAGAATGCGTTTATAGCTTAGTTCTCTGGTTAGCTCTTTAAATCCGCCATCCGCATTATCTTGCAACCATTTTCTAAGCGTCGCTATGCTCACATAGCATGTTGAGCCTTTGACTTCTATGCGTATGTTCACTTTATTTTTCGGCCTGTCTCCTACAGGCGTCATCAAGGTTCGACCTTCCGCTGGTCCCGGCATAGTTAGTGTCGAGCTAACATTGTCATTGAGGAACGCCGCCAGATGCTCGACCATCGAGGCTGGCGTGGACCTAAGAGTGTGGCTCTGGCTACTAAAATAATCCAATGCCCATTGCATCACTCTCTCAGGACTGAAGGTGACTAACTGAAGCTCTTTGACGATGATCGAAGCGCAGCCTATGGCGGCGAGAGTTCGGACCCAAAACCGATGCTCTTTCTGGAATTTGTATTTCTCAGTTATCTCATTCATCAATGACATAAGTTTATTGCGTACCCAATCCTTCACTCCTGGTTGAACTAGGTAGGATATAAACTCCTCGCCTGCCCAACCGGCATTGGCGTTTAGCTTCTTCGCCAACTCCATAAGGGCCGATGGCTTCAGTGTACCAGAACTCTCAACAGGAAATTCAAGGACACGCAATGCCGGTGCTTCGCTCTTGCCATAGGAAACTATGCTCTCCTGTATGCTGGAATTGTTCGCTGCGATCAACAGCATGCGCCACGAGGCGGCGTTTTGAATGATGGTTGCGTCAGCAGCGCCGCGCATCTTGTCGCGGCCACTGGTGAACATCTCCATAAAATCTCTGACCACATACGGGTCCTTCGTATCGAACTCGTCATATAGACACGGCAGATTGCACAGCATCCCTAGCGATATGGCTTTGCTGACGCGCGTGTCGATGTTCACAAGTTCAAGCGCACGCGGGTCCGCTGCCCACACGCTGCGCGCTCCGCTCAGGCTGGTGGTTTTTCCCGCGCCCGAGTGGCGCGTCATGAGGTTAATGACCGCTCCGCCTTCGTCCACGTCGAAAAGGGGCATGAGGACGCTGGCAAACGAGGCTAGGACCGTGAAGGACATTCCTTCGCTGCCGCGCCCCATGAGATTGTCCACGGCCTGTTTCCAGCCTTCTAACGAGCCACCAGGGGTCGGGCAAAGCCATTGCGCGCGTTGCCTAAGCGTTGGGGCTAGAGCTACCGGCTCCCAACCTTCCGCTCCATACAAGCGGTCACCGTAGAGGAATTTATCGCCCTTCCACCCAAATTGTTCGTAGCTAGTTTCCATCTTACGTTTTTGTTTTATATTCTCTACGCTATCCTTTACGTACAGTTGAAACTTTATCGGGTCGCGAACGTCTACGCCAAGGTCAGCCATCGTTCCTACCACGGCCTGACCGTACACCTGAGAAGGCTTTATGATAACGTCCTTCCAACCGCCTTGAGGCGTGCGATGTTGGAACACATAGAAATGCTTGTCTCTATTTATCTCGCCCGTGTGGATTGACGAGATACGAACGGGAAAGGACGCCACCTTAACGTCCAGGGGCGCTTTGTTAGTCTCTTGGACGCAGTAATATAATCCGCCGTTTTTAAATTGCCATTGGCTAAGGCCCTCAATCGCAAAGTCCGGTAGCGGGTATTCCATATCCGACGCCGCTTCCGAAACGTGTACAACTTCTTCGCTATGCTGAAGTACAGGTCTACGTCCTGCTTCAAGAGGCGTTGAACTTCCGAAGGCACAACCAGCGCATCCTGAAGGATTAATGCCTTTGATGTGGGCGCAAGTCGTCGGCCCCGAGAGTTCTTTGACACGTTTTAATTTACCTTCCGTCTCTTCAAATGAATATTTAGGGTGTCCACTTGACCATTGGTGCCCAATCTCATTTCCGCCGTAGCAAAATCCCAAATCTCCCAAAAGTGCGTACCATAGAGGCTCTGATATATTACCTCCTGTATCTCTGAAATGTCGAAACTGAGCGCATCCCTCAACGAGGGCGTCAAAGTCAACGGCTTCGGGGGCGTAGATGTTTGAACAATCTGAGAGAAGGTTGCTCTTAGACCTGTAGACCCGACCGTTGCGAATGAGGCTAGTACGAGTAACGCCAGCACTATGAGGGCTGTGTCCTGGGCTAAGTCCATTGAATGCCTCTAGTGTTGTGGGAAGCGAGAGAGGACCGCAGATAACAGGCCGGGCTGTGCCTTTTCGGTGCGTCGATCCGGGAGGGCGTAAGATCGAAGCACAGTCCGCGGTCCTCTCAGGTCCGGCCTGTAGGCCGAACGTATGACAAGCGTTCTTTAACGCTTGCGCAATTGGTTGCCACGTCTCCCTGGCGATAGCTTCTTCAAGTCGCCAATAAACGTGTAGACCTGTACCAGAACAAACAAGAGTAGGATCAGGTAAGCGATAGTGAGCAATGAAATCTCGTAGCCGGTTAATTGCATCTTCCAAATCAGCGTATGGCTTATTGGGTCCTGTGTCAATGTCCAACCAAAAGGACCGTATGGAATTGACAGTCGATTGGGTTCGCTTGTCATCAACATAGCTGGCGCACCCGTGATAAACTGCTCCATCCGTCCCCTCCAATTGTCTGTCTAAAGCTAAGGCGCTTTCGGCTAAGTCTTTTACCGAAGAATAAAAATACTGTTTAGAACGTTTATTAACAATGACCGTCGCACAATACCGTCCACTAGACGGCAGGATAGCCTGCAAAAACTCGAAAGTTGTAGGCAAGCTACCCTCGCCGCCATGGGATAAGCCCTTGTTGTTCTATGCCTTTTACGCCCGCCGTGGCAAGCTAAACGCGCGATCAAGCATGCCCTGTACCCCAGGATCGGGAGCGGGCGGCGCGGTTTGCATCCCAAAGCCGAAACCTGGAGGCGTTTGCATCGCGGGAGCCTGCGATTGCGGAGGAATGACGGTCTGCTGCGGAGGCGTGGTAGGCGGCGCAGTAGGCGCGGAGAACTTCGGCGGTCGCCCACGGCGAGGCGGAACGGCGTTAGGGGGAGACAAGGATGGATGCTGTTCCATGAGAGGAGCTTGCACTGGCGGAGACTGCGGAAGTCCAGGACTAGCGATCAGCTTGAACTCTGCCGGATCGCGCGCTTCATCGTGACGGTTCACGATAGACGCGGCGTCATCGTTCTCCATCTTCTCAGCGATGTAGCCCATGAAGTCTTCAGGGACCCAATCGACCGCTTCAAAGACAAGCTGTTTGTTCTCCATCTTGATCCGCGTCACCAGTTCCTCGGGACTGGCGGGCATTTTAGCGAGCGAACTCATGTACTGCTTCAGACTTCCCAGGCTGTCGGGAGGAACCACAAGCAGGAACATTCCATCCTGACCACCAACGAGAACCGCGAGCTTCTTCCGCGTCGAACACGCGGGAATGGGCTTGCCGGTCATCTTGGACACAGCCGATCCCCACACCGCCTGCGGACAAGATGCGCACGTCGCAGCCTGGGGCCGCTGGCAAGCCTTGGACGGTCCAATGCCGTTGTCTGACCAGCACAGAGGACCCTCGCTATTCGTAGGATCGTAAGGCTTGTTCGGATCGTAGTACTGGCGGCTAGCGTTCTTGTTCGCAGAGACGATCACCACGTCTAGCGAAAGTGTAGGCTCGGCAAGGGTCATGCCAGTTTCATCGATGAGCGTGAACCGATCATCCTTGAGACTGACACGCGGCGGCTGCGCCATGCCCAAGCCGCCAATGAAATCATCGAACGCAACCGAACGATTAGAGAGATAGTTAGGACGTGCTACGAGTGTCATCTAAGCCTTCCTTATGTTGCACTGAACGAAAGTCGTAGTCTCAACGCCCGGAGGCGATAGACCGTGGTTTATTTCCATGTACTCTTTAACCTGTTCCTTCGATACATGGTTCGTAAGGAACTCAACCAGCTTCTTCTCAAAGACAAATCCCAGGAACGCGCTGCGGTCCACCACCTTCACTCGCAACTGTTGCGACTGATAAGCGGTCCCGTGGACTGTCCCAATGCTCTTGGCCTGCCTCTCGACCATGCGGCCAAGCAGAGAGTTCTCAATGTCCTGTAGCGCCATTTCGTATGGCTCTAGCTCCTCGCCATGAGCCTTTTTCATGGCGTCAATATCCTCGCGTATCTCCAAAGCCCTTTGGATCAATTCGTCATCCGTATGCAACTCAACCCTCCTTCGCTAGCTCTAGCACAATGCCCTGAAGCGTTTGTTGAGCGTCGAGCCTAGCATATATCTCACGCTCAATTTGCGTAGCGGCTATCTGAACTACTGTAGTGTGCGATTTTTGCCCCGGTCTGTCAATGCGTTTATTGAGTTGCTGATAGTGCTCCGGGTTATCTGTCGGCGTGTACCAAATGACCACGCTAGCTGTGACAAGAGAGTTAATGCCGTGCGCGGTCGAACTAGGGTCCACAAGCAGCAAGCGCAAAGGATCAGAAGCCAATCCGAAACGCTGTAAAAGGTCTCTCCGGTCTTTGACCGATGTATTTCCATTGAAAATCGCCCTCTCATAATCGCCAAGCTGAGAGAATAAATATTCGAGTACGTTTGTCAAATGAGATGCGATGATTATTTTCTGCGCGCAATTATCAATTACCTCTTTTACCAAGTCAACGCGCGGCGCTGGATTAAGGCTATGCGATTTATGATTGGCGTCATAAACACAGCCAGAAACGACCTGAAGCAATTTCATCCGCAAAACGGCCTCGTTCACAGCGTGAACCAGGGAGCCATCTTGCATAGCCATTACCGCATCGCGCTTTAATAGTTTGAACGCCTTGTCTTGCTCCTCGGATAAAGCACAGGACCGCATGACCTTCGTGCACGGCGGTAATTGATGACAGGCTTCGATGGGTATTCGCACCGCAGGCTGAAGCATCGCCGCAGCCTGCTCGGCTGCATCCCATTTCGGAACCCATTTAAATTGACTAACCTGAAGCATCACCCGGCTTCGATAATTCGTATAGCTCTCGGGGTAATCCGGGTGAACTAATTTTTTAATTCCGTAGGCATTTTCCGGGCCTTTGGGCGTGGGCGTTCCTGTCATTGCCCATACGTAGGGACGCGCCTTGGCTATTTCTCTGCCAGCCTTGTGGCGTGGCGTATTCGCATTTCGATAAATACTCGCCTCATCGAATATCGCGAGCTTAATATCCGTGCGCAGACTTAAATCTTTGGCTAGCCCTTCAAGGGGTTTTCGAGTTCCCTTCGGAGGGAAGCCAATCTTAAGCCCGTCGGGGTTGATAATGTAAAAGTCCGCTTCTTTTTCAAGGTTCCTTTGTCGGTTCTTTGCAGTTCCGTGGAGAATGACACATTTCCGTCTTCCAAGCATATTTTTATGGATATGGTCCCACCACACGTCTTCAAGCGTTGAGAGAGGCGAGACAATAATTGCTCTAAACTGTTCTCCACGTAACCTAGCCTCCATCATGAGAAAATCAGCTGCCCATAGAGCGGACAGAGTTTTCATCGTACCCATGTCATTGAGACAAAAGCACTTGGGATTAGATAGCAGGAAATTCGTCGTGACGATTTGCTGCCACTGAGGCACTCGTCCGCGCTGAATAGGGAAGTCGTAGTTATAGACGCCCGTTAGCGGAACAATTTCTTGCCCAAGCCGTCGCATCTGCTGGCAATTATCGAGCGTAGCAGGAACGGCAATATAATTATCAACTTTTCGTGCATTTTTTACCGCTGATAAAATCTTCAGCGGTTGATCCGTCTCATATAGCAGAGTTTTCGATTGCGGCGAATACAGCACGTAGCGTCTCTAATCCCATCGAGTTCTCAACAATAGCATAACCGCCAGACTGGCGCACGTCATATAGGTCTTTTAATTGCAGTCTCGTTGCGCTGGTGACTTTCGGCCGCTTGGTTTCCAGGGCAACGAACTTGCCTCGATAACAAATAAGGAAATCGACCGTCCTACGGCTATACCCTCCTGGCACAGGCATGAACCACCAAGCGCCGCGCTCTTTAAGGAACGTCTTAACAGCCTTTTTAACGTCAGCTTCGATCACGCTTCTAAATCTTTCTTTATTTCCTCTTTTATAATTGGAAGTCTTTGAAAATGGTCTTGTATAAGAACTATATTTTCTTGTATAAACGCTTCCAGACTGTCAGACTTACTAAATTTATACAACTCAATAGCAGATACGATATTTTTAGCCCCTTGTTCAATTGCAGCTATAGACCAATTTAACTTAGTAGTCGGATGCATCGCTTACTCCCGTACTGCCCAACAATGTTTCCAGAGGAACAATCTTACAGCCAGCCTTGCGGAGGGAGTAAATGCCTGTTCCCTGCCGCTGGTCAGTCATATGGAAACTCAGAGCGTTGCCCTTCGGACCTACGGTTGCGTACTTGTACCCAATCTCGTAGGCGTGGTGGGGGTTGAACATGCGCCCTGATAGACGGCGATGATTTCCGGTTTTCACGGTTGGGAGAGCCTCAAAATAACTATTATGTTTCAAAGCGACCTAATAATCCCAACCTCTGTGCAAGGTGTTGAAATCATTAGTTTCTGCTAGTCCTCTTGACCGCACCACTATAAACTTAGAGCCTTGAAAAGGCTAGTCTTTTTGCCCTTCATTCCCAACCTTTCTATCAGGTTGGGAATAGGATGTTGCCAGCTTGTTCACCGCCTGCCTCGCCAGCCGTTCGGTATCGCGGTTGCGCGCATACACCCGGCTCATGCCGCTCCCTGGCGTCCAGCCCATGATCGCGTCAAGCTCAGCCTCAGACACGCCAGCATCGATGAGGCGCGTGGCCGCGAGCTTCCGCAGCCCGTGCGCGCTCTTATTCACTCTCGCCGCCCGGCACGCGGCTCCGAACCAGTTGCCAAAACTCTCTTTAGTAAGAGGTTTCCCGCTTTCTGTAGAGATGAACGTAAGCGTTCCGATTTTGGTCCTATCGATGATGCTTTGGAGTTCGGGGAGGATTGGAATGGTGAGTTGTGTTCCGGTCTTTTCCGCACGAATCTGAAAGGCACCGTTTCTAATATGTTGCCGTCCAAGTCGTGCAGCGTCACCGCGACGTAGGCCGGTGTATAAGCATATCGAAAGGGCCAATCGCTCTCTGCTACCCACTCTCCATCTTCGCTCGAAAGCGTCAACGTCATTTTCGACCCAGGGTTCAAAACCATTGTTTTTTGGTCGCTTGACATTCTTTACACCCTCCACGGGATTGACTGTTAAAAACTCTTGCTCGACTGCCCAAGCAAACAGGCGGCGCATGGCGTCAAGCCAGTTGTTCGCTTGGCTAGGAGTGTGCTGGCGAGCCTCTCGGCCTTCGATGATGTGTTTTCTCGTAATGTCTTTGTAGGGCATTTCCCCGGCTGTTGTCAAGGTGCCTTTGAAGAAGTTAGCCCTTTGCCGCTGCGTGGCTTTCGCAAGCGAGGACCACGAGGAGCTACCCTGATAACGCGCAATGAGCCAGGAGAGGCTTCCTTCTCCGGTTCTACGGGGATTTCTATCCGAAGACTTCCCCAACGCAAGGTGGTATGACGCTTCAAATTCTTTTGTTCCGTATTCACCCGCTATAGATATCCTGGCTCCATGCCCAACGCGCACTACCCACCGCACGGTCCCGTGGCGAGAGACTTCCCGGAGAAGGTGTGGCCAGCGGGGGCGGGGCATGGGTACTCCGCTGCGCGTATCGTTCCGCATTACAGCCGCCAATCCTTCTTTTGTGCAACGGGAACAGATCGCGAACCGTCTCTTGGCACCACTCTAATCGTTCCATCCGGCGCAATTTCGACCGTCATTTTCCCCGGCAACACCTGCTCGGCAGCGCGCAACGCTCGCGCTATGTCTGCCTGGGTGGTCTTTGCCGGGGTGCGGCTCATAGCTTGCCGTTGAGGGCGGCGTCCAACACCGCCAAGGCGGCCCTATCGCTGCTCCCGGGCGGGGATTCTTTGGCCTGCAATTCGATAGTAGGACGAACGAATTGCAGCGCCTCCCTCAGCCTCGCGATCTCCGCGTCCTTGGCGGCGAGTCGGGCGCGCAACTGCTCAACGTCGCGGTAGTCTCCATAATCGCTCATTCTCCGCTCTCCTCTACGACCGGGCCGCGCTTCCCATCACTTTCCCACCTTATTAAACTCACAGTCTTTGACGGGACACCAGGAGCACAACGGATTGGGCTTTTTGAACCAATGCTCGTCTTTTTGCACGTTCTCGATGAACGCTTTGGTCCCATTCCAACACCTGTCCGTGTTCGACACGTCATGCTGTTCCCCTACCCGCAAATCCTGTAACCAGACATAGGCCCCAAAGATAGTAGTGAGAGAAGGGTAAGCAGCATGTAGTAATGTAGCCTGGATTGCCAACTCTCTCTTATCTTCCCGCACCTTACCTGTTTTCCAGTCGAAGATAAAAGCAACAGGAGGGCGAATGATACAAGCGTCCACCTTGCAACGGCCATAGCACTCATCGTCCCAAAACCCACAAGCTTGGCGGTCCAGGGTTATCCCATATTCCGCCTCTGGCAATGCCCCACTAGCCTTGATCGGATCAATAATTGGTAGCCACTCTGGCTTATCGAACGCTACTTTTTGTGAACTACCTCGAATGTAATTCTCTATTGCTTTGTGTGTCGCAATCCCCTCGATCATCTTAGACTTGCCAGCAAGTGTTTCTTCTTTGGGAATGTCTTTGGTTACGTACTTCCGCAACGCCTTGTGAGGGCAGTTGGAATAGTCAGAGATAAATGAATACGACCAAGGAACTACGGGCATACGTGATGCCCGAATATAAACGAAATATCAGAGCAAACTAATCCTATAAAGCAAATGAACCACATTATAAACCAAAAACGCGAAGCGGGCATTTTCAAAAATCCATCGGCACAAAGAAACAGTACACACCGGACTGGATGCCGCCGCCATCATCTCGGTAGAAAATCCAGTAGTGACCGTCTTGGCTAGGTAACACTTGGCTGGCGGGGATGTGGCGAATATATCCGTCAACCGTATAATAGTCTCCGTTGCGATGCACCTGTTCAGGCTCTAAAGCGTGCGCGTCGGCGGGGCCGCAGCATGACGCCTTAACCCAATCCGGTACTTTCTTGCCGTTCGCCCAATAGTCGTGCGAGTGACAAATATTCGGCCAAAGCATCAACAATGCGATTGGTAGTGCACGCGTTCTCAGTCTTAGACATTTCCTCGGCGTGAGCTTGCGCATCTTCCAACCCTTTAAAAACAACCTTCAGAAACTCACCCTGCTCATTGCTTTTCGTGTGTATCGCCATTTTATAGCAGTTCTCAAACTGCTTTGAAATGGAAAAGTCGGTGTTCGGCTGGTCATTAGTGAAATAAAAGATCAGCCCTCTCTGGTCAGTGCTCTCGACCTGTTGCCAGTTCATTTGTAATGCTCCGCAATATCGCATTCACTAGCAAGTGGAAGTCCAGGAGCCCAACTTGTCTCACCACCCATTGTCGCCTCGATGAACTTCCTGTGAGCTTCTATATCAGAGTTCTTGGGAATTAGCAACCAAATATCATCGTGAGACATGCCGACTATTGGATACTCATAGGCTCTCAACGTCGCCATTGCTTCGCTCGTCACTATGCGACTGAGCCATTGAACTACGTTTTCAACCAGTTTGGGGCCATAGGTCCTAACTTCTCCGTATCGAGAAGCCAGTTTCCAC
>Ga0134128_10011704_pt1 | contig 10477 bp, 12 predicted proteins | sample KB31754_FD_96462 | JGI IMG/M metagenome (GOLD analysis project Ga0134128, IMG submission 96462) | Terrestrial soil microbial communities with excess Nitrogen fertilizer from Kellogg Biological Station, Michigan, USA - KB3-175-4 | ecosystem: Environmental > Terrestrial > Soil > Unclassified ...
TAGCGCTCGTCAAAAATTGTCTTCGGAAGTAGCGATTGTTGCTGTTCCACTATTTATTGGTTATGCCCAGCGCAAAATCGATACGCTCACGCAGAGACGGATGGCTGAAAAACCAAAATTGGATGAACGCGGGCGGGTCTGGGTCGGAAAGATTTTCCCGAGCCAGCGAGACAAATGTGCGCGCCATGGCCGCCCGATTGCCGGTGATTTGTAGACCAAACGCGTCGGCTTGGTGCTCGATCAATCTGGAAATGCCGTTGTCTATTGGCTCGCCGAAAAATCCAAGCACGGAAAATAGGAGCATCAGCGCTGGAACAACAGCCAGGTCAGCAGGTGACTGCACCCCCCAGCGCCGGGGCAAACGTTTCACCAGGGGCTCGAAAGCCAGTCCGAGAACCATCAATCCGACCAGCAAGGCGACTACCGAAAGCGCAAAACCAATCAGGACATGTCCGAGCGCATAATGGCCGAGTTCATGACCGATAATGGCCAACACTTGATCTTCCGGCAGCTTATTCAGCGTAGTATCCCAGACAACAACGCGAGCCGAACTTCCAAGACCAGTGACCTCCGCATTCAATTTGTCCGTCTGGCGACTTTTGTCCACAACAAACACGGGCGCATTCGGTATTCCGGATTCAGCCGCCAACTTCTCGATGCTGGTATGCAGGGGGCTGGGGGGCATCGGCTCATACTTGTTGAACAGCGGATCAACAATCAAAGGATAAACAAAAATGACAAACGCAATCAGCGGCGTCATCAGCGCCCACAAGGCGAGCGGCCAACGCCGGGGGAACTTCAGGTAAGCAAAAAACGCCACCCCCCAGCCGACGGCGAGTTCGACGGCATAAACCAATTCATCCTTCACAAAATCGCCGAGCCAAGAAATGAAACTTTGATGCGTCAAATTGAAGGCGTGCTCGTTGTGGAAGCTTACATACCAAGAATATGGCAGGCGCAAAACAGCAAGCACAAACACCAGCATGGCTAGGTACATGGGTATCCGAAGCAATGTGCCGGCGGGCTTCAGCCTGCTCGTTATAGACTCGCACCACTGCCGCATCTTCGCAGCCAATCCGGTCTGGAGCACCAAAAACAACGACACCCACGTGTAAATCAGCCCGGTGAACAAGAAGACATAACGCAACCGCGCATACTCCAGCATTCGGGGAGTCACCACAGGCGGTGTCACCCCATATTGATGCATGGCAGCTAATTCGACCGGGCTAAACACCTATCGATTTACCGTTTTCATCGCTTCTGCCGGATAACGATCGCCGGCGGCTGCTCCAAGCGGGGCAATCTCATTCAGCTCCGCGAGATCTTCCTTGCTCAGTTGAACATCAAGAGCATGGAAGTTTTCTTCGACATATTTGCTGCGCTTCGTGCCCGGTATGGCGTGCATAAATTCGCCTTGGGCGAGCACCCAGGCAATGCACAGCTGAGCCGGAGTACACTTGAGCTTGTTTGCGTAGGCGGAAATACGATCGGCCATTTTCAAATTGGCGTCGAAATTGCCGTCGGCAAAGCGGGGCGCATTGCGCCTAAAATCGTTGTCCGCCAATTGCTCGCGCGTACGAATTCTCGCCGTCAGGAAACCCCGGCCCAGCGGGCTGTAAGCTACAAATGCCATGCCGTTTTCGCGGCACAGCGGCAATATTTCGCGCTCGACGTCACGCGTCCACAACGAATATTCACTTTGTATCGCAGCCACGGGATGTTCTCGCAGCGCTCGTTTGATCGTATCGGCGTTGGCTTCCGACAATCCGGCCACGCCTATTTTTCCCGCCGCGACCAGCTCGCCCATTGCACCCACCGTTTCTTCAATCGGCACGTCGGGATCGACGCGGTGCAAATAGTAAAGCGAAATGTGATCAACTCCCAAACGTATCAAGCTGGCATCACAAGCTTTCTTGACATAATCGGGACGTCCGTTGTATTTGCGCGCTCGAGGATTTTCGGGATCGCGCACGACACCGAATTTGGTGGCGAGGAAAAGCTGGCGGCGATCTGCTCCAAGCAGTTTAATAAACTGCGCGAGCAGCTTCTCGTTGTGCCCGATTCCATACATGTCGGCGGTGTCGAAATGACGAATGCCGAGCTCGAATGCCAGCTTCAATGTCTCAAGCGAATGAGCGTCGTCGGTGGGCCCGTAAAACTCGCTCATGCCCATGCAGCCCAGACCCACCGGCGGAACCTGAACAGTGGCGATGCATCGTTGGATCATTCTTGGCTACCAGCGTGACCGGGAGTCTGTAACGGCGGGCATAAGCCCGCTGATAATCCTATCACCTGTAATAGCGAAACCACCATGCCTCGGTGTCGGTGCGCTCTTTCAACTCGCGCAGGCGCTGGACAAGCTCTAGAAAATAGACGAGGTCCTCGTCATCGAGATTGGCCAGCGATCGATCAAACATTTTCTGGAGCAGAAGATCGTACGAGACGGCTTCCGGGACATGCTCGTAACTCATTGCCGGTCCTCACGGTACGCCGGGAGAATTGACGCGATGCAAAAGTGCCTGTTCCCTTGAAGACTGCCCAAAGTGCTCACATGACTAGTACAATATGGTCACTGGGAAAGCGGGCTTCCGCCCGCCGCTACCATACTAGGAGAACAGGCAACACGGTCTTTGGGCGGAGAATCTGTTTGGCAATTGCAGCAATAATCTTTGTCGGCTGGCTGATCGGCGTTTGCTTGCACGAATTCGGGCACGCGGTAGTGGCATATATCGGCGGCGACAAAAGCGTCAAAGACAAAGGCTATCTGACGCTCAATTTGCTCAAGTACAGCGATCCGCAGGTGACTTTTGTGCTGCCGATCATAATTTTGATCCTGGGCGGCGTTCCTTTGCCGGGCGCGGCGGTGTACATAGATCATCGGCGTTTACGCGGTCCGCTCTGGGAAATGTTGGTGGCCGCGGCCGGACCACTTGCCACGGCGCTCGTCGCCATTTTGTTTTCGCTGCCGTTCTCGCTGCATCTGCCTTTGCCGTTTGCGGACATATTGATGCCTGGGCTCGCTTTCCTGGTAGTCCTGCAATTTGTCGCGCTCGTTTTTAATTTGCTTCCTTTGCCGGGATTCGACGGATTCGGCATCATAGAGCCCTGGTTGCCCACCCACCTGCGCGTCAAAGCGCTTCAATACGGTCAGATGGGAATCTTGCTGGCACTGGGAATCATATGGCTGGTGCCACCGGTCAATGCTTTTTTCTGGATTTCCGCTCATGCGCTGTCGGGCGCTCTGCGTGTGCCGGAAGAGTGGGCCGTCGCCGGCGAAACCATGTTTTTCGCTGCCAACAATCGATATTGGTTGGTACTAGGGCTGGTGGCGCTCATGATTCTCAGCCGCAAGAAGCAGACGAAGCAGCCTACTGCTGAGGAGTTTTACCGCACGGCGCGCGATCGCCTGGCGGAGAATCGCCCTGACCAGGCTCTGCAAGCCGTTAACTTCGCGCTCAAGCTTAATAACAACATTGCCGAAGCCTGGCATTTGCGGGCGATTTGTCTTGGTTTGCTCAACCAACCATCGGAAGCGCTGGAAGCCTTTGACGTGGCGCTGCGCCTCAAGCCGGACTACGCCGATTGCTGGTACAACCGCGCTTGCTGCCTGAGTTTGCAGGATCACAACGAAGAAGCGCTGGCGTCTTTGCAGCATGCGTTGCAGCTAAATCCGAGCGACGAGTTAAAGCAGCATGCGCGTAAAGACATCGGTTTTCGGGCGTTGCACAGCGATCAGCGTTTTCGCCAATTGACACAATCCCAGCAATCTCAAGATTAGACCAGGAACCCTTGGCACGATCGCCCTGTCTGCAAGGACAGGCTTTAATCTATGTTCTCAGATCGAATGCAGGGAGGACTCCATGGTGAAGTTCGCACACCGACATGATGAGAAACCCGATCCGGTGTATGTGGCAAGCGATCTGGAACGCCGAGCGCGCCAGCAACTCGATTACGGCTCACCGTCGCTTGCCCTGCAGCTTGCAGAACAAGCGTTGCATCTGAGACGGGAAGAACTTCCCGGCACTGAGTACTGGACGCTCGACCTGGTGGGACTGGCCAATCTGGCGCTGGCTGAGTATGAAAGGGCAAGAAATGCTTTCAGCGAAGCAGTCGAGCTGATTCAAAAAGACTATTACGAAGACCATCCCAACATCGCACCGATTCTCGATCACTGGGCGTTCTGCTGCGTGGAGGAAGGCGAACTCATCAAAGCCGAAGAGCTGTCAAAGCGTTCTCTCGCCATCAAACACAAATCGCTTCTGCTGCAAGATGTGCAAACCGTCGAAACAATGCGCTCGTTGGCAGAAATTCAGCGCCGGCTGGAAAAATATAAAGAAGCTGAGGCGTTGTTGCAACAGGCGCTGAAAGTGGTTGAACCATCCACTATCGGTCCGGTTGAGGAATTTTATTACGAGCTGGCTTTGCTCAATCAAGACCAAGCGAAGTACGACGAAGCCGAAGAATACTACAAGAAGGCGCTGCCGATATTCGTGGATCGCGCGGGCAAGTCGGCTCGTTATGCGACGTGCTTGCAGAGCTATGCGACACTGCTGAGAGATACGAAACGAGGAGCTAAAGCGAAAAAACTTGATGCTGAAGCATTGGGGATTTTGGCCGAAATCAGCGAAAACCGGCTCGCCCAGCTCGATCAAAATAAGCCCGGCAGCGTCCTGTTTTATGAGCCGCTCTTTGCCTGCACCATTTTGCACTAACGGCCCAGTCAGATGCCAGGAACCGCTTGGCAAGAACATGCGTCCACTATCCCAGAAAATGTGGCATTGAGGCAAGCGGCGCTTGCCTGAGTTTTGATTTGCGTCCCCTAAGGCAGGAAAGCCCGGATCCCTCCGGGTTTTCTTGTCTTTTCCCGTGGTAAGTGGTAACTGTAGGTGCGCTTGTCCGCTTACCCGGGAGGACTCATTCATGAAGAACGCTTTCGCGGCAGCATTGTTTGCCACTGTAATGACGGCAGGTGCCGCATTGGCGCAGGGGGCGAATGAAGGTCCAAGATATGCATTCGATGCATATTATTTGGAAACACCGAGCAACGCGAACATTCACATGTTGTCGGACGGCCAAGGCAAATTGCGCACCGAGGTGGAAAAAGGCGGGCAAAAATCGGTGACCGTTTCAGACTTTGCCAATCAAGTCGGTTACCAAATTGTCGACCCGCAGCGGATGGTCTTACGATACCGGCTCAGACCCGGCGCCGGACACGATGTGCACGATGATGCGTCGGCGCGGCGCTTAGGAGCAAAAGGCACCGGCGTGCAAATCATGCACAACCATGCATGCCACGTTTGGGAGTACGCCGGGGCGACGGGCAAAACCACTACCTGGGTCGCCGACGACGTTGATTATCTCGTCAGGTCGCAAACGACTACACCGAACGGACAAAGTTATGGTTTGGACCTCAAAATGATCACGCGCACCAATCCGTCGCCGAGCTTGTTCGCTGTTCCAGCAGGCTACAAGATTGTGAATGTACAAACGCCGGGGCGATAGAACGCGACCCGGCATGCACGTGCCACCATATTTGGTGACGAATAATTATGCCGGCTGACCAGAGGGACGCATTGCGGCTTGCTGCGCAAGCACGCACTGCTGCCAAGCCGGCGCTCCAACGGCAGTTATTTCGTGCCGAGTAGTTCGACTTCGAAGACCAGTGTGGCGTTGGGTGGGATTACGCCGCCGACACCGGAAGAACCATAACCCAATTGCGCCGGAATGACCAGACGGCGCTTGCCGCCAATCTTCATGCCGGCAACGCCTTCGTCCCAGCCGCGAATGACTTGTCCGGCGCCAAGCTTAAATTCAAATGGTTTGCCGCGATCTTTCGAGCTGTCGAATTTCGTTCCGTCGGTGAGCCAGCCTGTATAGTGCACCGAGACGGTTTGTCCAGCGTTTGCCGTATTGCCGCCGCCGACGACTTCGTCAGTGTACTGCAACCCGGACTGCGTGGTAATTGCTTGCGTCATATGTCCTATCTCCCGTGAAGAGGAAATAGTTTATTACCGTCGCCGGCGCAAAACCTTAACGCGCCGGTGAACAATCCGCAAAATACAGGCCCAGTTGGAAGAATCCGAGTTTATAATGGCGGTTACTCGGAGTCCCCATGGCAAACCCTGCACCGACCGGACGGTCTTCTGCTCTGGAACCGCTGAAAAGCGAAGCGTTCCGGACTGTGTTCTTCGCATCATTTTGCATGAACACGGGCCTCTTCATTCAGGACATCGGCTCCGCCTGGCTGATGACGTCATTGACCACGCAGCCGATGATGATCGCGCTCATGCAGACTGCTGCGGTTTTGCCGTACTTTCTCCTATCTTTGCCTGCCGGCGCCGGCGCCGATTTAGTAGACAGGCGCAAACTTTTAATCGCCGGCCAGTGCTGGCTGATTCTCGCCGCCGGAGCGCTGACGCTTTTGACGCTCACCGGCCACACACAAGCGTGGACGCTTTTGTGTCTTACCTTCGTGCTCTATATCGGCTGCGCGTTTAACTCGCCTGCCTGGAACGTGATCATTCCGCAGCTTGTCCAGCGCCAACACATGGAGTCGGCAATTGCCATGTCCAGCGCCGGGTACAACCTGGCGCGCGGCTTCGGCGCTGCATTGGGCGGTTTAATCGTCGCCTCCTTCGGCTCCGGATGGGCGTTTGCCGTCAACACCGCCTGTTTCATCTATATGCTGCTGACGCTTATAAGCTGGTCGCACAAGGCATCACGCATCGAGCCGAGCTCCGAGCCAATGGTCAGCGCCATCCGCGCCGGACTCCGCTACGTAAAGCACTCGCAAGTCCTGAAGGCGGTGATGGTGCGCACCGCATTGTACATGCTGCCGGTAAGTGTCATGTGGTCGCTTTTGCCGCTTTTGGCTCGTGAGCAACTGCACGTCAATTCCACACAGTACGGTTTTATCGTCGCTGCATTCGGCATCGGCACGCTGCTGGGAGCCATCCTGCTGCCGAAGCTGCGCCAGCGCGTAACGTTGGATGGGGCGAGCACCACGGGCATCATTCTCTTCGCGCTGTCTTTCGGTTTGCTGGCGCTCTCCCACACATTCTGGCTGGGTTTTCTCGCCATGCTCGGGTGCGGCGTCGGATGGGCAGTCAAAAATAATTCGCTCAACGTCTCCGTGCAACTTTCGGCGCCCAACTGGGTGCGCGCCCGTGCCTACTCTGTGTATCTGGTGGTCTTCCAGGGCTGCACCGCAATCGGTGCCGTCATTTGGGGCGCGGTGGCTTCGGCATTCGGCATGTCCATGGCTTTCCTGATTGCCGCCGGCTTGCTTCTAATCGGGCTTATCGGCAATCTGTTTTACAAACTTTCCCATGCCGACACTATGGACGTCCGCTACTCCTCACACTGGAGAATGCCCGAGTTGTCGCACACGGTGCCGGCTGAGCGCGATGGGCCGGTGCTCGTCACTGTCGAATACATCATCGATCCCGACAAAGCAGCGGAGTTTCTCGACGCGATTAACGACCTGGAGCCCCAGCGCAGACGTGATGGTGCCTTTCAGTGGCACGTCTTTCGCGACCTTGAAGACGCCAGTCGCTTCTACGAAACCTACATGGTCGAAACGTGGGGCGAGCATGTTCGCCAACACGAGCACGTCCTGGTCAGTGACAAGGCTGCCGAGCAGCGCGTGGACGCCTTTCACCTCGGTCCGGACAAGCCTTTGGTTGGGCACTTCATCGCAGCCGGCGCCGGCAAGTCGCTCTTGATCAATCGCCCGGACGGTCTGCCTGCGCATTCGCACAACCATACGTCGCACGAAACTACGGAAGCCCAATGACCAGCCGGCTTTAACCAATTTGAGTCATGAAAATGCAGCCGCATTTTCGGGTATAACTGATCTTGTACAAGCCCTTTCTTTACCGGGGCCAGGAAACAATGCCAAACGCATCCAAAAACTCAGACTGGAAAGCCGCCATGTATGAATCGGCAAACCAAGGCACAAGTGACGAAAAAGTCCAGGGATTGCTCGAGAACGTTTTCGGATTGCACATTCCAAAGACGCCATTGTTCGATTCCGAAGACGAGCAGAAATTCGCCGGTGTGTTGGAAAATGTTTTTGGCTTGAGGCTGCCATCAGAGATGGTGCCCAGCGCGTATACGATCTTCATCAAAGAGTACGGTCAGAGCTAGCAGGTCCAATGGTTGAGCTATGGTGGCGGCGGACGAAAGTCCGCCCTTTTTTTAACGCATACATTTAACGAAACCTCTCACTCATATCATCGACAGAGAACATGACAAAACTGGTGACAGTTGAGTCTGTTTGTTCGAGGTATTTCTAATGGCAATGTTGCCCAGTTTTTGCGTTAATACCAGTTGTTCCTGTACAGTTCGCGACACCGGAGACGCATGCTGCGCGGACTGCGAGCAGGATGCCGCGCAGGCTCTCACCGGCGCTTGTGGATGCGGGCATCCCGACTGCGAGCCAAAGACTCTTGAGGCGGATACGGATGTATCCGAGGTGGCTCTCGTCTAGTTCAGTTTGCGACTGGTTGTGATTTACTGCTGGTTTTGGACAGAAAGGCTGAGTATGCCTGCCTGACCTGCACCGGCATTGGCGAGATGTGCAACAACTCGTCGAAAACATGTTGAGCTTGGTCGTACTTCTGCCAGCGCGTGTATAGCTCGGCAAGATCGACCAGAGCAAGATCGACTTGTCCGGCATTCATGAAGCGGTGACGCATTTCTAAGCGTTGTTTGAGCGCAGCTTCAGCCTCTGGATACCGGCATTCCGACTCGTAGAGCGCCGCCAATCCGGCCAACGTGTTAGGTACGGCGTAAGTTTTTTCTTTTCCGGGCAAACGATCACCCAGAGCGATGGCTTGCTTGAATAATTTTTCCGATTCTCCTTTTTTGCCTTCTTCCATATCGATGCGAGCAAGCTGATCGCTGTAATAACGCAGCAAGTCGGCATGGTTGCCCTGGTGCGCTTCGAACACTGACATGGCGCGAGCAAACATCGGCTGCGCTTTTTCGTTTTGCTGCTGGCGATGGTAGAAATTACCGACGCTAAAGGCAAACTCTGCAGTCCGCGTATCGTTTTTACCAAACTGATGCTCTGTGCGTTTCAACTCGGTGAGAAGCTGCTGCTCAGTCTGGGCATTGGCGCTCATCCACAACCCGGATGAACTTCCAGCAAGCACGGCCAGTGTCAGAGCCCATGTCTTCATGTCTATCTCCTGCGCATTCCTCTGAAGCAAGGATAGCTTGAGTATTCCATGACGTACAAGCTCAGCCGCGGAAATTCACCCACTGTCCGTCCGGTTGGAGCACCTGATTCGGTCCGAATTGCCCTTTGTATTCCATCGAGCGGCAGCCGGCGATGTAGTACCCAAGATAGACATAGGGCAAGTGACGTTGAGCCGCTTCCTCGATCAAACTCAGACAGATCCAAGTTCCGAGAGAATATTTGCGATATTCCGGATCATGGTAAAAATAGATTCCCGAAAATCCGTCGCCCAGATCATCGACGTAGCTGACTGCAACCAGCTTGTCGTCGCGATAGTACGCCCATTCCATCACGGGTAAGGGTCCAGCGACTATCGAATGAATGTGGCGAACACCGCGGTCGATGTCGGGGTCTGGCCAGCCTTTCTGATCCGCGTGGTGCGCGTGATGGCGGAAATATAAATCCAGTCGCTCGTCGTCGAGTGTCGGTTGTCCGATTTCAAGACGCGTGTCTGCATTGAGCTTGGTGACGCGACGCTGGCTGCGATCAGGTTTGAAAGCGTCGGCGATTACGCGAATTGGCTGGCAGGCGATGCAGGACGGGCAGCGAGGACGGAAAAGCATGTTGCCGAAACGGCGCCAGCCTCGCGCCACCAGGTCGTGAAACTCCTGCTGGCTCAGCTGATTGACGATGCGATACTCCAGCCGCCACATCTGCTCCGGCAGATAGTGGCAGGGCGTAGCCGGCGGGAGGTATCGCAAACCTTTGTCCATACGGACGCATTATTCCCGCGTTGCCGATAAACCTATGGTTTAACGCGAAAATTTTTGAGAGAGACGGCAGGCATAAATTCGCCAATGGGCTTCCTTTTCCACCAATTATGAGTCGACTGCCACTCCGCAAAGTTAGTGAACTGGTAATCGTAAAGGGTAGCGCGAATGAAAGCAGGAGGATGCCCCTGGAAGGGATCATTCTCCAGCAAGCGCACCACATCCGGTGACCCTTGAAGCAGCCGATAGACAAAGTGGAGGAACCATGGGCTGCTCTCGACCGGTGCAAGAGAGGCAAACCACATCTGCCAATCGAGCCGAGGTTGAAACGGCGCCACTAGAGGCGGTGGTCTATCGAGCGGACCAGGCTTGAACTTGAATGTGTACGGCGTCCAGTGGACGCCGTCATTGCTGCCTTCGACGGAAATCTCCGGGCGCGTCGTGGTCATCACCGCGAACAAACCGTAGGTGCTGCTGATGTGGAATGAATCGGCATACACCATGAGTCGATTGATGCCCGGCA
>Ga0134128_10011705_pt1 | contig 10476 bp, 7 predicted proteins | sample KB31754_FD_96462 | JGI IMG/M metagenome (GOLD analysis project Ga0134128, IMG submission 96462) | Terrestrial soil microbial communities with excess Nitrogen fertilizer from Kellogg Biological Station, Michigan, USA - KB3-175-4 | ecosystem: Environmental > Terrestrial > Soil > Unclassified ...
GGGCCCGGAGTCGATGTTCACCATCGTCTACACCTCCGGGACGACCGGGACCCCCAAGGGGGTGGTGCTGACGCACGAGAACCTCACCTCCTCGATCTGCAGCGTCGTGCGAGCCCTGCACCTGGCGGAGGTGGACACCCAGTATCTGTTCCTGCCGCTGGCCCACATCCTGGCGCGGCAGACGGTCTGGGCGGGCTTCGAGGTCGGCTTCATGACGGCGTTCTCGCGCGGGACCGCCCAAATCCGCGAGGACCTGGCGGTCGTGCGCCCGACCTTCATGGCGGGCGTGCCGCGCATCTTCGAGAAGTTCTACGCCGGCGTGACCGCGGCGATGAAGCAAGGGTCGGCGCTCAAGCAGTCGCTCGCCGCCTGGGGCCTCCGCTCGGGCACCCGGTACGCCACCGCGCTGCGCGCCGGGAAGCCGGCGGGCGGGCTCGGGCACTGGCTGGCCGACAGGCTGGTGCTCTCCAAGCTGCGCGCGCGGCTGGGCCTCGATCGCTGCCGCTTCCTGATCTCGGGCGGGGCGCCGCTGGCGGCGGAGATCGCGGAGTTCTTCCACGCCACCGGGCTCCTCATCATCGAGGGCTGGGGGCTGACCGAGACGACCTCCGGGATCTTCGTCAACCGGCTCGACCGCTACCGCTTCGGCACCGTGGGCCCGGCGACCGATCTCGTCGAGGCGAAGATCGCCGACGACGGCGAGATCCTGGTGCGGGGCGCGCCGGTCTTCCGCCAGTACTACAACAACCCCGCGGCCACCGCCGAGGCGGTCGAGCCCGACGGCTGGTTCCACACCGGCGACATCGGCGTCTTCGAGGACGGCTTCCTGCGCATCACCGACCGCAAGAAGGACCTCATCGTCACCGCCGGGGGCAAGAAGGTGGCGCCGCAACCGATCGAGAACGCGCTCAAGGCGACCTCGCCGCTGCTCGCGCAGGTGATCGTCTACGGCGACAAGCGCCCGTATTGCGTGGCGCTGGTGACGCTCTCCGAGGAGGCGACGAAGCGGTTCGGCCCGGGCGCGCCCGACTCGGCCGACGTCAAGGCGGCGCTGCAGAAGGACTTCGACGCCGTCAACGCCAAGCTGGCCTCGTTCGAGAGCATCAAGCGCTTCGCCGTCCTCCCCCACGAGCTGACCGAGGCCGCGGGCGAGCTGACGCCCAAGCTGTCGATCAAGCGCAAGGTGGTCGTCGAGAAGTACCGCCAGGTCCTGGAGGGCCTCTACCAGGGCCACGGTTCCCACGCCGACTGAGGGGCGGGCGCGGGCTCAGCGCGCGCCCGCCGACCGGCCTCGCCGAGCCTTCGGCGAAGAGAGGCGCCGTTGCTCGCGCCGGCCGAGCTTGTTGCCGTGCTTGGCGCGGTTCGCGCTTCCCCGCGTCGACTTGCGAGACGGGCGAGAGCGGGCCGAGCCCTCGAGCGCCGCGGTCGCCTTCGGCGCGCGCCGTTTGCGGTTCCGGACGGCGGTCGACGGCGCGGCTCGCGTGACGCTTGCGCCGCGCGCGCCGCGCCGACCCTTTCGCCCGTGCGCCACGGTGGGGGCCTGCGTCGGGCCGAGGCGACCCCGCTCGCGGCCCCGGCCGATCGCGCGCCTGACCGCGCGCTCGACGCGCAGGCTGGCGCGATCGAAGGCCAGGCGCGGGTTCGCCGCCAGCTCCGTGACGACCACGCTCGGCAGATCGCCGATGACGGCCTTGATGCTGCACGCGACGTCGATCCCGCCGCGCGGGCCGTTGACGTCCTCGAATCGAACGCTGAGTCGCTCGATGCGCGGCGCGAACTTGCCGAGGCGCCACCCGAGACGCTGATGGATCCGCGCGCGGAGCTCGGGATCGACCGCGACACCGGACGTCCGTACGGCGAGCGGCGTCTCCGGCGCCCAGGTGCGGCCGGCCGTGCGGCGCTCGGCGCGCGCGACGGTGCCCGCGAATGGCGAACGCTTGATCGACCGCCCCGACTTCGCCATTTCAACCACCTCGCTCTGAAGATGGGGCTCCGTGAGGGCTGACCGCGCCCCACCCTCGTAGGGCATTCCAGGAAAACGCGCCTGACCCGGCCCCGGGCGCGGCGCTCAGGGGCGGAAGCTGCGGAGCTCGACGAGCAAGGCGGCGAGGAGGCCGCGCAGGCGGTCGAAGCCAGGCTCGACGACGGTGAACGCCTCTTCGTCCATGTAGAGGTCGCGCCGCATCTCGATCTGGATGGCGTGGATGTTTTCCGCCGGCCGCCCGTGGTGCGCGGTGATGAAACCGCCCTTGTAGGGCTCGTTGGGGCGCACCGTGAGGCCCGCGGCCTCGAAGTGGCGCACGACCAGCGCGCGCAGGGCGGGGGAGCAGGTCGTCCCCTCGCGATCGCCGGGGACGATCTGCGCGCGCACGCGGCCGGTGTCGGTGTGGCCCAGGCGGCCGCGGGAGGGCATCGAGTGGCCGTCGACGAGCAGCGCGAACCCGAACCGGTCGCGGGCGCGGGCCAGCGCCCGGTCGAGCGCCTCGTGGTAGGCGGTGTGAATCGCGGTGCGCCCGCTCCACTCACGCAGCGTGAGCGGCCGCGCCAGGGCGGGCGCGCCCGTGGTGGTGACCGCCCAGATGAAGCCGCGCCCGTCGGCGTTGCGGGGGCTCGGGTGCTCGGGGACCGCGCCCGGCGCCACGTCGTCCGGGTCGCGGTTCAGATCGCAGACGAAGCGCGAGAGCTGCGCCGCCACGTAGGTCTCGGGCCCCTCCGGCTCGGCGATCCGGTAGAGGCGATCCACGTAGAGGTCGGCGTCGCCGCGCACGTCGAGCTCGGGGGTGAGCGTCTCCTCGAACCCCGTCGTGCGCACGCCGGCGTGCGGGACGCTGACCACCACCGGTGTGGTCGGCTCGGCCGCTGTGCGCGTGGTGAACGCGCCCTCCACGATTCCCAACATCGCCGCCTCACTTTCTAGCATGGCTAAAAGGTCATGTTGTAGCCGAGATCGGCGCAGAGACCGGCGCTGTTGCCGGTGATCTGGTCGCCCGCCGACGTCCGCCCGAGATCGATGAGGAGGTACCGAACCCCGAGGCCCAGCACCCCCGGTCGAAGCGGATAGGTGATCTCGGCGCCGCCTCCGACGGCAGGCGCGTTCACGATCGCCGTATCGACCACTGTTCGCCCGGCCGGGTTCGCGGTGACGCGCGCCCATCCCCACGACCAACCGGCGTCGGCCTCCAGCGCGACGCCGAGCGTGTCGGTGAGGGCGACTCCGGCACGGGCCACGGCCAGGAGCGGAAACTGGTTGGTCTCGAGCCGCGCGGTTCCGGTCCCGGTGACTCCCTGGCCGGTCACGTCGCCGCGCAGGTAACCGGCCGAGAAGCCGACCAGCAACCGGACGCGCGGGACGCGCACGGGCGTCAGCCCTTCGACGAAGGCCGCCGGACCGACGGTCTCGCCGAAGTTCGTGAAGAGGCCGAAGCGCGCCCCCGCCACCAGGCGGACGGGCGGCGGCGTCACGTCGAACGAGGCCTCGGCGCGCAGCGTCTGCGAGGCCATCACGGAGACCGAGTCGCGGCGGGGATCCCGCGTCCGGTCGGGGACGTACTCGGCCAGGTACTCGCCGTCTCGCGGGACGCGCACTTCGCGGATCCGCCCCGCCGGCGTGTCCCAGCTCAACCCCGAGACGGCGGTCGGTGTCCCGTTGCCGTCGACGGCCTGGACGCGCAGCTCGGTGCCGTGGCGGCCATCGCCCACCACCCGGGCCGTCGCCACCTGCAGCGTGAGGCGGGCCGGCGGTCCTCCTGTCACCTGGAGGCTCGCGCTGCCGACCACCTCGCCGAGCGTGGCGTCGACCACCACGCCGTCGCGCCCGTCGTAGCGGGCCGGCGGGACGACGGCGACGGTGGCCGCCCCGGCCGGGCTCACGGTGGTCGGCGCCGGTCGGCCGTCGACGCGAACGGACACGCCGGCCGCGGAGACCGGATTGCCGAACCGATCCCGCGCCGTGACCACCACCGACACCGGGCGGGGATCCCCGACCAGCAGCTTGCTCGTCGAGGTCAGCGCCAGCCGTCGCGCCGGCCCGGCGTGCAGCGGCAGCGTCGCCTCGCTGCGCGCGGGCGGTGCACCGGGGGCCGCCGCCGCCAACGTGACCGACCCTGGGCCGAGGTGGACGGGGGCCTCGAACAGGAACCGGGCCTCGCCGGGGCTCCCGCCCAGGGGGTGCGCCAGACCGGCCGAGGCGGCCAGCGTCAACTGGTTGGGCGCGGCGGGGGCCCCGTTGTCGTCAAGCGCGGCCACGAAGATCTCGCTGAAGCTCCCCACTTCGACCGCGGCGGGTGCCAGCAGCAGCAGGCGTGGAAAAGCCGGCAGGTGGAGGTCGACCTCCGTCTCGCGCGAGGCGCCGGTCCGGTCGACGGCGCGCGCGGCCGCCTTGTGGACGCCGGGCGGGACGTCGATGGGGATCTCCACGTGCCCCTTGGCGTCGGCCACCACCGGGCCGAACTGTCGGTCGGCGATCCGCATCGTCACCGCGGTGCCCGCGCCGGTGTGAAAAGGGAAGATGGTCGAGCCTTCGAGGGCGATGCGCGTCGCGCAATGGAGCCGCGCGGCTCCGTTGCCCACCTCGACCAGCAAGAGAGCGACCTGCGGAAACCGATCGGCGGGCGGCAGGTAGCGCGCCACGAACTGCCCGGGCCCGAGCGTCCGCAGCGGCTCGAGCGTCCCCACCGTCGCCAGTGCCCGCAAGGGAACGAAGCGGGCGGCATCGGGGCCGGCGACCGTGACCGCCACGTCGACCTCCTGGTCGACCCCCAACTTGAGCGACGCTCGCGCGGGGACCATGCCGACCGTGGTCGCAGGCCCCGACTTTGGGGGCGAAGGGGCGGCTGGCGCGGACGCCGGCGCGGGGGCCGGTACGCTCGGTGCGCTGCCCATCGGCGTCGGAGGCGCCGCGCGGGCGAGTGGCGTCAGCGCGCCCCAGGCGACGGTGCCGGCCAAGAAGTAGCGGCGCGCCCGCCGAGGCCGCATCGATCAGAGCTCCTGGGACACGGGGAGCGTGAGGCGAAAGACGGTGACCGCGGGCTCGCTCCAGCCGCCGGGCTCGTCGAGCAACGCCAGCTCGCCGCCCGCGCCGCGCGCGATCTCCCGGCTGACCGCCAGCCCGAGACCGGTCCCCTGTTCCTCGCCCTTGGTGGTGAAGAACGACTCGAACAGACGCGAGCGCACCGCCTTGGCGATGCCGGGGCCGTTGTCGGCCACCTCGATCGACGTGAAGCGCGGGTTTTCGGGCAGCACGCGCGCCCGCAGCTGAACGATGGGGCCCGCCGCTCCCGAGACGGCGTCGAGCGCGTTGCCGAGGAGGTTGATCAGGATCTGCTCGAGCGCGTGCGGCGTGGTCGCCACGGCGGGGACGTCGGGCGCGATCTGCGTGCGCAGCGTGACCCCGGCCTTGCGCAAGCGGAACTCGAGCAGCGAGGTGACCCGGACCAGCGCGTCGCCGACCTCGGTGCGCCCCTTGCCGGCGCTTCGCGCGGGGACCGACAGCTGGCGCAGGTTGGCCACCAGGCCGGTCAGGCGCTCGGACTGCTCGACGATGTGGCGGGCGAAGTCGTGCACCTCGTCGAGCTCGACGCGATCCTTCTCCAGCAAGAGCTGGGCGAGCCCCTTGATGGCGAACAGCGGCTGGCGCAGCTCGTGGATCTGCTGCGCGGCGAAGCGCCCGAACTCCGCCAGCCGCCCGGCCGCCGCCAAGAGGTCGCGCAGGCGGCGGATCTCGGAGGCCTCGGCGGCGTCCGTTTCGGGCGTGGTGGTGGGCGGGGCGGTCGGATCCGGCGGTGAGCTCATGCGGGGGTCACTTCTTCCACAGGTCGGTCGCTTCGGGGGTCAGCGCAGGCGGCGCCCCGTGGCGCACCAGCGTGGCGGAGGTCTGACGCGTCCGCCCGCTCAGGTCCTCGGTCGCCACGTCGAGCGTGTTCTTTCCGGTCCGCAGCGGCACCGTGGCGGTGAAGTGGCCGTCGGCGCCGACCGTGGCCGGCCTGCCGTTGACGGTCACCGCCGACGAGGGGGCGGCGCGCCCCTGCACCTCGGTCTCCGTGACGCCGTGCCGCTGCTCGGCGGCCGGCCAGACCACCTCCAGCAGGACCTCCTCGGGGATGCGCTCGGGATCGCTGGGCGCGGCGCCCCCCTCGCTCGACGACTGCGTCCCCTCGGGGAGGGTGAGCGACTTGCCGCCGGCCGTGAACTTGGTCTTGCCCGAAAGCGCCGCCACCGACACCCGGCCGCGCTCGTCGGAGAGCACCACGAAGTGCGCCGGCCCCTCGTTGGCGGTCCGCGTCTGTCGGGAGGTGATCTCCAGCCCCTCGCTGCCGCTCACACGGGCCACCAGCTTGCCGCGCCGGAGGTCGACGGTGGCGCCGCGCGCCAGCCGTTCGAGCTCGATCTCCACCCGCTCGCGCAGCTCGATCTCGGTCCCCGCCGACAGGCTGAGGACGGCGCGCCCGCCGGCCGCGGTCCGCACGACGTCGGTGCGGGTCAGCGTGTCCCCCTTCTTGATCGGCAACCAGAGACCGCCCCGCTGGACCTCGACGGTGCCGGTGGCGGCGGTCACCTCGAACGACGCCTCCGCGGCCCGGGGAGCGGGGAGGGCGGCGACGGGCGCGGGCGCGGCCGTCGCCGGACCCGGCGACCGCGGATTCAAGAACCGACGCGAGACGAACGCCGCGGCGCCGATGGCCCCGAGGCCGACGACGACGAGCACCGTCGTGCCGAGCTTCCGGCTGGGCGGTGCTGTCGTCATGGCCGGTGGGCCCTTCCTTCGTCGGCGGGGAAGGTGAGGGTGAAGGTGGTGCCGCCGCCGACGCTGCTCTCGACCGTGATCGCGCCGCCGTGGTCCTCGACGGTGCGGTGCACGAACGACAGCCCCAACCCGGTTCCCGAGCGGTCCCCCTTGGTGGTGAAGAAAGGATCGAAGATGCGCGGCAGGTGCTCGGCGCTGATGCCGGTGCCGGTGTCGCCGATCCGGACCCGCACCACCTTCTCCTCGATGATCCCCGTCTCGAGCGTGAGCGTCCCGCCCTTCTTCATCGCGCTGCGGGCGTTCTGGATGATCTGGATGAACGATTCTTGCAGCTGGGTGGCGCTGCCGCGCACCGGCGGGGTGGTGGTGTACTTGCGGACCACCGCGATCCCCGCCGTCGCCAGCTCGCTCGGGCCGCACAGCTCGACCGCGTCGTCGAGCGTGCGCGCCAGGTCGACCGGCGTCGTGTCGTGCCCGCTCTGCCGCTGGGCGAGCCGCAGCATGTTCTGCACGATCTTCCGGATGCGCAGCGCCTCGCTCTCCAGATCCTGGAGCAGCGGCCGCGCCGGGTGCCCCCCCGGCAGATCGGCGATGAGCAGCTGCACGATCCCCAGCGCGCCGGTCAGCGGGTTGTTGATCTCGTGCGCCACCCCGGCCCCGAGCTCGCCCAGCGCCGACAGCGAGCGCGAGCGGAACAGGAGGTCCTGCGCCTGGCGCAGCTCGGCGGTCTTCTCCTCGACCCGCTTCTCGAGCGTCTGGTTCCAGGCTTTGATCTCGTCGGTCTGCTGGACGATCTGGTGGCGCGCCTGTTCGAGCCCGACGGCCATCTGGTTGAAGGCGGCGGCGAGCTCGCCGAGCTCGTCGTGGCCCGACGGCGCGATGCGCGCCTCCAGCTTCCCGGCCTCGATCTGGCGTGTTCCGCCCACCAGGACCGCCACCCGATCGCTGAGCCGCCGGGCGAAGATCCGGGCCGCGATCGATCCGATCAACGCCGCCACGGCGATCCAGAGCAGCGTCGCCCAGGTGATGCGGCTGACCGGCAGCAGCGCCGCGTCGACCGTCTTGTCGACGAGCGCCCCCATCGCCCAGTGCTGGACCGGCGTGAAGGCGCCGATGAGCCGCCGCCCGTCGCGGACGTATTCGGCGACGATGGGGCCGGGCGGCGTCTCTCCCTCGCGCGCGCCGGGGAGGCGGATCGTCTCCAGGTTGCCGACGCCGCCGCGCGAGGCGGAGGCGATGAGGCGCGCGCGCGCGTCGGTGAGCGCGACGTCGTTGTCCGGACCGGCCAGGGCGGCGACGTAGTTGGCCAGGCGCTTGAGCGAGACCTCGGCGGCGAGGACCCGCCGGCCCCCGCCCAGCTTCGGATCGAACGCCACCGCCAGCACGACGTGCGGCAGGCGCAGGGGCCCACCCAGGAAGATCGGCCCCATCCCCTGACCGGCGGAGAGCGCCGCGCCGAGCGGGGCCATGAGACCGACCCCTTCGACGTCGGTGGGACGCATCGGCTCGTGCCCGCTCAGGGCGTCGTAGCGGCCGGGGTTCTCGAGATAAACGGACTGGCCGATGGGCGCGCCGTGCTCGTCGAACATGGCGGTGGCGCAGAAGTCGTCGCTCTGGTGGTAGACGAGCTGCAGGAACTTGAGCAGCGCCTGCGGCGACGGCCCCTGGTCGCCGTTCGAGCGCGTGAGGTCGAAGATCTTGGCGTCGACGCGGAGGATCGAGAGCAGGTTGTCAACGTGGCTCTCGGTGTAGCCGGCCACCTGCTTGGCCACGGTGAGCTCGTTCTCCTCGAGCGCGCCGCGCAGCGCGCTCTGCCCGATGTGCAGCGACGAGTAGCCGGCGATCGCCAGCGGCAGCGCCGAGACGCCGATCGCCAGCAACGTCAGCTTGGAGAGCAGCTTCACGGTGCGCCGCTCCCGGGGCAGCCGCCGTCCGGTGGTGGCGGGGAAAGGGGAGGGCCGGCGTCGGACGGACCCGCGTCGGTGGGGCCGGGCGGTGCCCCGCCCAGATAATCGAAGGGGACGTTCCCGGCGGTGACCTCGCCCCCCACCGGATCGTAAGCCAACACCGCCTCCGTCCCCGCGCCCGGCGGCACGAGGCCCCGGATGCGGTTGGCGTTCACGAATAGCGGGCAGAGCAGCGGCGTGCCGTTGAAGGTGATCTGCGTGGCGGGCGTGAAGCTCTCGCCCACGATGGTGATGGCGGTATAGCCGGCGGCCGGACCGGAGGTGGGATCGATCTCGCGCACCCGGGGCGGCGCGACGAAGGTGAACCCGCCGGCGAGCGTCGTCGTGGCGCCGGCCGTGATGACGGTGACCGCCGCCGGCCCCGCGACGTGCGCCGGGGTGGTCACGGTCAACGAAGTCGGCGTGACGGAGGAGATCGTCCCCGGCAGACCGTCGAAGACGACCTCGGTGGGACCGTCGTAGAAGTTCGCGCCCGAGAGGGTCACCACCGTCCCGCCCAGCGTCGAGCCGGCCGCCGGGGAGACCCCCGCGGCGATCGGTGCGGCGAGCAAGGCGACCGTCGCTTGCTGTGAGCTGACGAGGCCGGCGCCGTCGGTGGCCAGGGCCGTCACCGTCAACGAATCGTCGCTGGAGCTCGGGTCGGGAGCGATGAGGGTGAACGTACAGGCGGCGGTGGCGCCGCCGGTCAGGGGGCAGTCGCGCGCCTCGAGCGTCTCGCCGGTGGTCGCCACCACGACCTCGAGCTTGGCGATTTGCCCCCACCCGTCGTCGGCGCTGGCGACGACCGCGATCGTCGCCCCCGCGGCCAGGGCGCCGCCGTCGGACGGGCTCGACACCTGCACCAGGGGGGGCGTCACGTCCGGTCCCAGCGAGGCGAACGCCTGCGGCCTGCGCGCGGTATGCCCGCCCGGATCGACGACCACCAGGTCGTAGAGGCCGGCGGGAATGCCGGCCGGGATCTCCGCGCCCAAGATGGTGTCGCTCTCCCACATGACGCCGCTCAACGGATAGTTGCCGCCGTCGGGCTGCGGCGGGTCGGCGACCAGCGTGGCCCCAAAGCCGGTCACCTCGAGCGCGGCGCTGCCGGACCCGGTGTCGAACCGGTACGCCGGCCGGAACCCCTGGCCCTCGATCGCCGCCGGCAGGGCGGCCTCGTCGTAGGCCATGGCCGGCGACATCTGCGTGAGCGTGGCGGGCTGTTCGGCGCCGACGCCGCATCCGGCGGCCGCGCCCAGCAGCATCGCGGCCGTGGCCGACCGTGCCGGAGCCATCGCGCGCATTCTAGTCGAAAAAGGCTTCCGTCCGGATCTGGGCCTTCCGGTTCACCCCCCGGGCGACCAGCTCGCGCTTGACCTCGGTGATCATGGCGCCGTTGCCCACCAGGTAGAAGGTCGGGGCGTGGAGCCGCGGCAGCTCACCGAGCAAGGCCGCCGTGATGCGGCCGTGGCCCCCGGTCCAGGTCGCCTCCGGCGCCGTCAGATAGATGCGCAGCTCGGCGTCCGCCTGCGCCGCCAGGGCGAGGATCTCCTCGCGCGCGAACAGGTCGGCCTCCACGCGCGCTCCCCAGAGGACGAGGCAGCGGCGCGGCGCGCCGCCCGTCTGGCGGCGGCGGCCGAGCTCGCCCAGCATCGGCATCACCGCCGCGATGCCGGTGCCGGTGGCGGCGAAGACGATGTCGCCGGGGTGCACCGGGTCGAGCACGAAGAAGCCGTGCGGGCCGGTCATGTTCACCACCGTTCCGAGCGGCAGCGACATCAGGAACTCCGA
>Ga0134128_10011706_pt1 | contig 10476 bp, 12 predicted proteins | sample KB31754_FD_96462 | JGI IMG/M metagenome (GOLD analysis project Ga0134128, IMG submission 96462) | Terrestrial soil microbial communities with excess Nitrogen fertilizer from Kellogg Biological Station, Michigan, USA - KB3-175-4 | ecosystem: Environmental > Terrestrial > Soil > Unclassified ...
CGGCACGCGTGGACCGGGCGAGACGCAGATCGAGACCGACCGCCGCCTGGCGCGCGATCGCATCGCGGCGCTCAAGCGCCGCCTGGAGCACGTCAAGGGCACGCGCGCCGTGCAGCGCGCCGAGCGCGAGCGCGCATCGCTGCCGACGATCGCGCTCGTCGGCTACACCAACGCCGGCAAGTCCACGCTGCTCAACGCGCTCACCGGCGCCGAGGTCGGCGTGCGCGACCGGCTCTTTCACACGCTGGACCCGACCACGCGCGAGCTTCGCCTGAGCGGCAGGACGCACCTGCTCACCGACACCGTCGGCTTCATCTCGAAGCTTCCCCACCAGCTCGTCGACGCCTTCGCGGCGACGCTCGAGGAGACACGCCGCGCTGACCTGCTCGCGCACGTGCTCGACGCCTCCGCGCCCGAGGAGCAGGCCGACGTGATGCGCCATGCCGTCGAGCAGACGCTCGAGGAGATCGGCGCCGGCGACCGGCCGAGGCTGCTCGTGCTCAACAAGGCCGACCTGCTGGACTCCGAGGCGCGCGACGAGCTGCGCCTGCGCCACCCCGACGCGGTGCTCGTCAGCGCAGCCAGCGGCGAAGGGCTGGAGCAGCTTGGCCAGCGCATCGAGCGCGAGCTGGCGCACACGCTGCGCCATGTCGATCTGCTCGTGCCCTACGCCGACGGCGGCAGCCTCGCCGAGCTGCACGACGTCGCCGGCGACGTCAGCCGCGAGGACACGCCCGACGGCGTGCGCGTGCGCGCACTGATCCCCGCGCGCCTGGCGCAGCGCTTCGAGCGCTTCGCGGTCTCTGCTCAGCCGCGAGCCGCCGCCTCCTAGGATTCGTCAGCGGTCGTCGCCGCTGCCCGACAGCACTCCGCGGCGCTGGCGTGAGAGCAGCTTGTCCAGGTTGGCCTGTGCGATCTCGTCGAGGTCGAGCTCCAGCTCGCTGGCGAGCTGCGCGACGTACCAGAGCACGTCGCCGAGCTCCTTGGCCATCTGCTCGCGCCGCTGCCGGCTGACCTCTCCGGCGTCGTCGCGGATCGCCTTCTTGGCGTGCTCGGCGACCTCGCCGGCCTCGCCGGCCAGACCGAGTGCGGGGTAGGCCAGCCAGGCTTCGCGCGGGTACTCCGCGGTGCGGCGCGACAGACGCTGATACTGCGAGAGCTCCACGGCGTCGATCCTAGAAGCCCGCGCTACAGCGGGAATCGCCGTCTGGCGCAGTTTGCGGAGATCGTCGGACCGCTACAGGCCGGCGGCGCGCCGGGCGCTCAGATGGGCCTCGTCCTCCAAACGATCGTCGAGCGGCGCGAGCGTCGCCACGTCGATGCACAGGGCGCGGGCGATCAGCCAGTCGGCGAACCATGCGTTCTTGGGCAGCAGCGGGCCGTGCAGGTAGGTGCCGATCGTGCTTCCCTGACGGGCGCCCTCGTAGCCGCTGCGCCCGTCGTTGCCCAGACCACGCAGCACGCGCCCGAGCGGTTTCGCGCGCTCGCCGAGCGCCGTGCGCCCGCCGTGATTCTCAAAGCCGGCGAGCACGCGGCCCGAGCGCTCGTGCTCGGCGTCGTCGAGACGGACCTCGATGGCGACGTTGCCAATCAGCCGGCGGTCATCCACGCGCGCCGTGCTCACGTCGAGCAGGCCGACCCCCTCGATCGTCTGGCCACCCAGCGTGTAGGAGCGCCCGAGCAGCTGATAGCCGCCGCACACGCCGAGCACCACAGCGTCGCGCGCGGCGGCGCGGTGCAGCGCGGCGCTCTTGCTCTCGATCAGATCCTCCGCGCACAGGCGCTGGTCGCGGTCCTGGCCGCCGCCGAGATAGAACAGGTCGTGGGCGTCTGAGTCCAGCGGCTCGCCCAGGCCGCTTGCGGTCAGCTCGAAGCCGAGCCCGCGCCAGCGACAGCGACGCTCGAGCATCAGCAGGTTGCCGCGATCGGCATAGATGTTCATCAGGTCCGGGTACAGCGCGCAGGCGCGCAGCGTTGGCGTTCCCGGCGCCGTCGCGCCCGCGTCAGACACCGAGCACCACCACGACGCTGGCGACGTGCTCGTCGGTGGCCGGGATCTGATGGCGCGCCAGCGGGCGAAGGCCGGCCCCGCGCGCATCGCGCTCGAGCTCCTCGGCGCTGATGCGGTCAAGCTCGATCACGTCGCGCTCGGGAGGGGGCGCGATGTCAGACGCCGCCTGCGACGGACCGTTGCCTGCGCGCGGCGGATCGCCCAGCACGCGCCGCTCGCGTTCGATCACGACGCTCTCGGCCATCTCGCTGACACGGATCGCGCGGCTCAGGTAGAGCAGCCCGTCGACGTGTGCGCGCTCGGCCTCCGGCCCGACCGTGCCATCGGAGCAGTCAAACGGCTCCACGCCGCAGAGGATCGCGCAGGCAATGCGTGCCCCGCGACGCATGTGCTCGCGCGCACGGCCGAGGAATGCGACACGCTGCTCGACACCGTCAAGCAGCTGGATCGTCTGCATTGGCGCCACGCACAACGCGAAGTCGCGCCGCGCCAGAGCGAACGTGCGCGCATCGGCGCAGACCGTCTCGACCTCCAGGCGGCGGGCCGCCGCACGCTCGCTCAGCGCCGCGAGCAGCAGCGGGTCCAGATCGAGCGCCGTGACCGCGTGCCCGGCTGCGAGCAGGTCCAGCGAGACCCGGCCGCTGCCGGCGCCTACGTCGAGGATCGGGCCCTCCGCATCCGCAGCGAGCCCTCGCCACAGCGCCAGGTCCGCGCGGTAGCCGCCGCACTCCAGGTCGTGCCACACGACGCGTGGCGGGGTGCGCGATGGGGACTGCACGGCGCTCGCCTGTCCTCGAGGCTCGTCTAGGACCACGAGCTGCTCGCCTCGCCGCGCGCCACGAGCAGCTCGCGCAGCGAGAGCATGGCGGTATAGGTGGGCAGGGCATAGAGCGGCGCCTCGCCGTCGCGACGATCGGCGGCCGCCGCGTCGAGCGCTTCGCGCAAGTCGGTCCGGACGCGAATGCGCGCGGGCTCCACGCCGGCGTACTTCATGCGCACGGCCAGCTCGGCGGCGCGGCTGCCGCTGCACGTGAAGCTGCGGATGCGCCCCGCCAGCAGCTCGAAGTCGGCATCCCAGATCCAGGAGACGTCGCGCCCGTCGGCGATCTTGTCGTTGAGCACCGCCAGCACATCATGCTGGCCGGGCTCCAGCGCCAGCGTGCGCAGCACCTCGTTGGCGCCGGCCGGGTTCTTGACGAGCAGGATGCGCAGCTCGCGCGCGGGCGCAGCGGCGGCGTCGCTCGCGCCGTTGCGCGCGGGCAGCAACGTGACCGTCTCGGCGCGTCCGAAGGCCGCCCTTGTGCCCTGCAGCCCGGCGACGATCTGCGCCAGGGGAATCTCGAGCGCCGTCGCCAGCGCCGCCGCGCCAAGCGCGTTGTAGACGTTGTACAGACCCGGCAGCGAAAGGCGCACCGACGCCCGCCCGGCGGGCGTCTGCAGCACGAAGCTCGCGCTGCGCACGCCCTGCAGCACGACGTCGCTGGCGATCACCGACGGGGCCGGCCTGCGCTGTCCGCAGCTTGGGCAGTGGTAGTGGCCGAGATGGCCGAGGTAGATCGTCTCAAACACGTACGGTGCGCCACAGCGCCGGCAGTGCTTGGCGTCGGCGGCGTGCGCCATGCCGCCCAGCGCCAGCGAGTCGTCCTCCACGCCGTAGTAGAGGACGTCGTCGCGATCGCGTCCGAGGTCGGCGATCAACGGGTCGTCGGCGTTGAGCACGAGTTGCTGCGCCGCAACGTCGTTTGCCCAGCGCTCGGCGATCTTCTCGAGCTCGCCTTAGCGGTCGAGCTGGTCGCGAAAGAGGTTGCCCAGAAGTATCGCGCGCGGTCGAAGCTGCGCAGCGACGGTGTCCAGCCAAAGCTCGTCAACCTCGAACAGGCCGAGCTCGCCGGCGATCGCGCCGCGCGGGCGCGTGGCGGCGAGCAGCGCGGTGGCGATCCCGCTGGCCATGTTCGCGCCCGCTGCGTTGTGCACGAGCGCCACGTCGGCGCCCTCGAGGATGCCCGCGGCCATCGCCGTGGTCGTCGTCTTGCCGTTGGTCGCCGAGACGAGCACGCTGCCGGCGGGCAGTCGCGAGCCGATCGCCGCGATCGCCTTGGCGTCGAGCCCGAGCAGCACCTTGCCGGGCGCGCTGGTGGCGCCACCGCCACGCAGCCGAGCTAGCGTCGCCACCGCCCGCGCGATGGCGAGCTTCGCTGCGAGCGCACCGGCCATCAGCGCCCGTCCGCGGGCGGAGTGAAAGGCGGGGCGCCGGCGTCGGGGACGGCGGGGCGCGAGGGCGCAGGGCGCTCGCCGGAGAGGGGCGAGGCCTGGGCGAAGGCCGCGCGGGCGGGGGCGATCCGGGGGACGAGCACGGTGACGGCGCCGGCCACCGCGCGCACCCTGAGCGGCAGCTCTCCGATCGGATCGCCGTCGGCGTACATCGTGAAGGGCCTGTCGCAGCCGATTGAGACCTCACGGGCGCGAAAGACGTGCACGCTGGGCTGGTTGACGTGCGTACCCTTGAATACGTTCGGCAGGATCTTCGTCAGGAAGGCGAGCTTGCCGATGCTCTCCAGGATCATCACCTCCAGCAGGCCGTCGTCGAGCATCGCGTCCGGCGCCGCGAGCATCCCGCCTCCATAGGACTTGGAGTTGGCCGCGCCGATCGTGTACGCGCTGAAGCTGCGGCGCTCGCCGGGCGGATCGAGCTCGATCTCGATGCGTGCGGGCTTCCAGGAGACGAGCGCCCGCAATGCCCCATAGGCGTACACCAGGCCGCCCAGCCAGGAGGGCGCTTCGTTGGCGATGCGGTTGGCGTCGCTGTCAAAGCCAGCCGAGGCGATGCCCACGAACGTCTTTGGCTCTCCGTCGGCGCCCTCAACCTCGCCGACGTCCATCGCGCGCGGCACGCCGTCGGCGATCGTCGCGCACGCCTCGCGCATGTCGTCGGGCACGCCGAGCACGCGCGCCAGGTCGTTGCCGCGCCCTCCGGGAAGCACGCCAAGCACTGCGCCCGGAACCGCGCGCAGCGCCTGCGCAACGGCGCCGATCGCGCCGTCCCCGCTGAGCACGACGACGGTTTCACCTGCACTCGCGGCCTGAACAGCGAGCTCGCGCGCGTGCTCCAGGTCTCGAGTGTCGTCGCGCTTGACCGTCAGCCCTCGCGCACGCAGGGCCTCCACGGCTTCGGGCGCCAGCCGCCGTGCGCGCCCGCCGCCGGCGGCGGGGTTGACGATCAGACGGACAGGCGCGGCTAGCTCGGGCACGGCGCAAGCGTAGTGCGCCGGCTCAAAGCGGACGTAAGAGCCCCTGCAACGCCCTGGCAGCAAGCCGTCGCCGGCCGGCGGCCAGCGCTCACCCCGCGGCGGCGGCCTTGGCGCGGTCGCGCCGGCGCCGTCCGACCGCAGCGGCGATGCCGAGCGCGGCGATCACGACGAACAGGCCGAGCAGCACGGCCGGGGCGACGCCGATGCCGCCGAACGGCAGCGAGACGAGCTCGACGACGCCGAAGCCGATCGCCAGCAGCGCGATCACGAGCAGCAGGATCAGTGCGATTCCGCGCAGCCGGGCGACGATTCCAGCCGAGCCGGGCGGGATCAGCAGGCCCATCGCGCGCAGCGCGAACAGCTGGCGCCCGCTGGGCGGCGCCTGGCCAAGCCGCTCGACCGCGTTCTTCAGGTCGCCGGCGCGGCGTTCGGCGAGCGCCAGCGAGGCGTCGGCCATGCGCCGCAGCTGCATCCGCTCCTGGGGGCGCGCGGCGGCGATTGCACGCTGGAAGTAGGCGCGCGCCTGCTCGGCGTCGAAGCGCTCGGCGGCGCGCGCGCCGAGGATCGCCAGCGCCGCCGACTTGTATTTCGTCTCGCTCTCCAGCTCCTCGTCGGAACGCTGCTCGAGCGCCTGAATCGCCTCCAGGCCGCCGCGCTGCTCCATCCGGATCTGGCGTTGTTTGGGTGCCATCGAGCGTCATTCTATGGATTGCCAATCGGGGGGCGCGGGCAGCTGGGGCAGCGCTCACGCGCTCGTTGTCGCGCGACACGCGGGCGGGTATGCTCGGCCCATGTTTGACGACGATCGCAACCTCTGGCGCGCGCGCGTCGCGAGGCTGTGCGTATGCGCCCTGCTGACGCTGACGCTGGCCGCGGGCGCGTCGCCCGCAGCGCTCGCGGCCGTGGGTGGCAACGGCGAAGGCGGCGCCTTCAACGAACTGAGCCAGGGCGGCCAGGAAGAATCCACGAACACGCAGAAGACAGAAACGAGCGGCTCGACCGGCTCCACGTCCAACTCCAAAAAAACGGTGGTCATCGCGCTGGTCGCCGCCGTGGCCCTGCTGATCGCGATCGCCTCCGTGATCGTGCGCGACGCGCGCAAAGTGGCGCCGGCGGGAGATCCGCAGATCGCCGAAGCGAGGTCGGCGCACGACTCGGCGGCGACGCTGCGCAAGCGCCGCGCCAAAGCCAAGGCGGCGCGCAGGCAACGCAAACGAAACCGCTAGCGCGCTCGCCGCTGCGCAGCAGCGCTCACCGACGGGCTCGGGCTGGGCGACTCAGTGACAGACGCGAACACGCCGTGCGCGGCTGGCAGCGATGCGCACGCGGGGCGGAGAGGGGAGGGGCGGATCGCCGTGGGGATCGCGGCGCGGCGCGCGTGGGCGCGGACCGGATGGCGACGGACGTCGCGGACGGGGATCCAGCGGCCCGGCCGGCATCGCGCGCGTCCCGCCGTCGTCGTCTGACTGGCCCGGCGGCTCGGGTGCGTTCATCGCAGCGTCGCTGCGGAAGGGGATCCACAGCATCAACGCGGCGATCGGGAGCTTGATCAAGGCGAGCAGCGCGATCAGCATCCACATCGGCATAGCCTCAACGATGCTACTACTGCCCCGTGGACGTGGAGGCGCCCCGCGCAAGCGACAAGCCGCAGGACGACGCGGCCGCGTCGGTCGAGCTGACGGCGCTTGCCGAGTCCGTTTCGGACTGCAGGCGGTGCCCGCGACTGGTCGCCTGGCGCGAGCAGGTCGCGCGCGAGCGCCGTGCGGCATTTGCGCACGAGCGCTACTGGGGACGGCCGCTGCCGGGCTTCGGCGACCCTGCAGCCCGCGTGCTGATCTTCGGCTTGGCGCCGGCCGCGCACGGCGCAAACCGGACGGGGCGGATGTTCACGGGCGATCGCTCCGGCGACTTCCTCTTCGCAGCGCTGCAGCGCGCCGGCTTCGCCAACCAGGCGACCTCGACGCAGCGCGGCGACGGGCTGCGGCTGCGCGACATGTGGATCACGGCGGCGGTGCGCTGCGCGCCGCCGGCCAACCGGCCCACGCCGGCCGAGCGCGAGCGCTGCCTGCCGTGGAGCGAGCGCGAACTGGCGCTGCTGGCGAGGGTTCGCGTGCTGCTGTGCCTCGGCGGCTTCGCCTGGGACGCAGCGCTGCGCCTGATCACCGCCTCGCGCGGCGTCTCGGCGCGCCCATTGCGCCCCAAGCCGCGCTTTGCCCATGGCGCGGAGCTGCCCGGCGAGCCCTACACGCTGCTCGGCTGCTACCACCCCAGCCAGCAGAACACGTTCACCGGTCGGCTGACCGAGCCGATGATCGACGATGTGCTGGCGCGTGCTCGCCAGCTCGCTGCTCGCGGCCGCTAGCTCGGGCTGGCCGCGGCGCCGACGGTCGTCAGGTGTGCGCGCCGCAGCGCAGCGCGCACGGCCGCGCTGAGCGTGTCGATGTCGTAGGCGCCCCGGTGGCGGCGGCCGTTGATGAAGAACGTGGGTGTGCCCGAGACGCCGCTGGCATCCGCGCTGGCGACGTCCTCGGCGATGCGCGGCGCGTGCTCGTGGGCGCGGATCTCCGACCACAGGCGCTCGACGTCCAGTCCGAGCTCCTGTGCGACCCTCGCTATGTCCTGGGGGCCAAGCGCGTCCTGATGGGCCAGCAGCGCGTCGGACATCTCCCAGAATGCGCCCTGCGCGCCCGCCGCCTCGACCGCTTCGGCGGCGAGCTGCGCGCTGCCGTGCACGTCGTTGAGCGGCAGATGACGCCAGACGTAGCGGATGTCGTCGTCGAAGGCGCTCAGCAGCTCGCGCACGACCGACTCGGCCTGGCCGCAATAGGGGCACTCGAAGTCCCCGTACTCGATGAGCGTCACCGAGGCGTCGTCGGGTCCGCGAACATGATCGCGCTCGGGGTCGACGTCCTCTGAGAGGTCGATCAGGTCTTCGGCGGTGCCGCTGATCTGCCGCGCGCGCACGCTGCTGGGCAGGCTGGCGACGATGCGGAAGATCGCCCAGGCGAACAGCGGCGCGACGATCGCCGAGGCGAGCACGCCGAGCTTGGCCTCGGCCAGGCGCTCGCCGGAGAACGCCAGGCCGGAGATGAGCAGCGAGACGGTGAAGCCGATCCCCGCCACGGCGCCGCCGCCGGCGAGCAGCGGCCAGCTGATCGGCGGCCTCGGCCCGCGAAACGCAGGCCGCGAGGCCAGCCAGGAGGCGCCGAAAATGCCCAACGGCTTGCCGATCACGTAGGCGATCAGGATCCCCAGCGTGATCGGCGAGGCGATCGCGTCGCTCAGCAGCGAGCCGGTCACGTGGATGCCCGCGTTGGCGAGCGCAAACAGCGGCACGACGATGTAGCTGGTCCACGGGTGCAACTCGTATTGCAGGCGCTCGTTGAGCGAGATCGCCGAACTCACGCCGCGCTGGGCCGTGCGCGCGAGCTCCGGCGTCGGCTGCTCGCGAAAGGACCGCGCCAGCTCGGTGGCGCGCTCGAGGTTTTCGCGCGATGGAGGAAAGGCGCTGGTCGCCAGTCCCGCGGCGAGCCCGGCGATCACCGGGTCGATGCCGGACTTGAACATCGCCACCCACAGCGCCACGCCGACGAGCACCGAGACCTGGCGCCGCCAAGCCGGCGCGAAGCGCAAAGACAGCAGCACGGCGAACAGGCCGACCGCAACCGCCAGCGCCGGGACGGAGAGATGTTTGGTGTACGCGGTCGCGATCACCACGAGCGCGCAGAGGTCGTCGACGACGGCAAGCGTCAGCAGGAACACGCGCAGGCGCGTCGCAACGCGGGGGGTTAGCAGAGCGAGCGCCCCAAGCGCGAACGCCGTGTCGGTGGACATCGCCGCGCCCCATCCATGCCCGCCCGCGCCGCCGGCGTTGAGCAGCAGGTAGATGCCCACCGGAACGACCATGCCGCCGATCGCCGCGAGCACGGGCACCGCCAGGCGGCGACGCTCACGCAGCTCGCCCATGTCGAACTCGCGCTTGGCCTCCAGGCCGACGACGAGAAAGAAGAAGGTCATCAGGCCTTCATTGACCCAGTGGCGCAGGTCCGCGGAGATGCCGCCGGCGCCCACCTGAATCGACAGCTTCGTCGTCCAGACCGATTCGTAGCTGTCAGACCATGGCGAGTTGGACCACAGCAGCGCGGCGATCGTCGCGCCGAGCAGTACGCTCGCGCTGCCCGTCTCCGTGCTCAGGAAGTCGCGCACCGGCGCCGCCAGGTTGCGCGCCCACGCCGTGCGGCCGATGAGCGTGGTTGCCTGGGCACCGGCCATAGCCGGCGATTATGGCGATTACCGGGCGGCCCCTGGATGTCGTCTCAGAGCTGTCGTGAGCGCTGTCGACATGTGCTGTGCTATTGCGGTGCATGCCCAGATTTATTCGACTGATCGATATTTAGCTTTCTCTCATGCGGGCCGATATGAGTGCGTGGCACTCGATCCCCGGCGTAGGCGAAGACTCGGACGGGATCTCCGCGACGCGATCTTCCGGCTGTGCACGGCGGCCGGAGGATTCCTCGCGATCCTGTGGGACGTGCACCACAGGGCACGGCAGGCAAACGTGAGCCGGGCTGGCGCATGTCACAGCCACCATGCGGCGGGCAAGGCCGCGATGACGTCTCTTGGTCACTGCGTCAACGAAGCACTCAGCCGCGTGGTCGTGGCCTGGACGGTGCCTGTTGTGGTGGGCCTGGCTCTCGGAGCATCCGTCGGGCTCGCGTTCGCGTTCGCGATTCCGCTGGGGCGCACCCGCCGCTAGGCGCTCGTGGCATTGTCAGCGCGCTCGAATCAAACCACTTGATTCGTGCTGTATTTCTTACGTGTTTACATAACATGCATTATCGAGCGTTGGAAGAACGCGTCCGCTCGTACGGCGACGTGCGGCGTCTCAGGACCCGGCTCACAGTCCAACCGTGACGCGCAGGAAGACAGCGAGAATGGACGTCGCGTCCGCGCTCGGGCTTGTGTTCTGGCTGTCGAAGAGCTCCTCCAGCTCGGCTTGCAGGTCAGCCTCCCGTCCATCGGCTGTCGCCGCCTCGAACGCGTTCATCGTCGGCCCGTAGTACGTCCTGAACGCAGCCAGCAGTTGCGCTGGCGTGCCGGGAGAGTTGAACGTGTAGGTCTCGCGCTCGAAGGAGATCTGCTCCTTGGGCACTCCCGCGCCCGCGAAGCGCTCGGTCACGTCGCCCTCCACACCCCACGTCATCGGGCTGACGAAAC
>Ga0134128_10011707_pt1 | contig 10476 bp, 8 predicted proteins | sample KB31754_FD_96462 | JGI IMG/M metagenome (GOLD analysis project Ga0134128, IMG submission 96462) | Terrestrial soil microbial communities with excess Nitrogen fertilizer from Kellogg Biological Station, Michigan, USA - KB3-175-4 | ecosystem: Environmental > Terrestrial > Soil > Unclassified ...
CACCGGGATTGGCGTGGCACGAGCCTGTTCGGGCGCTAACAGTCAGGCCCGGCGGTCCGTCCTTCCTACATGCGAAACGTGCTCGTGGCGATTGCTTTGGTCGTGTCGGGTCTCGGGGCCAGTGGCGCGGCGCAGGCGCCACGAGCCGAGCCCGTCGACCTGCAGATGCTGGCCCGCATCCGCTCGGAAGCCTTTCAGCGCTCGCAGGTGATGGCGATCGCGGAGCACCTGACCGACGTCAGCGGCGGACGACTCACGAATTCGCCCGGGCTTCGCGAAGCGCAGACCTACGCGCGCGACCTGCTGCGCGGCTGGGGCGTTGCGAACGCGCACCTCGAGCCCTGGGGGCCGTTCGGCCGAGGATGGTCGCTCGATCGCATCACGGCCGGCATGACGGCGATCTCCTACACGCCGCTCATCGCCTATGCGAAAGCCTGGAGCCCGGGGACGAATGGGCCGATCTCGGGCGAGCCTGTCCTGCTCAATCCGGCGACGGTCGCCGACGTGGACACGTTTCGAGGACGACTCGGCGGACGCATCGTCCTCTTCGCACCGGAGCGCGCCGTGCCGCCGGCCGGAGGCCCTCAATCTCGTCGGCTCGACGACGCGGATCTGCAGCGGTTGATTGCCGCGCCGCCGGCCTCGGCATCGCCCGCGCCGTTCCAGCCGACCGCCGCCCAGCGCGCGGCGTCCGAGCTGGCGCTCGCGAAGTGGCGGCTCGTCTATGACGAGCGGCCTGCCGTCGTCCTCGAGCCGGGTCCGGGCGATGACGGCACCGCGCTCGTAACCGCGGCGGTCGTCCCGACGCCGCCGACCGCCGCGCCCGGCGATCAGCCGCATCCCTGGGACGTCAGCCGGCCGTTCGTCGTCCCGCAGGTCGTCATCGCGGCGGAGCAGTACAACCGCATCGTCCGACTCGTGTCGCGCCATGAACGCGTCACCGTGTCGGTCGACGTCTCGGTGCGCTTCGACGACGCCGCGATGAGCGCGAACGTGATTGGCGAAATCCCCGGCAGCGATCGGAGCGGCGAGGTCGTCATGTTCGGCGGGTGCCTCGACTCGTGGCACACGGGCACGGGCGCGACGGACAACGCGGCGGGCGCCGGCGCGGCCCTCGAGGCGATGCGGATTCTGAACACGCTCGGCGTGAAGCCGCGCCGGACGATTCGGCTTGCGCTGTGGAGCGCGGAGGAACAGGGGACGCTCGGCTCGCGCGCGTACGTCGCGGCGCATTTCGGGCACGTGGACGCCTCGACCAGGCAGGCCGTGCGCGAGCCTGACTTCGACGCGCTGAGCGGCTACTTCAACCTGGATTGGGGCGCGGGCCGGCTGCGCGGGATCTACCTGCAGGGCAACGCAGCGGTCCGGCCGATCTTCGCGGCGTGGCTCGCGCCGATCGCGGATCTCGGCGCGTCGACGCTGACGGCGTCGGGCATCGGCGCGACGGATCACATGTCGTTCGACGCGATCGGCCTGCCCGGCTTTCAGTTCGTGCGCGACTTCATGGAGGGCGCCGGCGGACCCGGTCATACGAACATGGACGTCTACGAGCGGCTGGTGCCCGACGACCTCGAGCAGAGCGCCGCCGTCGTCGCGTGGCTCGTCTACAACACGGCCATGCGCGACGAGCGCCTGCCGCGCACGTGACCGATACCGGTGTCGGCCTTCCTGCCGGCAGGCCGTTTCGCGTCTGAAACGAAGAATAATGAAGTCGGAATCACCGGGGACGCCGCCAGCGTCCCCGGTGAATCACGACGGAGTGCAAATGGCCGACGCGACCGCAGTCCGGAGCGGCAAGTGGATCGTGATCGGCGGCGGCGCGGCCGGGTTCGTCGTCTGGCTCTGGGACCACGATTTCCTGCTCAACGCCGGAGGTCCGGCGGCGCCCGTCTCCGACGCCCTGCTTCGCGTCCTTCACGTGACGAATCTTGAATATCCTTTTCCGGTGATCCTGCCGTTGCTCGTGCTCATCGGCGCCGGACTCGCCATCGGCGCCGGTGTGAGCCGGCTGGTCACCCGACTTCGATAGGAAGAGCCGCGGCGTCGCTACTTCTTCCTGGCGCCCTTGCGCTTGCCCTTGGGCGCCTTCTTGCCGCCTTTGCCGCCGCCGCTCAGCTTGTGCTTGCCGCCCCCGGGAGCGCCCGACGGAGGATCGACCTGCAGGTCAGGGTCCACGTTGAACGTCATGCCGTTATAAGTGACGGTCACGGAATAGCTGTAGTTCTTGGCGCTCTTGGGCTTGGCCGTGATGGAGCCTGACAGCGCCGCTGAGTCTCCGGGATCGAAGGGCGGAGTTTCGGAGTTCTGGGGAGAGTTGAAGCTTCCGATGGCCTTCCCAAGTCCGTCCAGCGAGACCGAGATTGGGAGATCGAGGTTGTTCAACGCGGTCCAGGTGATGACGTCGGAGAACTCACCTCTGAGCGCATGCGGTTTGGGATCGATGATGATGTTGCCGCCCGAGAATTCAACAGTGAAGGAGATGTACTGGAAGCTCGGAGTGTGAGACATGGGGAGACCTCTCACCGGCTATTTCGACCGGTATTGCTGAATGAGTGCGATGAACCGTGCGTCGTTCCGAAGCGATCGCAGGTCCCAGTCGTCCGCCGCGAAGGAGGCACGATACCCCAACTTCAAGGCCTGGCCAAGCGAGGCAATCGCGGCATCGGGCCGGCCGGCCAGCGCCTGAACGACCGCGGCCTTGTGCGCCACGTCGACATCCGCCGGGCCCATGGCGAGCGCTTCCGCCAATCGACGGTCGGCGTCACCGAACCGGCCGAGCTTCGCTTCGGAGGCCGCGATCAGGACCATGCTCTCGCTGTCCGCGGGGTTGACGTTCAGCTTGGCCAGCGCGCGTGTGATCGCTTCGTCGTACTCCCGCCGGGCGTCCGGCTGCTGCCCGAGCCGCGTATATGTGTCGGCGAGGTCGTAGTGCGTGGTCGGCGACGTCGCATCCACCTTGAGGGCCTCCAGATATGCCGTCACGGCGTCCTGAAACCGCCCGTCCGAATAGTAGAGCGTTGCCAGATTCGAGTAGGCGTTCGCGACAGGGTGCAGACGCAGCGCGTGCTCGTAGTTGCCGATCGCCTGCTGCAGATTGCCGAGGTAGTGGTACGCGGTCCCGAGCAACTGGAACGAATTCGCGTCGGATGGATTCAGTTCGGTCGCCCGGTGCAAGGGCTCGATCGCGTCGGCATAGCGCGCGTGGATGATGAACAGGTAGCCCAGCGTCGCGTATCCGGTCCCGTACTCCGGGCGCAGGGCGACGGCCGTTCGCAGTTCCGAGACGGCGCCGTCGAGATCGCCTCGGGCGTTGAGCACGTTGGCCAGTTCGCGGTGGGCCTCGTCGCTCTGCGGAGACATCGAGACCGCCAGCCGCGCGTGCCGTTCCGCATCGTCGTACCGGGCGGCGGCGCGATAGACCCGGGCGAGCGACACGTGCACGAGCGAGCGATTCGGGTCGATCGACAGGGCGTGCGTCGCGTGGTCGGTCGCGCGCTGAATCCAGACCGGATCTTTCGTCTGGTCGTAGAGCTGGGCATCGGCCTGGGCCAGACCGGCAAAGGCCAGGCCGAAATTCGGGTCGAGCGCGGTGGCGGCGGCAAACGCGGCGACCGCTCGCTCCGCGGCCGGCCGATCGGGCGCGCGTTCCAGAATCGTTCGCCCTTCGGCGAACTTCGCGAAGGCGCTCGCGTTGTCTGTCGGGAGCCGAGAAAGCCGACCGCGTTCATCAGCGGTGAGCGGGCGCGGCAGGATGCCGTGCAGCGCCAGGGCGCCGGCGAGGCCCTCCATCAGGCGGCGTTCGACCGTCAGCGGATCGCCGTCCGCCACGTCCTGCCAGACCGGTACGACGCGCCCGGCCTGCAGGAGCCGACCGTCGAGGCGGACGCGGCCCTCGTCCGGCCGCATCGACAACGCAATCACGTATCCGGCGCCGACGGCATGCGCCAGCGCGAGCGGGTCGCGATTCAGCGCCCGCGCCGTGGCCGATTGCGTTGAGACGACCGTGAGCCCCGACGCCGTCGCCAGGTTGTCGGCGACCACCGACGCGAAGCCGACGCCCAACGATTCGATCGTCGAGTCTTCCGCCGGATTTAGAACAGGAAGGACCAGCGTCGGCGCCGGACCCAGCGGCGGCACGCGATGCCGGGAGTACCAAAAGGCGCCGGCCGCCAGCGAGATCGTGACGGCCGCGAGCACCGCGACGAATCCACGCCCGGCTCGGCGCGGAACGTCCGCCATCGCCGGCAGGCGTCCCGTGGTGCGAAAGCCCTCGAGCACATCGTGCAGGTCCTGCGCGGACCCGAATCGCTCCGCCGGATCGCGCGCCATGGCTCGCGCGATCACGTCGTCGAGCGCCTTCGGCACGTCCGCGCGATGCGTGGACGCACGAGGCGCGGGCCCGGTCGCGATCGCGACGGCCAGCGCCAGCACGTCTACCGAGACGAACGGCCGCCGACCGGTGGTCAGCTCATACAACACCGCGCCGAGGCTGTAGACGTCCGACTGCGCGGTGGGGGCGTGGCCCAGGAGCTGCTCCGGCGCCATGTAGGCCGGAGTGCCCTTGATTCCGACAGAGGACGTTGGCGTGCGGGTGGTCGCCATCGGATCGGCGCCGGCGTCCCTGGCGACGCCGAGATCCAGCAGCTTCACGCCGCCGTCCGGACGCACGAGCACGTTCGACGGCTTCACGTCGCGGTGGATGAGTCCTTGCCGGTGCGCGTACGCCAGCGCGTCGCTGAGTTCCGCGCCGATTCGAATGACACGATCGATCGGGACGGGACCTCTGGCCACGAGTGACGCCAGCGACTCGCCCTCGACGAACTCCATGACGAAGAACGGCCGCTCGGGATCGCTGACGACGTCATAGATCGCCGCGATATGCGGGTGGTTCAGACGAGCCGCCGCGCGCGCCTCCCGCAGAATCGAGGCCGACGCGCCCGGGCCGTCCTCCGATCGCAGGAACTTCAGCGCGACGGTGCGGTTCAGGCGGGTGTCACGGGCCTTGTAGACCTCACCCATGCCGCCGGCCCCGAGGATCTCGACGACCTCATAGGGACCGAACGCCGAGCCTGGGGAGATCGGCATGGCCGCCTATTATGGCCGCGAGCCGACCGGGCCGCGACCGCCAATGGCCGCCTCGCGGCGATCTAAGACGCATCTATAATCCCGCCGGACCGCGCCAGGGAGGGGACGACATCATGGCTGCCAGCAGGACGCTGTCGAAGGCAAAGGCCGGCCGGCCCGCGACGGTCCCGGCGTACCTGGCGTCCCTCGCGCCCGACCGGCGCGCGGTCATCGAGGAGGCCCGCGCCTTCGTCCGCAAACACATCGCCGCGGGCTACGCCGAGTTCATGAACTGGGGCGTGATCAACTGGGGCATCCCGCTCGAGGAATTCTCCAGCACCTACAACGGCCAGCCCCTCTGCTATGTCGCGCTCGGCGCGCAGAAGCACTACAACGCCTTCTACCTGATGAGCGCGTACGACGGCTCGAACGGCGCGAAGCTGCTGGCCACCGCGTTCAAGAAGGCTGGGAAGCGGCTCGACATGGGGAAGTGCTGTCTGCGCTTCAAGGCGCTCGACGACCTCGAGCTCACGTCCGTCGCCCGACTGATCGCCATGTCGACGCCGAAGGACTACATCGCCTACTACCAGCGGACGAAGGGGCTGACCATGCGCGCGACGACACGGAGTCGATCATGAGATGGAGGCTGGGCCTGATCGCGCGCGCCATGATCGCGGCGGGGTTGCTCGTGGCGCCGGTCGTCCACGCACGGCCGAACTCGACAGACGGATCGCCGGACGGCCGGCAAACGGCGGCGCCGGCTCGCCGACCTCTGGACGTCTTCACGCCGCTCGTCGGCCATGACTGGATCGCGGAGTTCAACAACGGCCAGCTGACCGACTCGAGCCGATTCGAGTTCGTCTACGACGCCCAGTTCGTGCGCAACACACACGTCGTGCGCACGCTCGAGGGGCAGCAGGTCTACGAGGGCGAAACGCTCTATGCGTGGGACGCGCGCGCGCAGCGGATCGTGTGGTGGTACTGGAACGCCTCCGGCGGCTACGTCGAGGGGACGGTGACGGTGGTGGACGACCACACGATGCTCGTCGAAGGCGCCAACCACGGGCCCGCGTCTCAGCTCGACCGCGTCAGGGTCCGGATCGGGATCACGGCCACCGGATGGACATCAGCGGGCGCGAGCGAGAAGGGCGGCGTGTGGACCGACGATCCGCCGCGGACGTACCGGATCGCGCGGCCGAAAACGGCCGCGCGGTAATCCGGTCCGGCGCCCCCCTGCGCTTCACCCTCGTCGCGACCGTTCTCACGCACGCACGCGAATGATCGTCTTCCCTGTGCGGCGCTTCGTCGGGTTGAACGCGGCGACGGCATTCTCGAGGGGCGCGATCGTGCCGATGTTCGTCCGCAGTCGGCCGTCGCGCACGCGCTCGACGATCTCGACCAATTGCGCGCGATTGGACTCGACGACGAAGTCGACCGCGAGGCCGTCGGTGGGCCGCACCTCGGGCGGCCCGACGATGGACACGAGCGCGCCTCCCGCGCGAACGAGGCGCGCGGACCGCTTCCCGATGTCGCCGCCGATGACGTCGAGCACCAGGTCGACCTGGCCGACGTCTTCCAGCGCGTCGTGGTCGAGATCGACGAACTCGTTCGCGCCGAAGTCGAGGGCAGCCTGACGGTCGGCGGCGCGTCCGGTGCCGATCACGTAGGCGCCGAACTCACGGGCGAGTTGCGTCACCATCGATCCGACCGCGCCGGCCGCGCCGTGCGCGATCACGCGCTGTCCCGCCTGCAGGCGGCCGTGCTCGAAGAGTCCCTGCCACGCGGTCAGTCCCGAGATCGGCAGGCTCGCGCCGACCGTGAAGTCGACGTCGCCGGGCAGCGGCGCGAGGTTGCGGGCCTCGACGGCCGCGGACTCCGCCAGGGTGCCGTCGCGATACCAGTCCGTGAGGCCGAACACGCGCTGTCCCACCGACAGCCCTGTCGTGCCATAGCCGAGGGCGGTGACCACTCCGGCCAGCTCGTGCCCTGGGATTGACGGCGTTCGACTGCGACCGAGGCGATCGGTCCACGTCGCGGCCCACGTCAACTCGGTCGGGACGAATCCCGACGCGTGAACCTGAACGACGACGTCGTTGATCGCCGCCTGCGGCATGGGCCGATCGGCCAGCGCCATCCCGGCGGTTCCTGCAGCCTGGTCTGTGACGACGATCGCTTTCATCGTGGATGAACCCGGAGGACAGCGGGGAGTCCGCGCGCGTCTTGCAACATGACCTGGGGTCTCACTGGCGCTCCGACGCCGGGGGTGGAACCCCCAAGCCGGTCGTGCCAGCGGAGATATCTTTCGACGCTGGTATTCAACCAGGCCTGGAAGGTACCTGCGCCAGCCGGCGAATTCTCGAAGGCCGCCAGATCATCGATGACGGATTTTCGGATGGAAAGGAACGCGCTCCGTACGAGCGATCGCACCCGCGCATCCGGGAGCGTCGCCCCCGGAGGCAAATGAGCGACGACGTCGGCGACCGCGTCGTCGGAGGCATCGCCTGGCAAGTCGTTCAGGGCGCTTCGCAGGGCGGCAGGCGTGGCTCCGGCGTTGGCCCCGCGAATTCGCATGAGCTCGGAGACGACGCGGCCGAGTTGAGCGCGCCGCGCGGAATCCGTGATCAACTCAGGCACGGCCAGGGCGGAGCTGCCGCTGTACGACTCGTCTGTCCAGACCACCGCGGCGATGGCGATCCGAGTGAACGGGGCGACGGAGACCGTCCCGTCGGGGGCTGGTCGTGCTCTGGCCATCTCGAGCGTGAGTTCGTACGTCGACCCGGCATCGATCAGCGCTTGGCCCTCGTGCCCCGAACGGCCCGCCTGAACCGCGGCTCCGCTTGTGGTGATGATCAGAGTTCGAACGGCCTTCGATGAACGATTCTCGAGCGTGATCGCGTAGCTGGGGATTGGCGCAGCGTTTACCGAAACGTTCGTGACCCGAAGATCCGGCGACGGCACGCCGACGGGCGGAGGGGCCATCTCTGGAATCTTGATATCGGACAGCGTCAGCGTGACTGGCTCGATGCCGACTTCCCGAAGGTCATCGACCGTCACGGATCCGCGCGGCGTAACCAGCACCGTACGGATCGGTTGCTCGTCCAGAGGAGGTGACCCGCGCAGAACGCTGACCGCAACGGAGACGCCTTCCGGCAGCCGTGCGCAGGCAAACTTCAGGTCGTCGGCCGGCGCCTGGCCCGCGGGTGGCGTCCACCGCTCGACACGAGGGAATTTCGGAGTCCAGATGCTGCCGCTATGGGGGCCCACGAGGATCGAAGTGCGTCGTCCGTCGGCAAACGCGACGACGACGACAATCGAACCAGTGGGGGCTTGTGGCGGTAGGGGTGTTTGCGCCGCGGTGCTTGTCAGCAGTGCGACGACGACACCACTCGTCGAGAGAGCGATGAGTCGCCTGAGCATGCCCTAGTCTAGTGCCGCCCCGTCGCTCGTGGGCGTTTGTGTCAGCTGCGAAGCCACGCCCTGCGCGTCGCCGCCGCCGCGTCGATGGTCGCCGTCGCGGTCGCGAGTCCCGGCGAACTCGCCGTCACCTTGATAGCGCCGGCGTCCGCGCCGGCCTGCACGATCGCCATGCACAGGCCGTTGAACGCCTTTCGCGTCCACGCCGCTGTCGATCCGGGCGCGACGCGATCGGCTTCGTGGCTGCTCGGATCGCCGTTGCCGACGCCGATGAAGCGGCCGGGGCCTTCGATCGTGAAGGTCACGGCGTGGTCGGCCGTCGGCACCACTCGGCCCTGCGCGTCGACGATGCGGACCTCGACGTTGCTGAGATCTTCGGCATCGGCGGCGATGCGCGCGCGATCCGGCACGAGCTGAATCCCCGCCGCCGCGCCCGTCGTCTCGCGGCGGACGACGAGCGGCGGCTGCCCGGCCTTCGTGCCGCGCGCTTCGATCGTGCCGGGTGCGAACGGCACTTTCCACGACAGATGCGAGTCCTTCTTCATGGGCTGCGAGCCGAGGCTCTGACCGTTCACGAAGAGCTCGACGCTGTCGCAGTTCGAGAACACCCAGACGTCGATCGCCTGGCCCTCCTTGCCGGCCCAGTTCCAGTGCGGGAAGAGATGGAGCGTCGGCTCCTTGGTCCACCACGCGCGGTAGTAATAGAAGAGGTCCTTCGGGAATCCGCACGTGTCGAGAATGCCGAAGTGCGAGCTGATGCACGGCCAGCCCTGCGACGCGCTGTTGGTCGTCGGCTCGCCGCGATAGTCGAAGCCGGTCCAGACGAATCCGCCCGCCACCCACGGCCGCGCGTCGTACGTCGTCCACCAGTCCTCGGCCGTCGTCGCCCATGGCGGATGGTTGACGTCGTACGCGCTCACATAGCCCTTGACGGGATCGTTTTCGTAGATCCCGCGCGTGGACACCGTGCTCGCGACCTCCGTGCCCATCGTCGGCTGCGCCGGATGCGCGGCGTGGAACGCGTCCATCGCGTCGGCCTTGCCGTAATTGAAGCCCTGGACGTCGACGACGGCCGAGAGGCCGCGGCCCCAGCTGTTGTTCATCGCCTCGGTGATGAGCCGGCTCGGATCGAGCTCGCGCACGCGCCGCTTCATCGTCTCGGCGATGCGCGCGCCGCGGTCGGTGCCCTGCTCCGGCTCCTCGTTGCCGATCGACCAGCAGAAGACCGACGGATGATTGCGATCGCGCCGAATCATGCGCTCGAGCTCGTCGAGCCCTTCGGCGTTGGATGACATCATGCGCGTCTCGTCGAGCACGAGCATGCCGAGCCGGTCGCACGCGTCGAGCAGCTCGGCCGTCGGCGGGTTGTGCGACGTGCGGTAGGCGTTCACGCCCATCGCCTTGAGCCGCTCGATGCGATATGCCTGGAGGCGATCCGGGAGTCCGGCGCCGACGCCGGCGTGATCCTGGTGATTGCACATGCCCTGGACCTTGACGGGCTTCTCGTTGACGCGCAGGCCGCTGTTGGCGTCGAAGTGAATCGTGCGGATGCCGAACGGCGTGTCATAGCGATCGACGGTACCGGCCGACGTCCGAATCGACGTTTGCAGGTGGTACATCGCCGGAACCTCGACCGACCAGAGTCCAGGCTGCGAGACGATGACACGCTGGACGATCGTCTGCTGGCTCCAGGCGGGAATCGGAGTCGCCGCCGAGGTCGTTCCCGCGACGCGATTGCCGGCTCCGTCATGAACGTCCGACAGGAGCGTTACTGTCGTGGGCTGGCTCGAGTCGTTCACGACGTCGGTGTGGATCATCAGTGTGGCCGTGCCCGCCGCGACCTCGCTCGTCACGAACGTGCCGTGCGGCGCGACGTGGATCGGCGACGTCGACTCGAGCCACACGTGCCGGTAGATCCCCGCGCCTTCGTAGAACCAGCCTTCGGCCTCGGTGGCATCCACACGCACGATGAGCACGTTGCGGCCGGGAAGATCGGGA
>Ga0134128_10011708_pt1 | contig 10474 bp, 12 predicted proteins | sample KB31754_FD_96462 | JGI IMG/M metagenome (GOLD analysis project Ga0134128, IMG submission 96462) | Terrestrial soil microbial communities with excess Nitrogen fertilizer from Kellogg Biological Station, Michigan, USA - KB3-175-4 | ecosystem: Environmental > Terrestrial > Soil > Unclassified ...
GCCCTGGATGACCACGAAGTCGGCGCGCGCGCCCTTCTCGTCGCCCTTCAGCAGCTTGGCGAAGGCCAGCGCCTCGCGCGCCTGCACCGCGTAGGGCCGACCCTGCTTCAGCAACGGCGCCAATCGCCCCTCCACCTCCACGAATGGAGCCGTGTCGAGGATCGCCAAGGCGGATTTGAGGCGGGCGGCGTCGCCCAGCACGTCGTCCGGCGCGGCGTTCGCGGCCTGGTCGAAATAGGCCACGGCCTGCTTGACGTCGGCGGGCGAGCCGGCGGCCAGCTTCAGCGCGCCCAGTTGCATCAGCGCCAGCGACTTGTAGGCCTTCGAGCCGGCGTTGGCCGCGTCGGTCATCAGCTTCGCCGACTGGGCCAGGTCGCCGCGGGCCTGGGCCTCGAGCCCGGCGTTATAGGCCTCCGACGCCTTGTTGGTGACCTGCAGACGGTATTGCTGCCAGCCCCAGACCCCCAGCGCGGCGACCAGCGCCACGGCGGCCAGCGCCAGCACCCACGGCAGGGCCTTGCGCGCAAGCTCCCGGTACCGGTCGGAGCGAAGCTGCTCCTCGACCTCTTCGAACAGATCGGTCAATCGGGGACTCCAGAGCGATCCAAGGGCGCCTCGCGCCAGAGGCAGCGGAACCTATAGCGCGGCGATGCGCGCCGCAACCGAAGCGGAAGACGACGAAACGCCCTACCCGGCGAGGCCGAAATAGACCTCCGCCGGCCCCGGGAAACGCCGGGCCCGGACATCGGCCGCATAGGCTCCCACGGCCTGCGAGATCTGCTGGCGCACGTCGGCGTAGCGGCGCACGAACTTCGGGGTCCAGTCGAAGAGGCCCAGCATGTCGTCGGTCACCAGGATCTGGCCGTCGCAGCCGGCCGAGGCGCCGATGCCGATGGTGGGAACCTCGATGGCCTGGGTGACCTCCTGCGCCACCCCTTCGGCGACGCCCTCGACCACGACGGCGAAGGCGCCGGCCGCGGCGCTCGCCTTGGCGGCGGCGAGGATCTGGCGGCGCTCGCCCTCGTCGCGGCCCTTGGCCTTGAAGCGACCGTCCAGCAGCACCGCCTGGGGGCGCAGGCCCACGTGGCCCATCACCGGCACGCCGCGCCTGACCAGGTATTCGATGGTCGGCGCCACGGTCGCCCCGGCCTCGACCTTGATCGCCTGCGCGCCGGTCTCCTTCATCACCCGCACGGCGTTGGCGTAGGCCGCCTCCGGCGCGCCCTCGTAGGAGCCGAACGGCATGTCGACGACCACCATCGCCCGCTTCGATCCGCGCACCACGGCCTGGCCGTGCAGGATCATCATCTCCAGCGTCACGCCCACGGTGTTCGGCAGCCCGTGCAGCACCATGCCCACGGAATCGCCCACCAGCAGCAGCTCGCAGTGCTCGTCGAGGATCGCCGCCATCGGCGCGGTGTAGGCGGTCAGGCAGACGATCGGCGTCTTGCCCTTACGCTGCGTAATGTCGGGGGCGGCGAGCCGGCGCGCCGGCTGGTCCTTAAGCTGGAACGACAAAATCAGATCTCCCCGATCACCCGGGTCAGCACGAAGCCCATCATGACCACCGCCAGGGCGGCGGCGACCCAGACCGTCGCCCCGCCGCCCGACAGCGTCCACCAGTCGGCCCCGGTGGAGATGTGGTTCAGGCTCGAAGACAGCAGGCGCGCGGAATCGCCCGCGCTCTCGACACGCTGGAACAGGTTGGAGACCATCAGCTGGCTGGCGCCTACCACGCCGCCCACGACGCCGGCCGCCCCGATCAGCCAGCGGCGCGCGGTCCAGCCCGCGTCCAGCCTGCGCTCCACGCGATCGGCGAAGGGCCCGGCGTCGGGCAGCTCGGGGCTCTCGGCGAAGAGGCGCTCGAGCCGGCGCTCGAAATCGACCTCAGCCATGGCCAGCTCTCCCTTCAACAACCGCCCCAGATTCCGGCGCCAGTCGCGCCCGGAGTTTATCCAAACCACGTTTGACATGCGATTTGACCGTTCCAAGTGGCAGGTTCAAGGCCTCCGCCGCCTCGGTGTGGGAAAGTCCGGCTCCGAAGCACATCGTCACACACAGCCTCTCTGTCGCCCCCAGCGTCTTCAGCGCCCCGTCCAGGTCGATGGTCGCGTCGGCGTCGGCGCGCGGCGGCGGCTCGTCCTCGGCCGCCTCGGCGGTGAGAACGCCCAGCTTCCGCTCCCGCGCCAGCCGGCGCAGGTAGAGCCGGGCTGCGATCTTCTTCACCCAGGCCGCGAAGGTCCCCTCGCCGCGGAATTCGGCGATCCGTTCGAAGGCGGTCAGGAACGCGTCCTGCGCCACGTCGTCGGCCTCGGCGGGCGGCGCGCCCATCCGGCGCAGCACGCCGCGCACGGCCGAACCATGCCGGCGCACGAGCTCGCCGAAGGCCGCGCGTTCCCCCAGCGCCGCGTGGCTGCAAAGCTCCACGTCGTGCAAGCTGGCGAACTTGCTATGGCGTAACGACGCCATCGGTGGATGATCCCAGGCCCCCGCCGCCCCTACTTCTTTTCCCTGGCCACCGCCCACATCACGATGAAGGCGATGCCGATGAACGCGGGAAAAGCGGCGAAGCCGAGGAACGGATAGAGCGCGTCCGGCTCCTCGTACTGGATGGCCCAGCCCATGCAGGCCAGGCCCACCGCGACGCCGATCCAGACCAGGCCGGTGCGCAGGTCCCGCGAGGGGGATGGCTGCGGGGGAAGCCGCGCATTGCGCGACATGGCCGTGGTCAGGTCCGCGGGAATTGGTTCTCCGCGCTCGATGGCGGCCCGCAGGGTCTCCTGCATGCGCTGCCGCTCCTGCGAGCGGAAGTAGAGCGGGAAGATGATCACCGACGCCAGCGATGCGAAGATGATGAAGACGATCAGAACAGCGATCAAAGGCTGCCTCCTTCTCTCGAACCCATGGCGGACCCCGTCCGGCCCGCTTCTGCTCAGGTAGAGACCTAAGGCTTGGCTCGCAGATGCAGGAATAGGCGTGAATTCTTCTTCATGAAACCGCCCCCGGCGCCGCGCTCAGCCGCCCGCCCAGGATGATCCAGGCGCAGACGCCCAGCGCCACGGCGCCCAGCGCCGGCGCGAAGCCCTGCGACAGGGCCACCAGCATCGGCTGCACCGCCGGCCAGAGGATGGAAAAGATCACGCCGCCCGCGACGCTCAGCGCCAGCAGGAGGGCGACCTCCTCCAGCAGCCGCCGGCGCATCAGCCGCTCCATCACCGCGGTGGTGAAGGCGGCGTCGCGGCGCGGCGGCGCGTCGAGCGCAAACAGCGCCTCGAGGCGGCCATCGGCGATGCGGTCGTCATCAGGCGACATGGCGGGTCTCCAACGCTTGCAGCAGCCGCGCGCGGCCCCTGGCGACATGGCTTTTCACGGTTCCGAGCGGGATGGCGAGGGCTTCGGACGCCTCGGCGTGGCTGAAATCGGCCGCCAGGCAGAGCGCGACGCAGGCCCGCTGGTCGCCCGGCAGGGCGGCCATGGCGCGATCCAGCGCCAGCTTCTCCGCCGGCGGCGCATCGACCGTCTCGTCGCGATCGGCCTCGTAGGCCGCCTCGCGGGCGCGCTCGCGGGCCGCCGAGCGCCGGGCGGTCAGGTGCTTGTTGTAGCCGATGCCGCACAGCCAGGCCCGCACGCTGGCTCCCGCCTCCAGCCGCCCGATGCGCGACCAGGCGGTCAGGAACACCTCTTGCGCCAGGTCGTCGGCGCTCGCCCAGTCGCCGCAGGCGCGGCGCAGGAAGGCCCGCAGCGCCTGCTGGTGGCGATCGACCAGCCGCGAGAAGGCCTCGGCCGAGCCGGCCCGAGCGGCGGCGACCAGGCTTTCGTCGAGGCTCGTCAGGATCACTTATCCCGGGCGCCGGAGGAGAACAGGATGGCCAGCAGCAGGTTGGCGCCGGCCACCACCGTCAGGATGATCGCCACGATCCGGAACGGCGCCTCCACGCCCGGCCAGTCGGCGTATTCCGAGGCCCACCAGAAGCCGGCCGCGATGGCGCCGGTGACGATCACGCTGCGCCACTGCCAGTAGGGCCCCCAGCGGTAGTAGCCGCGCCACATCCGCCGGCCCATCCAGGGGCCGCCCCAGTAGCCGCCATAGCCCCAGCCGCCGCCGTAGCCCGGCGGCGGGGCGTTGGGATCGGCCCCGTTGCGCAGCTCGGCCATCACCTCCGGCGGCGGCTCCTTGCCCTGGGCGGCGTAGTGCTTGAGCAGCTCCAGGTGGTCGCGGCTGCGCTTGTAGGCGAGCCAGCGGTCCCAGGCCCCGAACACGAAGGCGCCGATCGGGAAGATCAGCCACCAGTAGCTCCAGAAGAAGTCGTTCGTATCGTGCCTCTCGATCCCCTGGTCGCGGCCGCGGGTCTGCGCAAGCCGTCGTCATCCCTAGTCGCCGCCGTCGCGGCGATCGGATGCGCGGCGTCGAAGCCTGCGCCCCTGCCGCGACCCTAGCCACGGCCGCGCCGGCCGCCGGGCTTCATGGGCGGCGGCGTGAACTGGCCGCCGCCGCGTCCGCCGGGCCCCGCGGGCGGGCCGCCGGGGCGCAGCCCCTGGGCCCCGCCGCCATGGCCGCGCTTCTCGGCCATCCGCCGGTCCAGGATCTCGCGGGCCCGAAGCTGCTGGTCGGCATGGGCCCGCGCATAGCCGGCGAAGGCCCGGGTGGCGGCGACCTCGGCCGGGTCGGCCGGCTGGCCCGACTGCGCCACGTCGCCCTTGCGCACCGCCGCCGCGCGCCCGATCAGCTCGCGCCACTGCGGGTCCAGCGCGGCCTGGGCCCAGGCGAAGCTCGCCTTCTTCGACCACACCTGGCCGGTGGCGATCGTGTGCAGCATGCGGCAGAAGAGCCCGACCCAGAACGCCTGCCAGGCCACCAGGTGGATCGGCTGCAGGTCCATCTGCAGCACCAGGTCCAGCGTCCGGCTGACCTCCGCCCGCAGGGCCGCCGGCGGCGCCGGATCGATCAGCTCGCGAGGATGCGGCCCGGCCAGCACCACGCCCTTCTCGCGCAGGCACCAGCGCACGACCTGGCTGTTGTCGTGCTCCGAGCGGACCAGGTGGTCCGCGCCGTGGTCCAGGTACCAGAACGGGTAATGGCGGGCGGGCGCGCCGGACATGCCCGGATCGCCCCAGCCGGGGCCGCGCGGCTCGCCCGGCGGATCGCGCGGCTCGTCGGTGAGCCGGCGCAGGATCTGGGCGGGAACGTAGGAGCCCTCGAGAGCCTGGCGCCAATAGGCCTGCGGCAGCTGGTGGATGCCGGCGTGCAGCGCCTGGAGGGGCGCGATCTCCTCGGGCGTCAGGTCGCGGTGGGTGACGATGATGAAGTCGCAGTCGCTGAACTCGGTGAAGTCGCCGACCGCGAAGGAGCCCTGCAGGTAGGCGCCGACGAAGTTCTCGCCCAGCAGGGCGGTGGCGCCCTCCAGCAGGTGGGCGAGCACGGCGTTCAGCTCGGCGTAGGGCGTGGGCGCGGCGGCCGCGCAAGGGTCGTGATGGGCAGGCATGGGATGTCCGTTCGATGGAGTGCGCTCGCCAGGCGCCCAATGTCGCGGTAAGAGGGCGCGGGCGGACAAAATCGCGGGCCGCGGGCGCTTGGCCCGCTCGGCTCACGGCCTCAGACGACGGATCGTAGCCACGGGCGCTCAGGCCTCCGAATACGCGGCGAACCTAGCGGTCGCAGGCGCGGTTCGCAACTCAGCCGAACCGGGCGGCATAGGCGTCCGGCTTGAACCCGACCATCAGCGGGCCCGCGCCCTCCAGCACCGGACGCTTGATCATCGAGGGCTGCGCCGCCATCAGGCCGATCGCCTTGGCCTCGCCGAGGCCCTGCTTGTCGGAGTCGGGCAGCTTCTTGAACGTCGTGCCCGAGCGGTTGAGCAGCACGTCCCAGCCCACCTCTGTCGCCCAGCGTTCCAACGTCTCCGCGTCGATCCCATCCTTCTTGTAGTCGTGGAACCGGTAGGCCACGCCGTGCTGGTCCAGCCAGGTCCAGGCCTTCTTCATCGTGTCGCAGTTGCGGATGCCGTAGAGCGTGGCGGCCATGCTCAGACCCAGTTGATCCGGCCCTCGCGCGCCTGTTCGATCGCGACCGCGGCGCAGGCGGCCAGGCCGGCGACGAGCGCGCGCTCGTCCTCCCTCGGCGTTCGCGTCGTGCGGAAGTAGGTGCCCAGCGTCCCCAGCACCGCGCCGTCCGTCCCGATGATGGGCTGGCTCCACGCGGCCACCAGGCCCAGCGCCAGCGGCAGGTGTTTCAGGCTGGTCCAGTGGGGATGGGCGTCGATGTCGGGCGTCAGCACCACCGCGCCGGTCGCCGCCGCGGCGCTGCAGGTGCCCAGGAACGGCGAGGCCTGCAGCCCATCGATCGCGGCGTTGTAGTCGGCCGGCAGCCCCGGCGCCGCGCCCGTGCGAAGCCGGCCCTCGCGGTCCAGCAACAGCACCGAAGCCACGGCGTCTCCGCCCGCGTGCGCCTCCACCGCGCGGACCATCGTCTCGAGGATGTCGGCGAGCGGCGCGCGTTCGCCCAGCATGCGCCGCATGCGGTGTTGCAGGACGCCGAGGTCATCTTCAGGCGGTGTCGACGCGTCTCGAATCGGGGCGGCAGGCGAGGCGGACACTTGGGTCTCCAACGGGGCGGCCGCAGGGGGCGGTTCGCGCATAGCGGGCATTAGCCACAGGCGCGCCGCGTCCGCCAGCCTGCGGCGCCAGACCGTGGCTTGACGGCGTCGGCGGCGCGTCGCCTCCTGTAGGCGCCGCTGATTGGAAAACGGCGGGCGGAGGGTCGACCATGTCGAGACAGCTTCTGCTGGCCATGCTTGCGGTCTCGGCGGCGGCCGCGGCTCCGGCCCTGGCCCAGACCAGCCCGGCGGCGGTCGCCAAGGGCTACCACGCGCCGAAGAACGCCTTCGGCCAGCCAGACCTCGCCGGCGTCTGGTCGAACGCCACCATCACCCGCCTCGAACGCGACCCGAAGTACGGCGAGCGCCTGCTGCTGACCCCACAGGAGGCCGACGCCATCGAGCACACCAGCGATGCGCGCAACGCCCGGCTGCGCGCGGCCACCGACACCACGATCAAGCGCGTGGACGACCTGCCGGAGTGCCAGAGCGGCGCCCAGGGGCCGGCCTGCGGCTACAACGCCTTCTGGACCGATCCCGGAACGCGGCTGATCCGCATCGGCGGCCAGGCGCGCACCTCGATCCTCACCGAGCCCAAGGATGGTCGCCTGCCGCGCGGCGACACCGCGGCTCAGGCGCGGGCGCGGGCGCAGTTCGCGGGCAACTTCGACAATCCGGAGAACCGGGCGCTAGGCGAGCGCTGCATCGTGGGCTTCGGCTCGACCTCGGGCCCGCCCATGCTGCCGGTGCTCTACAACAACCACTACCAGATCCAGCAGACCAGGGACGCCGTGGTGATCCTGGTGGAGATGGTGCACGACGCGCGCATCGTGCGCCTGGACGGCCAGCACGCCCCGCCGGGCGTCAAGACCTGGATGGGCGACAGCGTGGGCCGCTGGGACGGCGACACCTTGGTCGTGGAGACCACCAACCTGCGCCGCGAGCAGGGTTTCCGAGGTCCCGCCGACGACCTCACCGTGGTCGAGCGGTTCACCCGCGTCTCGCCCCAGCAGATCCTCTACCAGTGGGAGCTGAAGGAGCCCTCGGTGTTCGCCCAGCCCGTGAAGGGCGAGGAGGCGCTGAACTTCACCAAGGACCGCATCTACGAATACGCCTGCCACGAAGGCAACTACGCCATGACCGGCATCCTGGCCGGCGCCCGCCAGGCGGAAAAAGAAGGCCGCCCCGTCGAGGGAAACCGCGGCCCGGTGCGCGAGGAAGGCGGCGACTGAGCCCGGACGCCACGTCGGTTTGAAAGGGCGGTCTGTCGCAGCGGGCGGCCTTGCCGCCCTCCGTGCAGCGATGCAAGGATCGGGCTCGCGCCGGGTTGAGCGATCGGCCAGCGCGCAATGACGGCCCGACGAACGGGTCGCGCCGGGCCTCGTCCGGCAAGGAGGAACGATGGTGGCGATCTCCGCGGCGCCGGAAGCCGACGCGCCCGTCCAGCCCGGGGCCGCCCCGCCGCCGAAGACCTCGCTCTGGACCCGGCTCACCTATGGCCTCGGGGCCGGCGCCATCGGGGTCAAGGACAACGGCTTCTCGTTCTTCCTGCTGATGTTCTACAGCCAGGTCGTGGGCCTGGACGCCCGGCTGGTCGGCCTCGCGCTCACCGTCGCCCTGCTGGTGGACGCCTTCGTCGATCCGATCGTCGGCTACTGGTCGGACAACGTGCGTTCGCGCTGGGGCCGGCGGCACCCGTTCATGTACGCCTCGGCGATCCCTCTGGCGGGCCTCTACTTCCTGCTGTGGAACCCGCCGCATCACTGGCCGCAGGGACAGCTCTTCGCCTACCTGCTGGGCATGGCGGTGCTGATCCGCCTCTTCGTCTCGCTCTACCAGGTGCCCAGCCAGGCCCTGATGGCGGAGCTGTCCCAGGACTACGACGAGCGCAGCACCCTGCAGTCCTTCCGCTCCTACTTCGGCTGGACGATCGGCAACACCATGTCGGTGCTGATGTTCATGGCCGTGTTCCCGGCCTTCGCCACGGCCACGATCAAGAACGGACAGTTCAACGCCGACGCCTACCGCGTCTACGGCGTCGTGGCCTCGATCCTGATCTTCGTCATGGTGATGGTCTGCGCGCTGGGCACCCACGAGCGGATCCCCTTCCTGAAGCCGCCGCCGCCGCAGCGCCGCCTGACGCCCGCGCGCATTTTCGGCGAGATCTTCGAGACGCTGGCCGACCGCTCGTTCGTGGCGTTGTTCATCTCCAACGCCTTCGGCTCGGTGGCCGCCGGGCTCTCGGCCTCGCTCGCCTTCTACTGGCCGACCTACTTCTGGCGCTTCCCGCCCAGGCTCACCGGCCTCATCACCATCGGCGTCTTCGCCTCGGCGATCCTGGGCGGGCTGATCGCGCCGGCCGCCAGCCGCGCGCTCGGCAAGCGCCGCGCGGCCATCATCATCGGGCTGATCGCCTTCCTGGGCTCGCCGACCCCGATCGTCCTGCGCCTGCTGGGCCTGCTGCCGGACAACGGCTCGCCGCTGATCTTCTGGGTCGTATTCCTCACCACCATGTTCGACACGGCGCTGATCATCGGCTTCGAGATCCTCAACTATTCGATGATGGCCGACCTGGTGGAGCGCTCGGAGCTGAAGACCGGCCGCCGCTCGGAGGGGATCTTCGCCTCGGCCATCACCTTCACCCAGAAGGCCACCAACGGCATCGGCCTGATCCTCGCGGGCTTCGTGCTCACCCTGGCGGGCCTGAAGGCCGGCGCCGACGCCTCCCACGTGACCCCGCAGGCCCTCTGGCGGCTGGGCGCCATCTATGTGCCGACCATCATCGCGCTCTGGATGGCGATGGTGGGCGTGATCGGCCTCTACGCCATCAGCCGCGACAGCCACGCCGCGGCGCTGAAGACGCTCGCCAGCCGCGACACGGCCGAACAGGCGCCGCTGGCTTAGGCTGGGCAGGCGCGGCGGCCGAGCGCCCTGCTCCCGCTCGACAGGTCCTTATGGGCTGCGCAGCAGCGTCATGATCTCCTGCGTAAGCGGACCGGTCCTCTGCGTGCTAACCTCGCGCCTGACTCAGGGCGAGCGGAGTGCGCGCGTTGACTGAAGCGAACGGGACCATGGCGCCCTCCGCCGAGGACTTTGTGCCGATCTGCGCCATCGGCGCATCAGCCGGCGGCGTGATCGCGCTTCAGAACCTGTTCCGTCTGCTGCCCGCCGACTTGGGCTTCGCCTATATCGTCATCCTTCATGTGCCGCCCGACCAGCCGAGCGCGCTCAGCGAAATTCTGTCGGCCTGCACCCGGATGCCCGTTCACCAGGTGCAGGACAGCCCCAAGTTGAAGCGCGGCTGCGTGTTCGTCATTCCGCCCGACCGCGAGTTGGTGATCGAGGGCGACAACGTCAGCGCAAGACCCTTCAAAGGGCCCAGAGGCCAGCGAGCGCCGATCGACGTGCTGTTCCGGTCGATCGCGGCGGCGCGCGGCGACGGCGTGGCCATGGTGCTGTCGGGGGCCGGCGCCGACGGGTCCGTCGGCGTCAGGGCGATCAAGGAAGCTGGCGGCGTGGTCTTCGTCCAGGAGCCGGCCGAGGCGGACTTCGCCCCGATGCCCCAGAACGCCATCGCGACCGGCGCGGCGGACTTTGTCGGACCCTTGGCGGCGTTGGCCGACCGGCTGGCGGACGTCGCCAGGAGCAAGGAGGCGGTCCGATCTCTCGACCTTGACGGCGCGGCCAATGACCTGCGGAGGATCGTGGGATTCCTGCGAACCCGCACGGGTCATGACTTCTCCGGCTACAAGCGCGCGACGGTAATGCGGCGGGTGGCGCGCCGCATGCAGGTCTGCCGGGCCGAAAGTATCGCGGCCTACGCCGAGTACCTCATGGCGACGCCGGAAGAGGCGAAGGAGCTGTTCGCCGACCTGCTGATA
>Ga0134128_10011709_pt1 | contig 10474 bp, 9 predicted proteins | sample KB31754_FD_96462 | JGI IMG/M metagenome (GOLD analysis project Ga0134128, IMG submission 96462) | Terrestrial soil microbial communities with excess Nitrogen fertilizer from Kellogg Biological Station, Michigan, USA - KB3-175-4 | ecosystem: Environmental > Terrestrial > Soil > Unclassified ...
ACAGCTGAAACGCCGTCGTGACGACGATCAATCCCCAGACGTAGAGGTAGCCCAAGTGCCAGCGGAGCTCGGGGATGTCGACGAAGTTCTGGCCGTAGAGGCCGACGATGAACGTGGGGAGGAGGAGGAGCGCCGCGATCACCGTCAGCCGCTTCATCACCTCGTTCTGGTCGTTCGCGATCTTGGCCTGGCTGTAGTCGCGGACGCCCGCTAGCAGGTCGCGCGCGAGGTCGAGCCCGTCGGAGGCGCGCAGGAACTTGTCGTACGCGGCGTTGAAGGCGATCTCGACATCGTGGGGGAAGACCTCAGGCCCGTCCTCGACCTCCACCGTGTTGTCGATGACCCGCCGCACAGCGTCTCGCATCGGGGTGAGCGTCCGGCGGATGTGGAGGAGGTCGTGGCGAAGCGAGCCGATGCGAGCCCGTGTCCTGTCGGCCGGCTGGGCCTCGACCTGGTCCTCGAGCTCGTCGATCTCCTCGTCGAGGTCGTCGACGAGGGTGAGGTATCGCTCGGCGATCTCGTCGATCAGCCGGTACGCCATCATTCCGGCCGAGTCGTCGGGCTTGACGCCCTTCCTCACGATCTCGACATCGCACGCGGCGTGCCCCGACGGCGGGGTCTTCCGCACCGTGAGCAGCGTGTCGTGCGTGAGCACGACGTCGATCTCCTGGTAGTAGACGAGGTCTTCCTCCCGCCTGGCGACGGCGACGAGAAAGACCCCGAAGACGTAGCCGCCGTGACCGACGAGCGTCGGCCGCGGCTCGTCCTCGTGCTGCGGCGGCGCGAGGAGCTGCGCGATCGCCGTCTCCTCGAGTTCGCGCGGCGCCTTCGCGCGCACCTCGTCCAGGGTCGGGTCGACCAGGTCGATCCAGGTTGCGGCCATCGCGGCGCGGATTCGCCGCGGCGCCGCCTACACCTTCGTCGGCTCGGCCTCGGGACGCGGCGCCGTGAGGGCGGTTCCGGTGTGTCCCTCTTCCGCCGCGAGGAACCGCTCCGCGTCGAGCGCCGCCATACAGCCGCTGCCTGCCGCGGTGACGGCCTGGCGGTAGATGTGGTCCTGGACGTCGCCCGCCGCGAACACGCCGGGGATGTTGGTCTCGGTCGTGCCCGGCTTCGTCACGAGATACCCGTTGGCGTCGTGGTCGAGCTGGTCGACGAAGAGCTTCGTGTTCGGGTCGTGGCCGATGGCGACGAACAGCGCGCCCGCCTCGACCTCCTCCGTCTCGTCCCTCTCGGTGTTGCGCAGCCGCAGCCCGCTGATCGAGTCCTCGCCTAGCACCTCCTCGACGGCGAACGGCGTCTTGAACTCGATCTTCTCGTTGTCGCGTGCCCGGTCGACCATGATCTGCGAGGCCCGGAACTCGTCCCGTCGGTGGACGAGCGTGACCTTGTAGCCGAACCGCGTGAGGAACAGAGCCTCCTCGAACGCGGAGTCTCCGCCGCCGACGACGAAGATGTGCTTGTCGCGGAAGAACGCGCCGTCGCAGGTCGCGCACGCCGACACGCCGCGGCCCTTCAGACGCTCCTCGGACTCGAGGCCGAGCCAGCGGGCACTCGCGCCGGTCGCCACGATCACCGACCGGGCTTGGTACTCCTCGCCCTCGACCCAGACCCGGAACGGCCGTTCGGAGAAGTCCACCTGCGTCACGTCGTCGGTGACGAACTCGGTGCCGAAGCGCTCCGCCTGGCGCCTGAACTCCGCCATCATCTCAGGCCCCATGATCCCGTCGGGGTAGCCGGGGTAGTTCTCCACGTCGCTCGTGATCATGAGCTGGCCACCCCAGCTGAAGCCTTCGATCACGAGGGGCTGCAGGTTCGCTCGCGCAGCGTAGAGCGCCGCGGTGTACCCCGCGGGGCCGCCGCCGATCACGATCACATCACGTACGTCGCTCATCGCTTCCTCTCTCGCAAAACTTGTCCGTTGTATTAAACGATCCGGGCCGGATTGACGTTCCCGAGTGTGCCGTCGCTCGGAGGCATAAGAATCCGCGGCGCGGGGAGGTGGGCGACGTGGCCGGAACTATCACGTGGGAGCAGCTGCGCGAGCTCGCGGCCTTCCGCGCGAGGCACGGTCGTGCGGTGAGTCTCTATGTCGGTCTCGATCCGAGCACCGTGCCGACCGCAGGCGATCTCGCGTCGCATACGCGGTCTCTGCTCGCGCGGGCGGAGCGGCAGCTCGGCGAGCAGCGCGCGACGCTCTCGCACGACGAGCGGAAGGCGCTCGCACACGATCTCGAGCGGATCGAAGCCTGGTTCGGCGAGGAGTTCAACCGCGACGGGGCTCGCGGCGTCGCGCTGTTCGCGGGCGGGCCCGACGACCTGTTCCTCCCGCTGCTGCTGCCTTGGGCGGTCCGGGACGAGGCACGCATCGCGAAGCAGCTGTACCTCGCTCCGCTCGTGCGCGTCGTCGGGAGCGGCGACGGCGCGCTCGTCGCCTACGTCGGACGGGAGCGAGGCGACGTGTACCGGCTCCGCGCCGGCCAGCTGATTCCGCTCGCCGAGGAGACGGCGGACGTTCCCGGCCGCCACGACCAGGGCGGCTGGTCGCAGGCGCGGTACGAGCGGCACATCGAGACGATCGTGGACCGCCATCTGCGCGACGTGGCCGACGCGCTCGATCGCTGCGTGCGCCGTCTGCGAGGCGTGCGTGTCGTGCTCGCGGGGCCGGAGGAGACCCGGTCCGGTTTCGAGAGCCTGCTGTCGCCGGAGACGCGCGCGGCACTCGTCGGCTGGGTCGCGGCCGAGGCGCACGTCGACGCAACGCGACTGCTCGAGGCGGCGCGGCCCCGGCTCGAGGAGTGGCGTGCCGGCAGGGAGGAGGAGCTGCTCGGCCGCTGGCGCGAGGAAGCGGCTCGGAACGGGCGTGCCGCCGCCGGCTGGGAGGAGACGCTCCAGGCCGCCTCCGACGGGCGAGTCGAGCTCCTGCTCGTGCAGGACGGCGCCGATCGGCCCGCCTTCGTCTGTCCGGCGTGTGGCCGCGCTCAGGCGACGGACGGGAGCTGCCCGCTCGACGGGACGACCCTGCAGTCGGCCGACACCGGGCTCGACCTCGCCGTCCACCAGACGCTGACCCACGGCGGGACGGTGGAGGTCATCGGGGAAGAGCACCGCGACCTCGAGCCGGTCGGCGGCGTCGCGGCGCTGCTGCGGTTCTAGGCGGCGTCGGCCGTCGTGTCGCCGACGGCGAGCTCCGGGGCAGTTACTGGCCGCGTCGTCCGCTCGACGCCGCCGAGCTCCGCGAGCTCCGCAGCAGGGGAGACTCCGTGGTCGCGGAACTTTCGCGCGCTCGGGAGGACGCGCGTCTCCAGCGATCCAACTGCCTCGTTGTAGGAACGGACCGCCGTGTCGAGACCACGGCCGACCTTCGCGAAATGCTCGGTCAGGGTGGCCAGGCGGCCGTACAGCTCGCGTCCGAGATCGCTGATCGCCTTCGCCGACTCGGCGATCGTCTCCTGTCGCCATCCATAGGCAACCGCGCGCAGGAGGGCGATCAGCGTCGTCGGCGTTGCAAGGATCACCTGCTGGTTCACGCCTTCCTCGATCAGCGACGGATCCTGTTCGAGCGCTGCGCTCAGAAACGTCTCGCCCGGGATGAACAGCACGACGAACTCCGGCGCGGCGTCGAACTGTGCCCAGTAGCTCTTTCCGGACAGCTTCGCGACGTGATCCCGCACCTGTCGCGCGTGATCCCGGAGTCTTGCTAGGCGCTCGTCGTCGTCGCGAGCCGAGAGGGACTCCAGGTACGCCTGACCGGCGAACTTCGCGTCGACCACCACCGTCTTGGCGCCCGGGAGCTTGACGACGAGGTCGGGACGAAGTCGGCTGTCCTCGGTCGGCACGTGCGCCTGAGTCTCGAAGTCGCAGTGCTCGAGCATCCCGGCCATCTCGACGACCCGCCTGAGCTGGATCTCGCCCCAGCGACCCCGGACGTTGGGCCGGTCGCGTAGGGCGCTCACCAGGTTTCCGGTCTCGCTGCGCAGCTGGCTCTGCGTCTCGGCGAGCTGGCGGACCTGGACGCTCAGCTCGGAGTATGCGCGGGTCCGCGCGACCTCGAGCTGCTGGAGCTTCCCGTCGACCTTTTGCAGAGATTCGGCGATCGGCGTCACGAGGTGCTCGACCGCCTGCTTCCGCTGCTCCATCTCCTGCGTCGTCCTTTGCTGTAGCTGCTCGAGTTGCGCCTTCGCGAGATCCAGGAACGACTTGTTGTTGGTGGCGAGTGCATCGGCGGCGAGTGCCTTGAGCGTGGAGCCGAATGACGCGCGAGCCTCCTCCAGTGCGGCTACCCGGCTCGAGTACTGGGCGCGCAGCACGAGCCACGCAGCCGCTGCGCCGAGAACGAGACCGATGAGAAGTCCGACGATCATTGGGGCGCGAAACCCTACAGACGCGGTCGGACAGCGCCCCGGCCACCCGAAAACGCCGGCCCCGACGAACCCGTGAGTCCATCGGAACCGGCTCGAAGAGCCTATGCCCGAGCGGCGCGAACGGTCAAGCCGGAAAGGCGCGCTCTTTGCGCACTTCGGCGGGCGGCCTGCGGGCTACGAGTTCGCGAGCGCCGCGTCGAGCGCCTGCTCGGTCTGCTGCAGCGTCGGCTCGTGGGCCGGATCCGCGACGCTCGTCAGCTTGCCGCCGGTCGGGCCGACCAGGACCGTCGGCGTCCCGACGAGGCTCAGCTTGGTGGCGAGCTTGTCGACCCGGTCCGCGATCTGCTGGGACGCGGAGCTGTTGGTGTCCGCGCGCCACTGGGCCAGGTTGAGGCCGGTCACGCTCGCCGCGATGCTCGCCATCATCCGGCCGTCCAGCCAGCCGGTGTTCTCCGTCTGCTGGTTGTCGTAGAGAACCTTCGCGTACTCGAACCCCTTGCTCTGGAAGGTGGCGGCGATCAGTCCGAGCCGGCCGCTGAAGGACTGCGATCCCTGGCCGCCGATGAAGGCCCACGGCCGGAGCTGCAGCTGGACCTTTCCGGGTCGGATGTACTTCTGGACGATCGTCGGCAGCTTGGTCGTCTCGTAGTCCTGGCAGAACGGGCACTGGACGTCGATGAACATCTCCATCTCGACCTTGGCGTTGGGGTTGCCGAGCATGAGCCCCTTCTGCGGGATGCCCTTGAAGAGGTCGTTCGCCTCGGTCGCGCCCTGGAGCGCGTTCTGCGAGGTCGCGCTTCCGGTCGTCCCCAGTCCTTGCATGTCGCTCGCGGACACGGTCCCGCCGCCGCCGCCGCCGCTCCCCTTGGTGAGCACCACGCCGAGCACGATCACGATCACCACGATCGCGACGACGCCACCGGCGATCGCGAGCGCGCGGGGCGACGCCTGCCGCGCACGGGCTCCGCCGACGCCCTTCGAGCGTACGGGCGGAGGCGCCGTGGCGGCCGCCGTGCGCCTCTGCTGTCTGGCCCTCTTCCCGCTAGGCATGGGCGGGAAGGGTAGCCGCTTCGTCTTCCGTCTCGTCCACCCCGGTCGATGCGAGGACCAAGAATCCGATGAGAAGCAGGAAGGCCGTGAGCGCGAGGGTCGGGATGGTGAGGTAGCCGAAGTCCTCCCGGGCGATCCAGTTCGTGGAGCAACCCCCACCCGAGAGAAGGCACGCCTTCGGCTCCACGATCACGCCGCGCTCGATCAGCATGTGGTAGATCGAGGTGCCGGCACCGACGACCGGGAGTGGGAGCAGATAGCGCGCGCCGCGGTTGTCGCCACGCGCGGCCAGGAAGAGCGTGAGGATCGAGAGCGGGTACATGAGCACCCGCTGGAACCAGCAGAACTCACACGGGATGGCGCCCGCGACCTGCGAGAGGAAGAGGCTGCCCCCGGTCGCGACGGACGCGACGACGAAGGCGCCCCAGAGCTCGTAGCCCCAGAGCACGTTGCGGACGGCTCGGAGCGGCCCCCGGACACCGATGAGCGCGAGCACGCCCACGACGAGCCCCAGTCCGACGAGCACCTGGCCGACGACGCCGAGGACGGAGAGCGCGACGACCACGTCGTGCGTGATCCCGGTGTCGTGCGGCATCGGGCAGCAGGGTATCCGTCGGCGCGGGCGTTACGCTGACTGCGCCGGGGTGGCGGAACTGGTCAGACGCGCCCGACTTAAAATCGGGTGGCCCTCGGGCCGTGCGGGTTCAAGTCCCGCCCCCGGCATCGTGATGGGGCCGCGGTCGGTGGTCGGCGGCCGACGAGTCGCGGCCGAGCTGCGCCAAGAGGGCGAAGAGCCGCCTCTTCCGCACGCGTTCCGAGACAGCCCAGGGGCAGGACGCCAGCCGGAGGTCGTCATTCGCCACTCGTCACAAGTCCGCCCGCACTCGCCTGGGCCAGTGTTCGGGAATGACCCCTGAGCGCGTCCTCGGCGTCAGGCACTCTTGGCTAGAAGCAGCTGGATACGAGGCGTGGTTTGGACCCGTCCACCGGCACCCGCCAGAGGGCGAAGCACCGCCCGGACATGCGAGCCGTCACGAGGAGCTCTTTCGAGTCGGGCGACCAAGCATTGCCGCTTGGGTAGCCGACGAATGGCAGGGTTCGCGCTTTTCCGGTTGCGACGTCGAGTACGAGGAGCTTGCCGATGCCCCAGGACGCGATCAGTTTGCCGTTCGGCGACCAGCCGGCGTTTCCGCTGCTTGGTGGGCCCACCAGCCGGCTCGTGCCACCGCTCGCTCCCACCACCCAGACCCCCTTTGAGTTCGAGTATGCGATCTGGTTGCCGACTGGCGACCAGAGTGGGGCTGTCCCATCTGAGACGAGCTCGTGGGCGCCCGTGCCGATGGTCGCAGCGGTCCAGATTCCACCGCGCAGGGCGTAGGCTGCGTGTTCGCCATCCGGCGAGAGGCTCGGTGGGTTGTTGTAGGCCTTGGCGCTGCCGATCGCGCCGACGACGGCCCCGTCGAGTGTCCAGATGTGGGCCTGTCCCGTGCAGCTTGGGCAGTCGGACCGTGTCGAGGTGGCGAATCGGCTGCCGTCGGCGGCGACCGAGAACGCGGGTGCCTCGACGCCTCGGAGTAGCTCAGGCTTGCCGCCGATCGGGATACGGCTCACCGTGTAGTCGTCGCCGTAGAGCATCAGTCCGGGCTTGATCCACACGAGTTGCGTCGGCGAGTCGACCGTGCCCTGGGTGTGCGGGAGTGGGTGAGCGTTACTGCCGTCGGCGTTCGCCACGCAGATCGACGTTCGGCCCGGCCATGCGATTTGCCTGCCGTCGGGGGACCAGGTCGCAAAGGTCGCGCCCTCGCAACCGGAACGGCGGCCGACGACGTGCGTCGGCGCGACGGTTGCCACCGCCTCCTTCGTCTTCTGGATCGCGGCGATCTTCTTGGCTTGCGCCGCCTTCACCTTGGCGAGCCCTGTGGACGTGGGACCCTGCGGAGCCTGGTGCGAACCCCCGCCGCAGCCAGCGACGATGGCGGCGAGAACTCCCACCGCGCAAGCAGCTGGTGCGAATCGGCCAGCTCGCGAATCGGGCATGGCGCGACGTTAGCCGCGGTCTCTAACGGATGCCAAATCTCGCCCAGGGAGAGATAGCGCTCGCCCGGGCCAGCGTTCCGGAATGACCCTGAGGCCGAAGGCTTGAGCGGCGAAGCCGGAAGTGAACGGCACGCTTCTCGGAGTCGTCCGCGCGGATGGAGGACTAGACCTGCGCGTTCCGCCACCGTCGGCGTTGCGGTCCGCGGGCGCGTTCTTCTGCATGGTCGCTGCGGGTCTGCGGGAGGCAGAGGCCTCTGCACTCGGTCTTCCTATCTCGATGCCGAGGCTCTCGCGCTCGTAGCCGTTGAAGACTTTGGAGACGGCGTGGGGAGCGTAGGGTTGATCTGCCCACTTCACAAGCTGCCGACTGGCTGGCAAGAGGCGCATGACCGACTTCAGTCGATTGCGAGGCCGCTGCGACTCACTCTCGCGGGGCGTCCGTTAGAGGAAGAAGAAGCCGTCTAGGTTGGAAGCGTTGGACTGGGCCGGCGTGCTGTCACCGGCCTCGGGGCAACGTTGGGGCGAAGGGGCCGTCCGTGCGCACGCTGCTTGCGGTTGGCCGAAGGGTGGCCTAGGGTGGGCGACCGCTTGCAGGTCGAAACCATTCGGGAGGGTGTGGTGCAGGACACGACGTGCCATATGTCGATCTCGCTCGACGGCTTCGTCGCCGGGCCGGAGCAGCGACGCGACGAGCCGCTCGGCAAGCGTGGGAGGGAGCTCCATGCCTGGCACCTGGGCGACGAGCGCGCCAACGAGGCCGACGAGACGGCGACCCGCTGGCTCATGCGTCCGCGCGGCGCCTACGTGATGGGTCGCAACATGTTCGGGCCGATCCGCGGTGAGTGGGACGAGGACTGGCGCGGGTGGTGGGGACCCGAGCCGCCGTACCACGCCCCGGTGTTCGTGCTCACCCATCACGCCCGCGAGCCGATCGAGATGGAGGGAGGGACGACCTTCCATTTCGTCACCGAGGGCTTCGACGCCGCCTACGCGCAGGCGCGCGAGACCGCCGGCGACGACGGCGTGGACATCGCGGGCGGCGCCTCGACCGTGCGGCAGGCGCTGATCGCGGGGGTCGTCGACGAGCTGACGCTCGACGTCGCCCCGGTCCTGCTCGGGTCCGGGGAGCGGATCTTCGACGGCGTCGAGTCCCTGGGTATGGAGCCGGTGGAGGTGCTGCATTCGCCGCTGGCCACGCACATCCGGTATCGCCGGACGGGCTAGCGCCCACAGCGCAGGTCGGCATCCTGCTCGCCGATCCGGTACTGGGCAAGCGTCGGCGCGACGTCGGTGAAGCTGCCGTTCCTGCAGTTCTGCCGCGCCTGCCCGAGCGTCGCCCTCGTCCCGGCCACCCAGTCGGGCAGCCGCCTGTCGAAGGCCGTCCGGGTCGTCTGCGCGGTCAACCCGGTGATGTCCTTCCACTGGGCGGCCGTGGAGTAGATACCGATCGGTCCGGTCGCGCCGGCGTGCTGCAGGCCGGCGACGAAGCCCTGCAGCGCGGCGATGTTGAGCTGATAGGTCCCGGCCCAGCTCGCCGTGAGCTCGACGTCCAGCCACCACGGGGCGGTTCTGGCCGCGACCGGGTCGCGAGCGGCGGCGAGGCGGTAGGAGCGGTCGGCGCGCTGCTCGCCGTAGATGTACGAGCAGGCATTCGTCAGCCTGCCGTTACAGGCAGCGTAGAGCGGTGTGGTGCCGCCGCCGGGCCAGTCCGCAACGTGGCGCTCCCCGCCGGGGTTGGCGGTGACGATGTAGAACGACAAGGGTGGCTGCTCCGGCTGCTTCTGTCCCGGCGCGTCGCGCGCCCAGCGGAGCTCATCGGTCAGGCACGGATTTGCGTTGTTCGCCAGCCCGCCGTTGACGCCGACGATCCCGAACAACGGGTTCGACGGATAGGAGCCCGAGCACTGCGGATAGGAGGCGTCGTACCCGGTGGTCGGCGTCGAGCCGCCGGTCTCGAGGATCAGCACGACGACGACCACGATCAGGGCGAGCCCCACCGCCGCCGCCGCCCTCCACCGCGCTCCGAACCGCGAACGTCTGGAAGACGGCACGGGCGTCAAGCTACCTGTGCGCTCCCCCTGCGGGCGTCTGCGGCCGGAGGACGCGCAGACGTGTTGCGAGCGTGGTCGCCGCGATCGCCGCTGCCGTTCGACAGGAACGGGGAGCCGCGGAAACGGCTTCCCCGTCGGCGATCGCGAGTGGCTAGGCCCGGGGGCGGCTGCGGAGGCCGGCCGCAAGCGCTCCGGAGAGGAGAGCTCCGCCCAGGAGCCCGGCACCGAGCCACCAGAGCAGCGAGGTCCTGGCGCCGAGCTTCAGCTCGGCGGTGACGCCTCGTGAGCCGTCGGCGTTCATCAGCACCGCGCGCCAGTTGCCGGGCCGCGGCTTCCAGGCGAGGGTGAGGTTCCCGGCGCCGCCGGCCGACTCGACCCAGAACGACCTGTCCGTGGGGGCGCCGCTGGGAGCACCGCCCTGTCTGTGGTCGTAGTCGACCTCGAACGGGTGGTAGCTGAGATGAGACACCTCGTCGTACTCGGTTCCCTGGAGGTAGCGCCGGAGGTCGGTCGCGCGGGCGATGCCGATGAAGAGCGGGCGGTCGCCGTGCGCCTTCACGTGGACGCTGTCGAGTCCCGCGTCGAGCGCCCACCGGGGAGCGTCGGAGATGTCGACGCTCTTCATCGCGATTGCGTAGCCACCGCCGGTGAACGTCTCGGTCGGCGTGTTGAAGTAGCCGTCGCCGTCGCGGAAGGCGTTCCCTGCGAGGGCGACCGCCCCGGCGATCGCCAGCGCGAGCGCGACGACGGCGATGGCGATCGAGGCGACTCGGCGGGTGCGTCCGGGCTGTGCGGGAGCCGGGAGTGTCGTGGTCGTTGCTTCCATCTCGTTGTCTCCTTTCGTGTCGAGAGCGGTGCCCGCGGCCTCAGTGGGCTGCGACGGCCTGGGGGTTGAGCCGCAGCCTGGGCAGGAAGGTCTTGGCTGCCGGCAGGAGGGCGACGGCGGCGACGCTGGTGGCGATGGCGACGAAG